>ERZ779705.882-NODE-882-length-23276-cov-22.293614_pt1 | contig 23276 bp, 20 predicted proteins | sample MGYA00511385_ERZ779705 | MGnify/ENA primary metagenome ERZ779705 (study PRJEB29588, sample SAMEA2145301) | human gut metagenome | biome: human gut; feature: human-associated habitat; material: faeces | place: Denmark | collected 2008/2010 ... | reverse complement strand
ACCTCATAATAATCAGAGTAAAATGCCAGCATCTAGCAAACATAAGTATAGTAAAATACTAGCATTTCCTGATACTTATTATGAGTTGATAATTAACTTGTTGCAATCCGTCGAATTATTTTGCGCTTATATTTTTAGTAGGAATATATGATGTTTCTAAATTATTTGGAAAAGGAGTAGTTGGTATTTCTATTTATATCCTTGCAACAGTTATTTGTGCAATAATTTTAAACATGATTTGTGATAAAATAAATTATTTCTATAAAAAAATATAATTAAGGGTTTTACTGCTTCAGGTTTAGTGAGACTCATGAACAGTGTTCCAATATCTTATTTATGCGCCCGAACATGAAGGGATATGACAAAGCTTATTAGTGACATTTTACTTGTACATTTATATATGAAATACAATAATTACAAGAAGATAGAGTTGTTATGAAATTAAACTTGCTTAATTATATTGCAATATGGAGAGATAATTTGTTAATAACTTTTGTGTGGAAAATAATCGCTTGCTGTATAGTTCCTAATTTAATATTCTTATTATATTTTAAAAATTCAAAAGAGTTCAAATATTTATGGGAAAAACGGTGGGCCATTAAGAAGAAAAGTATTTAAAACATTATACAAGAATTTTTTAAATAATAGAACTGAAATAATTAGACGTAATGCATACTTAATGCTAGAGGTATAGTATAATATGGGAATTTTACAAAGTAGTTCAAGAAATATCGAATTTAATATCATTGATTGCAAATGTATGTGTGTTGTTTATGACAGCATATACTTTATATTTAACTGTATTTTCAAAGAAAATAAGTTTTATTTCTATGGGGTATGAGTATAATACATTTTATGGTAACAAGTTGTATTTGTATTTAAAAAATCGTTCTTTACATGATATTCCCATATGTAATGTTTTTATTTTGAAAAAATTAGATAAAAAATATAACTGAATTGCAATTGCTGACTATGAGGAACCTTTTATTTTACATTTTGGACATGTTTGTAGGATAGAATCAAATTTTTTCACAGAGATAATGAAATTTGAAAATGAAGAATTTGATGATTTACAGATGAATGCATTAATTGAAATAGATACGGGAGAAAAGCTTATTTGGATTAAACCATATAAAAAGCGCCATATTATTCAGCAATAAGAGAATATAAAAAATTTAACTTTGATACATTATCTGTATCAAGAAGAGTAATAGATGGAAAAGTAGTTTCAAAATCTGTCAGCTATGTTATACGAATCATAGGTACTGATATAAATGTACACAAAAAGATTAATACTATTTTTATGATTTGTAGTAGTGAAAGTGGTATTTTGAGCGAGCCTATAAATGGATGCAATGCTATAGATATAGCGTATTGTAAATCAGCAGCTGTCATTAAAGAGTATATTTGCAATTCTTTACATATTAAGGAAAATATTATTGATGTGAAACAGATTGAAAAAGGTAAAATTTTACAAAAAATGTAAAATAATGGCAAAAAACATTGACAATTGAGGCAACTATATGATATTCTAAGAATAGAAATAGAAAAGGATCACGTTTGACGTGACCCTAATCTAAATTCATATAAAATTTGTTTGCATTTTATTTTACTATGAATTTTTTTAGTTGTCAAATGTGCGTCTTTTCTGTTTTTAGTACCTGTTTTTAGTATTAGCAGAAAGGAGAATTTGTGTTATGAAAAATTCAAAGCAGACATCAGCTAGAGCTGCCAGCGCAGCATCAGCTGTACTTCGTGATGGCAGGACAAGTGCAAAATCAAAAACTGCCGCTGGAAGTGCATTAGCGCAGCGCCCGTCCAAGAAGACGAAATAAGTAAAAGCCTCCCAAATAGGGAGGCTTTTATAGGAGAAAATATTATGAGATATACTATAAAAGCATTTATAAAGGAAAAAAACGAAACGGTTTCAAATGTTGCAAGTAAATTACAATTGTCACGTCCGACCTTTGATACATATATAGCTGCATATGAGAGTGGTTTAAAAATTACTAAAGGAAGATATCAAAAAATATTTGACAGTTTGTTTTCTGATTATTACATATCATCAGATGTATTTAAAGAAAGATTGGAATTGTATCATGAACTGTTAAAATCAGAAAAGAAAAATGAACCAATAGAATATTTATCTAAAAGAGCAGATCGTACATCAATGCTTATGAATGAAATTCGTGATAATATTAGATATAATGGCTTGGATAATGATTTATACAAATTTATTAATCTTGTAATTACAAATTATTCAGAAGATATATTTTATAATTTGGTACAGTTTTTTTTGATTTTATATGGTAAAAAAGATATGTCTCATGTTACAGATTTTCAGACTGCTTATTTTTCTGAATTATACTGTGCATTAAGTGAAATTGATCAGAATGAAATAACATTTAATCTTAAAGATTGGGAGAAATATAAAAAAATAAGCAGAGACGCATATCTTAGAGAACAATTAAGATACATGGAAATAGAAAAAGAAAATATAATGCAGAAACAAGAAGAAATAAGGAGGCAAATATATGAGAATACAATTACATGGATATAGTTATGGGATAGAGAATGTAGAGAAGCACAATATATCTGTTTCTAGATTAACAAATGAAAAGCTTCATTTTATAGAGATAAGATTGAATATTGATAATGATGAAGTCCAGAATTTTAAAAAACTGTTTAATGAGTGCAATAATGGAGATTTAGTGATTATTGATCAGGATCCTGAAATTGATAATCATAGGTTTAAAGGTAAGATTTGTAGTAGTTCTTCTAGTAATAGGGTGGATTATAATACTTTTATTATTGAACTTGAGGAATGCAGCAATAAATCTATCGATAAAATAGAAATTGAGGGAATGTGTTTAAAACCATATGAGATATCTCAGGAAATTTCCAAAAATGCAGTTATAATAAATGCAAAGGTTAATGTAGATTCAGAACAATTCAATATTATTAATAAATTGAATATAAGAGAGGAACGGTATTTTAATGTAAAACGTCTTGGAATTGATGATGGATCACTTCAAATGCGTTTCGGACGGAATTTATGGAGTGAAAAAGATGGGAACATTAAAATGGCATTGGTATTAGTTGAGAAAGAGTATGATAATACAGATGATAATTATCATGGCTTCTCTGAGCCGGAACTTTCAATAGCAATTAAGCAGATTAAACAGCTCCGAGCGATAAATGTTCGATTGTTAGATATATTAAAAGAGAATAATCTTATTTCTAAAGAGCAAAAGGAAGCTATTGAAACGGAATTGACAAAGGAAGAACTAAAAAAGGAGAGTTATATATATAGTCAGGTCGATGATATTGATGAATGGTGGTAGAGGTGAAAATAAGTAGAATGCATCGCAAATGTAATCTTAATTGCGACAATGAAATGAGCAGTTGTCGGACAAAATTAGCGTTGAATTTGGATAATACGAGGAGAGAAAATACATGGCAAATGCAGTCGCGGTAAGAAGTTATGGAGATCAATATCAGGCATTGGTATTTTGGAAATATGCATTAGATATGTTGAAAAAAGATAGTGATATAGAAAATATTGGTTATGAATATGATGAAATTAAATCCTTTGATGATGTTGTGATTTTTTATAAAAGGGATCAAAAATTTCGGGATACTACTATAAATAGAGCATATATTCAGGTGAAATTCCACATGAAACAGAACAACGAATTTACAATGGACAATCTATTAGATCCATCCTTTATTGATGCTAAAAGTGTCTCTTTTTTACAAAAGGTTGTAAATGCTTATCGAAAGGATAAAGAACAATATTCTAAAAGTGTTTATATGATATATTCGACATGGACAATTCAACATACAGATATATTGAATGAACTGATAAGTAATGTAGATAATACATTTGATTTACATAAAATAACAGAAGGTAAAACGGCCCGTTCTAGAATGTATAATTTAAGAAAAAAATTATGTACAAAGCTTTCTGTAAATGAAGAGGAATTGATGGAGGTATTGAGACAACTTAAAATAAAAGCAGGACAACCAGGTTTTGAAGATTTAAAAGAAAATATAAATAAACAGCTAACATTTTGTGGATTAAAATCATGGCATAATAGTAAAAATACATTTCCGTATTGTGATTTGATACATAGCTTAAATTGTCGAGATATAAATTTAGTAGGTAGAGAAGAATTGAGTACCTTTTTAAAAAATGAAGAGTTATTTGAGACAAAACAAACGGAAGATACCGTTGCAATAAAAAGTTTTGTAAAGCAGACCGAATGGTTAGTTGACTGGACTAAGAATATCTGTGATTTAACGGGTATTGTTGATAAACGTAATCTTAAGGAAGGATATTCTTGGGAAGACGCTTTCAAAACGTTGGAGAAATTTGTGCGTGAGAAAATGAAGAAAGATAGTGAGTATCAAATTGCACTGGATACTTCATTATCTATTTCATTTACTATTGGGCGAATTTTAAATCCAAAGGCGGGAATAAAAGTAATTCCTATCCAGAAGACTATAGATGGTCAAAGTGAATGGGATAGAGTAAATAATTCTCAGAAAAGGCAGAAAATGTTTTTGATTCAGAAAGATATTTTGAATTCCGATGCAAGTGATATGGTAATTACGATAGGCATTACCCATGATATTAATGCAGATGTGAAGGAGTTTATAGACAATAGCAAATTGAATATTGGAATTTATGAAGATTTTCTACTTGAAGATTATGGAACAGATGCAGTTAAAGATGGAAACCATGCATGGGCATTGGCAAAACAGATAAATAATGAGATTGGGAAAAGAACAGGAAAGTTAAAAAGGGGAACATTACATATTTTTATTGCTGGACCGAATTCTGTAATGTTTTATTTAGGAATGCAGTCAATTATGTATGGTAAGGTACAATTATATGAATACGATGGAACACCAGCACAAGAATATGGTGGTTCATATTATCCAACAATTTCATTTCCACAGAAAGGAGAATTTTAATGGCACAAAAAATGACAACATATTTTAATGATTTTCTTAAGAATATAAGATTAACTGAAAATCAGGTGAATGAGTTAAAATCAGCGCATACAACGCTTCGAACAAGATTGGCCGCAGATGAGGATTTAAAAGATATAATAGTGACAACATTTTTGCAAGGCAGCTATCGACGTGCAACAGCTGTGAAACCGAAAATGGGAAAACGTTCAGATGTAGATATTGTTGTAGTAACTAAATTAGACAAAGAGACGGTTACACCAGAAGAAGCCCTGGATATCTTTGAACCATTTTTAAAGAAATATTATGATGGAAAGTACAGAAAGCAGGGAAGATCATGGGGAATAGAAATGACGCATGTGGATTTAGATGTGGTTCCAACATCGGCTCCATCTTTAGCAGAGCAAGGTTTATTAGAGAATATGGCAGTTCTTTCGGATGATGATTTGGAAGAGATGAATGATAAGGCAGAGAAACTTGAAAAAAGCTATTCTTCAAATTTGTGGAATCTTGCATTTACAGAGTTAACTAATGCTGATGAAAATGCAGACTGGAAAAATGAACCATTATTTATACCAGATAGAGAAGCTGAATTTTGGGATAAAACACATCCATTGGAACAGATAAGATGGACTCAGGAAAAAAATGCAAAGTGCAATAAACATTATGTTAATGTAGTGAAATGCATAAAATGGTGGAGAAAAGAGAAGTATCCAGATGTAAAACATCCGAAAAGCTATCCATTGGAGCATTTTGTAGGGGATTGCTGTCCTGATGACATCGATTCTGTTGCGGAGGGGATTGTTTTGACTTTGGAAAAAATTGTTTCGGATTATCCGACAAAACCTGTTTTGGAAGACAGAGGGGTTTCAGAACATGATGTTTTTGGTAGGTTATCTGATGAAGATTATGAAGCTTTTTATAATGATGTCTGTGGTGCGGCAATTACAGCAAGAAATGCATATGAGGCAGAAACAGTAGCACAAAGTGCCGCTTTATGGAGAGAATTATTCGGAAATAAATTTCCAGAGGCTAAGTCGAAAGAGGCTGTGTTTACTAAAAGAGAATCTGCAAGTACGAATTTAAGTGGAGGAAGATTTGCTTGAAAACTCCAAATCAATATTTATTAGAGGCTAGAAGATGCGTTGATGAATTTCAGCAAATAGAGTTGTTGACAGATTTGAATTGGGATGAAGTAGAGCATCTATGGTATTTATCTATTAGAATATGTAATACAAATGAGGAAAGAAGTGTTTTTTTAAATTCCGTATGGTATGTAACATTTGAAGATATATTTCCAGCAGGAAAAATTAAAATATTTCCTGCTGTGAATGGTGGAATAATATATACTTTCTATCATCAATCTAATAATGGGGTAATATCTGAAAATGGTTTATGGAGGAGAGGTGATGTATGTCTTAAAGACCCCTTAGAATATATGGCTGATATTAATAAAGAGCCTTCGAATTTCATGGATAGAATTTACTGGAATATAAAAAGATTATTGGAGTGGGTTGATAAAGCGGAAAAGAATTGTTTAGTTACCAATAAAGATAGATTTGAACTTCCGGATATAAGGGAATCATATAATATAGATATTATTTTTAATGAAGATGAAATTTCATATATGCAATGGGAGGATTCTGGTGCAAAATCTGGAATTGTTAAATTGAAATATGGGGGTAATAGACAATATTTCGTTGAGACATTTTGGAGTTTAAAAAATAATATATGTGTTAAAAATAAATGGGGTGGTTATGTTAATGGACTAAATGATGATTCTATAACTGGAATATGGATTATTTTAGACAAAATTCCAGTAATTAATATATGGCAGGTCCCAAATACAATCGCAGAATTAAAAAATATTTTGGAGCAGAATGGAATATCTTGGGAAAAAGATATTATGCAACTTTTTGATAGAATTAGGGATGGAAAACGTCATCCGTTTTTGATCGGTTTTCCGATACCGGAAAAATTTTTTGGTGAAAATAGAAATTATCATTGGTGGTCTTGGGTACTTCCAGTATTGTCCTATGGAAATAAAGTTCATAAAGGATTTCGAGTAGCTAAGAAAGGATGGCATTTAAGAGATTACGATTTATTAAATAAAGTAAAAAAATTAGAATGGAGTTATTCACATAACTGGAATCAGAAGCAAATTTTGAATAGAGGTATGTTTGAAAGAGATGTAGTTAAGAAAAAGTATGCCATAATTGGAGCAGGAGCAATTGGGGCTATGATATCTGAATTGCTGGTTCGTTCTGGTATTTATAGATTATTGATTATAGATGGAGATATTATATCAGTAGGAAATCTTTCAAGGCATACGTTGACAATTAAAGATACAAATCATGCTAAAGTAATCGGATTAAAAAAACATCTGGAATCTATTAATAGTCATGTTCATGTAGAGATAGTTAACGAGTATCTGTCGTATAATAATTTAGATATTTTAACATCGTGCGATGTTATTATTGACTGTACAGCTAAAGATATCGTTATAGATGTGTTGTCAAAGATTAAAGTGGAAAAAACTATATTTTCTATTTCTGTTGGTTTTAAAGCAGAAAGATTATATTTTGTATATTATAAAGGAAAAGAGTTCAATGAAACTATGTTCAGTCAACAAATAGTGGAATTAATTGAAAAAGATAAGCAGAAAATGGATATTGAACAATTACCATGGGATGGGGTTGGATGTTGGAATCCGGTCTTTCCTGCTATGGAATATGATATGTACATGGCTGCAAGTATAGCAGTAGAGATGATAACGAAGTTAATAAACAATTGCTCTAAGCGTATATATACATGCGTTTTTGAAAAGAAATACGATAGGGATGGGATGCTTATTGGATATGAAAAAATATGTAAATGAAGAATTAGATTCAAAAATTTATATAGAAAATAATGTATATAAAAGGCTTTTGATGATACAAAAAGAAAGAGTTAAGTTAGAGACAGGTGGAATTATTATAGGATATTATGATGAAGATTGCAGAAATGCAATTATAACAGAATGTACAAATCCGCCAAAGGATTCTATAGCTACAAGGAAATGTTTCTTAAGAGGAGTAAAAGGATTAAAAAGTTTGTTGAAAAAGAAATGGAATGAAAAAAATGAGTACTACTTAGGGGAATGGCATTTACATCCAGGAGCATCTCCCCAACCAAGTATAACAGATATTTTTCAAATGAAAAAAATAGAGAATAATCCTAAATTTAATTGCCAGGAACCAATTTTACTGATCGTAGGAGAAAAATATAATAATTTTGAAATCAGTCTGATATTATTCAAAAATAATAAACAGTATTTCTATATAGAATCAGAACCATAAGTTTTTTAGAACAATGATATTTATAATAAAACACATTATGAGAAGCTAATGCTGGATAGGCTTAAAAGAGAGATCAATTTTTGGTTCATGGGAGTTACATATTCGTAGTGATATGAAAATTCGATATAATATGAATACACAAGAATTAGATGTTCATTATTCAGAACAAGATAAACGAAGGATGTGGATTTTTAAGAAGGTAGAGGGCATGAGTCCGAGTGAGTATCGGAAAAAGTGGTAAAATATAAATTGTTTTTTAAATACAAATCCGCTATACTATAAGCATGGTATAGCGGTTTTTACTGCAATCTGAAGAGTTATTGTGAGGTAGGGATATGAAGCTTGATTCGATAACATTACAAAATTTTAAGGGAATAGACAATCTGGAAATAAAGCTTGATAATAAGACAACGGTTATTTTTGGCGTGAATGGCGTTGGCAAGTCAACAATCCTTCAGGCTATAGATTTATTATATGCTGATATCATTGCAAAGCTGATGGGAACGGTAAGAAGTAAGACAGCCAGATTCAATGAAGATTTTATTAGCTATGGAAAGTCTGCGGCCGGCATAAAGGCAGATTTCGATTTTGGGGATGGCGAAAGCATATATTATGAACGCACAATTGACAGGGCTAAAGGTGAAAAAAGAAATACAAGTGCTCTTAAAAAACTTACAGATAAGTTTCAATCGTTATATATACAAATGGGTTATGATGATGGCAATGGCAATTGGATAGAGGAATCGGATAATAAGAGTATGCCTATTTTTGTTAATTATGGAGTAAATAGAATTGTGCTTGATGTGCCGGTCAGGGCACCTAAAGAGCAGTTTGTAAAATTGGATGCATTCGACAAAGCTATAGAAAGTACGATAGATTTTAGAAATTTATTTAAATGGTTTAGAAATCAGGAAGATATAGAGAATCAGATAAAGGTTAGAGATGATTCGAAATATGAAGATAAAAGCCTTGCAGCTGTTAAAAAAGCAATGTTAGCTATGCTTGATGGATTTGAGGACATTCGGATAGAGAGAAGACCTTTGGCAATGAAGGTCAATAAAAACGGAAAGTCTTTAAAGATAGATCAGTTATCGGATGGAGAAAAATGCACGATAGCTCTATTTGGAGATTTGGCAAGAAGAATGGCATTGGCAAATCCGGGTAAAGATGTGAATCCTTTGGAAGGCTCAGGTGTTGTGCTCATTGATGAATTGGATTTGCATATGCATACATCGTGGCAACGAAAGGTATTGAATGTTTTAAGAGACACATTCCCCAATATCCAGTTTATTATTACTACACATTCTCCGCAGATTTTGGGTGAGATGGATGATTCTGTCAATTTATTGTATCTGTATAATGAAGATAATGAGATTCTATTTAAGACCTATGAATCCTTTGTGGGATGGGATGCAAATGTTATTTTAGAGGAAGTAATGAATACGTCTTCAGTTAATCAGGACATCAAGAGAATGATTGATGAGATGTATAAGTGTATTGAAGATAAGAAGTATGATGAAGCAGAGAAAATAGTGGATATATTGGATAAGAAAACAAATGGTTATGCTGATGGTATTTCTAAGGCAAGGATACTGATATCAAGGGGTAAAAGACGTGAAGCAAATTAATAAAAGCAGTGCGCCGCAATGGTTTGAACAAGCAGGCTATTCAGGCATCAGAGGTGTTTGATGATGAGGACTATACGGATGATGAGATTCGTAGTTTTATAGAATATTATTCAAATAAGAATAATGGTGAATATGAGCCTTATTGCAAAGCAATTGTTGATTGTTTGGAGGAGATGCTTTGATAGTTTTAAAGTGGTAGTGATAAAAACCAATATTGTGCTAATTTATGCAAATATTGTCGATTCCATTTTTAGATACGTCTGTTTAAAATATTATCGTATTTTAAACAGACGTATTTTTTATCTATTTTAAGAAAGTACGAATGAATTTACGAGTGTTTCTTATCTGGAATTTACAAGGGCTGGAGATATGTATTATATAGATACCACTTTAAACATAAAGTCAATCTTTGAGAGACCTGATATCCAGATTTCAGATGGCGCTGATTGTGAGTTTTTTTATATAGTCCAATGAATTATGTTGCCAAGGCATATACAAAATGCAATGTTGATGCAGAGATTTTACTGAATTCATTGTACTGGGGCGAATATCAGAAACAACAAATGGCATAGTTTTGCTTGTAAATTTCATATAGAAAGAGTACTATAGTTTTAGAAGACTATGCTATTTCAGCATTGATAGTAAAAATATATCTGATTATAAGTTTACAGTAGGAAATCAGATTTTAAAACCGGTTAAGAAAGATGGTAAATATTATGTTGATTTAACAGGAATATTACTAGCCGATTATTCTAAATCATTTACTATAAATGTAAATGGAAAAGCGTTTGTTACATGTAGCGTAAATGATTATTGTAATAAAGTGCTAAATTCAAAAAATAGTAGTAATAAATTGTCCGATTTAGTGACTGCGATTTATGAATTAGGTACTGCAACAAAGTAATTAACTGGAAATTAAGGAATAAGGTTACATGAAATTTAATAAGACAAAACCAATTGCGTTAGGAATAGCATTCACTCTCGCCCTAACACCGATTCACGCAATCACATATGCAGACACCAATTCAGACAGTGCATCGATAAATGTTCAGACTGCACAGACAGAATATAAATCAGGATTTGTATTCACTAAGAGCAGCTACGTTTATAGAAAAGGCGCTGATTTGACAGTATGTGTATCAAAGAGCAATCTTTCTGTGGCTTGTGATTCATATAAGCTGTTTTATATATCGGACGGAAGTGAGCAAGCAATTGACCGGAACTCATATACAATCAGAGTTCTTGGGGATGCGGTATATTTTACTTTATCCACGAATTGGCTGAGCCAGTACAGCCCTCAGGATATTGATATTACTGCGATTGCTTACAATGGAACTGCTGAGGTATCTAAGACAAATGCTAAGCTTGTTTCTGAGGATGGCTTTGATATAGACTTTGCAGCCGGAACAGTGTGTGTCAATCAGACAGAAAATATTAGAACTAACGGACAAGGCAAACTGACACAGGATGCGCGGTCGCAGGCTGGCGGGAAAAAATACATATATGTAGTTGACTCAGTAATTTCTCAGGATGAAAGCATCATAAAAATATCCAATGCCGGTAATGAGTGGAAATATACCGGAATGAAGCCTGGAAAGACAAAACTCACAGTACGCTATCACTACTATTATGGCAAGGAAAAATGTACCGGTGAGAAAAATGCTGAGTATGAAGTGGTTCCTGCCACATATACACTCGATGAAGAACGTGGCAGCTCTGGTATGCTTATAAACCGTGGCGTCTCATATACATGCAATCTTAGAACAAAGCAGACAACCTATGATAAGAGTGGCAAGGCTGTAAGTAAATATGTAGATAATGTTGCATACGAATGGTATATAAGTGAAAAAGAAGAAAATGTTGCGGTAAACATAGAACAAACTGCACAGAATAAGCTTAAAATAACACCGGCAAATGCCTCGGAATCAGGAGCTTTTTGTATAGGAATAAGAGCACTTGATGCTTCCGGTAATGTTTATTTTGAAGAAGAATCAATATGGTATCTGGTAACAGATGGACAGGCAGATGGAGATCATGGAGATTCATCAGAAACTGCAAATCCGGGAAATACCTCATCCGGAAGTCAAAATACAAACACAGGAAGCGAAAAGGTAAGTGTATCGAAGAGTCAGAGTATATCCTTATTGGAGAATCATAATATCGGTCTAAATATCTACTGGAAAATGACCGGCTCTACGTATGACATAGGAGACTGCATGGTCAAGTACACCTATGAAGGTGACAGCGGAACACCACACTATGTGGCATTGAACCGGAGTCCGGTTGGTGATGGCGAATCATATTGCTCAAGAATTGATATAAGCGCAGTTGAGATGACCGAAAAAGTAAATTTACAGTTACTCTCTAATAGTGGAAAAGTGCTGGATACATTTTCAACATCAGTAGAGGATTATGCCAAGAGCTTATTGGCAAGCAATACAAAAGAATATGCAGCATATAAGCCGGTGGTAAAAGCGATGTTGAATTATGGCGCTGCATCACAGCAGTATTTTGGATTTATGACATATGCATTAGCCAATAGAAGCCTTACGAATGCCGATAAGACGATACAACAAATTCCACAGGCAACGCTGAAGCAGTATGCTGCCAATTCAAGTATCCGCCAATTTTCAATGAGTGGAATACACTATTACGGATCGAGCCTTGTGGTGGGAGATGATGTAAAGCTCAGACACTATTTTAAGCTTGATTCCGGCAGAGATATATCAAATTATTCGTTTGCAACGTATGTGGGCGGAGATATGATAGGCTATGCTACACCATGTCGTTCGAAAGATAAAGACATGTATTATATAGAAGTAACTTGTACAAACAGAAATTTCTTTTCTGGCATGAGGACGATAGTATCGAATGGAAATACAGAAACTATATTGGACTATCAGCCGATGAACTACATTGCAAAAGCATATGGCAGTTCAAAGCTAACCTCTGAATTGAAGACGTTGCTTGATGCAATGTATTGGTTTGAATATCAAAAAATTAAATAAATTGTTGCATAAAATATAGTACTAGAGTATAATTCCTGACTTTGAGAGTTGAAGTTAGAGGAAATTCAGCTTGCTAAGAAGCATGCATATATAAAAGAAAATTATGAAAAGTGGAATTTTTTAGAGGCTTTTTCAGCGTCTGACGATTATAAGACAGAACCTATAGATTTCTATTTCGAATTTAAAAAGTCATCTACTTTCAGCTTGGCTGAATTGGTAAAAAATGAACATAGATATATATGCAATGATGGGTATATTAAAGAGCATTCAATTGATGATTTAAGCGAGTGCATTGTAGTGCACAACCGTAAGCAGGCTTTGAAAATATTTGCAAATATCAATAGAATATTTGATGATTATTTGAGCAAGGCTGGGCTTGAAGGAATTGAGTATTATCGGCAGTATTTTGAAATTAGTGTAAGAAGAGATGGAATACCACAAGTATGTTTGCCATATAGTTGGACAAGCAAAGAGTATCTGATGAAGGAAGAATCCCTTCTTTAGTTATCTGATTTACAGAAATTTTTTAACCAAGTAGTCTTGATTGACTACACCATTATTATACTAGGATATAGAAAATGAAATTTAATTTTAACAAAAAATTGGTTAGCACAATAGTGATATTGATTTTTGGCGTAGCAATTACAGTTGCAGCACTGACTGCAAAGAATATAGCGCTTGGAAATAAAACAAGCTCAGAAATAGCCACAGAGGCAGTATCAGCTACAGAGATGATATTGGATACAGAAAATACAGAGACTAGTAATGTGGATAAGAATTCTGACGAAAGTTCAACAACTACAAAAGAAACGGGCAAAAGCTTGAAAGATACAAAGAGCTCATCAGAAAACACCGATAATAATGATTCCAGGGATTCATATGAGACTGATATAATGAAAAATGATGAATCAGAAAACACTTCAGACGATGTAAATAAAACAGATGATAAGATTGATAAAAAATCTGAAATAAACAATTCAGGAGATAGTGGTTCAGGCACAGATGATTCAGATAATGACAATTCAGGAATGAATAATAATAATGAACCGAAATCTGATAACGGAGTGATAGAGCTTCCAATTATACCGATTGACTAATGTGACGTCAGTTGTGGTTTTACCTACATTTGAAGAAGAAACGTAAGAGGAGTTAATACAATGGAGAAAGTCGAATGAAGACAAAAAAGTTTTTATCATTGGTGTTAAGTGCGGCTATGATATTAGGTGCGGCTGTTCCGGTCGCAGCAGAACCGGTGTCAGCAGGACAAGGCGTTGAAGCTGAACAACAGCCAATTGTAGAAAATAGCATTACAAGTGGATATATTCTGAGTGATTTGGATTATAATACACCGGTGTATGAACCGGATGAGGCGGTGCCGTATTCTGATGATTGGGGATATTCTGCAGATGAAACTATAGAGAACAGGTATCCGGCAAATGGAGTCAGCGATATCAAGGCGAAATATCCGTCTGTTCGTAATCAAAATCCTCTTGGCACATGCTGGACATTTTCGTCAATAGGTCTTGCAGAGTTTGATCTGATTAATGATGGTGCGTTTGATAAAAATATAGATCTTAGTGAACTGCATCTGGCATATTATGCATATAATTCGCTGTTAGATCCGCTTGGTGGAACAGAGGGGGACTATGCAAAGTACTATATGAATAATACAAGTGTTCAGTATGGTTATCTCAATCGTGGTGGAAACTATTTGATGGCGGCACGCAGAATGGGACAGTGGTGTGGTCCGGTAAGCGAGAGTGATGTACCATATAGTAAGGTGGCAAACAACGGATATACAGCAAGCACTATTGATACTTTTCTTAATACAGGTTTATCTGATGAATATGCATATTCAAAGGACAAGGCACATCTGGAAAATACATACATGATTAATATCAAGGAAAATGCATCAGATGTGAAAAAAGCCATAAAAAAATATGGTGCAGTGGGAATTATGTATAGTCATAATGATACCGGATATCATTACATAAATAACAGTTATAATGATAAAACAAATAACAGAGCAGGTCATGCGGTAATGGTTGTTGGATGGGATGATAACTATTCTAAAGATAATTTCAGAGATGGTGTTAAACCTGAAAAAGATGGTGCATGGCTTATTCGTAATAGTTGGGGAGACGGAACCGGTTCATATTATAATCAGAGTTATTTCTGGATGTCATATGAAACGTTTTCTTTATCCGATACGGCTTGGGTGTTTGATTTTTATGCTAATGATGGATATGATAACAATTATCAGGTTGATGGAGGATTAAATGTAGCCCATCAAAGCGGTTACAGAAAATTGGCCAATGTTTTTACTACTCAGGCAAAACAGGGAGTATCTTCTGAGGACTTAAAAGCAGTTTCCCTGTCTATTACATCTAAAACAAATGTGAATTATACAATAGAGATTTATACAGATTTAAAGGATAAGACAAAGCCAACCAGCGGAACAAAGCAGGAGACTGCTACCACTACAGGGCAGACAACCTATGCCGGAGTATATACCATTCCACTTAAAGCAGCGGTTAATCTGAAGCCTGGGACAAGCTATTCGGTTGTAGTGACTACTGATACACCTGCCATTGACATTGAGGCAGCGATGACCGGTGATGTAAATTATAATAATGAAATGGTGTGGGAGAATCATGCGTCAAGTGATAATACGGCAAGCTATTATTTCTATGGGACAGGGTTGGCATATTCCCGCAGTTGGAATTATCAGAATACGCATGGTAATTTCTGTATTAAAGCATTTACCGCCAATAATGTAGAAAAAGATTCTGAGAAGCTTGTTGGCAGGAGCCTTACTTTAAAAGATAATATTGATATGAACTATTATATGGAGCTTCCTGAAAATATCAAATCAAACAGCAACGCATATATGGAGTTTACGGTGAATAATAGCCAGCCATATAAGGTCAGCGTAAACGATGCAATCCCTGTTGAGAAAAACGGAAAGGTTATATATAAGTTTGCATGTCCGCTAAATGCTGCACAGATGTCAGATACGGTTAAAGCCAAAATGGTGGTGGATGGTAATAGTGGAAATGAGTACACTTACAGTGTAAAAGAATATGCCACTGAGCTCCTGTCAAAATCAAACGAGTATCCGGCGGAGACCATTAAGCTGGTGAAGGCACTCTTAAACTATGGAACAGCAGCGCAGACCTTCTTTAAATATAACACAGGCAAGCCGGCAAATGCTGGTTTGAGCGATACAGATAAAGCTGTAGCAAATGCTGATTTTGCTGCATATAAGGCTGTTATTAAAACAGATAGTGCCAATAGTCAGAGTAATGGACTGACATATTACGGAAGCTCTCTGATATGTAAGTCTGAGATGACAGTAAGACATTATTTTATGGTGAACGAAGGCTGTGATATAAACAATTACAAGTTCAGCTATGTTAATGCAGATGGCAATGAAGTCAGTCTGACACCTAAAAAGGCTTCAGATGGGGTGTATTGTGTAGATATAAACGGAATAATGGCACGCAACCTAAATAGTAATTATGCATGCAAAGTCACCGGAAAGAATAAGACCTGTATTTTCGAGCTGGACTATGGTCCGTTCAGCTATTCACAGAAGGTCATTAATAGCGGAAATTCATCTGAGGAATTAAAAAATCTGGTGAATGCGCTATATTGGTATTGGTATTATGGATATAGAAATTAAAAAGACTGCATAATTAAAACCACTGCAGAATTTAACGCTTTAACTAAGCTAAATTCCTGCGGTGGTTTCTTTTGTGCTTATCGGTTTAACAAGCTTATCGTTTGTTGTGCATCATTTTCGATAAGTAGATCTATAATATGATCACATGAAATAATCAATGAAATAGAAAGAAATGATACACAGGCTAAGGAAACCCAATAATTGTTAATTAAATTATTGCAACATGCATAATAAAATAGTAATATGGAACTATAAGTTATCAATAAACTGAAACAATGCGATGCTGTTTTATAATGGCAGAAGTCGGGAGGAACAACGTATGAACAAAAGACTAATTAGCTTTGTTTTAACATTCATTATGTTGATTACAATGGTTCCATCAACTATTGTAGAGGCAAGTGAAGTAACGACAATGGAAAGCGTCAAAGTTTCGAGTAACCAATCTGAGAGCAACCAATCAGAGGTCACGAAACCGGAGGAAAATACTATCTATGCGGTAAATCCACTGTATGAGGATGTTATCAGCATTGATGATTTAAAGAGGAAGCTTGACTCCGAAAGCTCAGATAAGGAGTCTGCAGATGGAGAGCAGCTCTTTGGGTCATCCACGGGACAGTATTTTTCAGATTATGACAGTGCCGTTTCATATCTCAGAAAGCAGATGGTTAGCAGAGAAACGGAAATAACCTTGAATTTCCCTGCATCCTGGTTTGATTCTCACAAAGATGAGCTATATTGGGATTTATTATATGATGCAATGAAGTGCGATGAAAGCTCTACCGGACAGGAGGGGGATGCACTTTTGTATGGATATGCAGGCTGTAATGTTTCATACAGTACTGCAGGGTATATAAAATATACCATGGCATATCATTCTAATGCGGAACAGGAAGCAAAGCTGACAGAGGCTGTGGCTGCGGCAATGGCAAAACTGCAGCTTAATGGTCTCAGCGAAGCCAAAAAGATTACAAAGATTCATGATTATATCTGCAATCATGTCGATTATGCATACAATTCAACCGAGGAGCAGATATATACAGCTTATGGCGCTCTTTGCACCGGAAAAGCTGTCTGTCAGGGATATGCTGTGCTTTTCTACAGACTGTGCAAGGAAGCAGGGCTGTCGGTCAGAATTATCAGTGGTACCGGAAATGGAGGACCGCATGCGTGGAATATAGTGCGAATCGGCAGCAAATACTATAACGTGGACTGTACCTGGGATGGACAGGATACAGCCACCTATAATGAGTTTCTGTTGAAATCAGAAGCTGACTTTAGTGATCATACCCGCGAATCATGGGAGGTGGCAGGCAACCATTATCTGGACTATACGTCTGCTGAGTTTAACGCGCAGTATCCTATGACTGAAAAATCATGGGATGAGTCGACTACATATGCGCATAGCGAGGAGACCACGTCAGGTGCTGTGACACTAAAAGCAGAATGGAATGATCCTGTACTGGGACAGCCGACCACATTCCATGTTTCTGCAACAGGCGGATCAGGAAACTATAAATTCAGAATGGATGCACCGAGCTATTCGGACCCAAATCAATGGGCATTCGAATCAGTAGCGGATCCAAGCCGCGGTGAGTGGCTGAATTATACATCAGAGTGTGCTTCAAACGATTATACATTTACCATGACTGCTACAGGTACCTATAACTTTAGGTTTTATGTGATGGATAAAGCAGCAAATTTATACTATCTGCGACTGAATTTCAATATAAGTGTATCGGATGATAAATATCCGAGTGTTGACTCGATTGTCCGGTCTGCAGTAGCTGAGTGCAACAGCAAGACGGATGGCTCAGAGTATGCAAAAGCACTGTGGCTGCATGACTGGCTGCTTGAACAGCTTGAGTATGATAAAACCCTGAAATGGTCTTCGGCTGAGAGTGCGCTGACCAGAGAACTTGGCACATGTCAGTCGTATGAGAGTGCATATGCAAAGCTCCTTACTGCAGCAGGAATAGAAAACAGCGAGACAAGGGATACCTATGATGGACACACCTGGAATGCAATGAAGCTGGACGGACAGTGGTATCAGACGGACTGCACCTGGGATGACAGCAGCGATAACTGGTATAGCTTTGACCAGAGACATTTGTATTTTGGGCTGACGGATGAGCTGATGGCCATAGCACATCCGGGGCATAGCAAAATCTATACCACAGACACGTATGCAACGCGTTCGACAAGCCTTGCCGACAATTATTTTGTAAGGACAGGAGATGCCGCAAAGTGGGCAAAAGCATACTCAGACAGGATTCAGAAAAATCTGGATTCAGGAAAGACAGAGTTTGAAATAACAGCGGACAATGCTTCTTATCCACCAAGTATTTCGGGCATTCAAAATGGTATTACAGCGTATGCGATAAATCAAATGACATGGACTACAGACAAAGCAGCGGTAACATTAAATGCTACAGGAAGTGCAAAGAGCTTTACATTTACAGCTGAATACGCTTCAAAGAGTCCTGAGGTCAGCTTGTATGGCAGAAGCATAACCCTTAAAGACAACATCGATGTAAACTATTACATGGAAATGTCTGATTCGGTATTTGAGCATGATGCTTATCTGGAATTTAAAATCGGTGGTCAGACATATAAGCTTAATGCGAGTGACGCCGCTGAGGTAAATGAGAACGGTAAAACTTTATACAAGTTCTCATGTCCGGTGAATGCGGCACAGATGTCTGATACCATCGAGACAAGAATAGTGATTGATAACAAGACCGAGGAAGAGTATTCATACAGTGTAAAAGAATATGCCACCGAGCTCCTGTCAAAATCAAACGAGTATCCGGAAGAAACCATTAAGCTGGTGAAGGCACTCTTAAACTATGGAACCGCAGCGCAGACCTTCTTTAAATATAACACAGGCAAGCCGGCAAATGCTGGTTTGAGCGATACAGATAAAGCTGTAGCAAATGCTGATTTTGCTGCATATAAGGCTGTTATTAAAACAGATAGTGCCAATAGTCAGAGTAATGGACTGACATATTACGGAAGCTCTCTGATATGTAAGTCTGAGATGACAGTAAGACATTATTTTATGGTGAACGAAGGCTGTGATATAAACAATTACAAGTTCAGCTATGTTAATGCAGATGGCAATGAAGTCAGTCTGACACCTAAAAAGGCTTCAGATGGGGTGTATTGTGTAGATATAAACGGAATAATGGCACGCAACCTAAATAGTAATTATGCATGCAAAGTCACCGGAAAGAATAAGACCTGTATTTTCGAGCTGGACTATGGTCCGTTCAGCTATTCACAGAAGGTCATTAATAGCGGAAATTCATCTGAGGAATTAAAAAATCTGGTGAATGCGCTATATTGGTATTGGTATTATGGATATAGAAATTAAAAAGACTGCATAATTAAAACCACTGCAGAATTTAACGCTTTAACTAAGCTAAATTCCTGCGGTGGTTTCTTTTGTGCTTATCGGCTTACAATGCTATCAAGCACAAAATAGGCGATTTAAAATATTTGCAAAAAAGATAGAAAGAGATCCGGGAATTGTGTTGGGCAGATTGTTGAATGATGGACAAGTCGATTATAATGACTGGACGTTAAATGGACTTAGACACAAATATAGGGTGAAAACAAGATAATTTCATGTCATGATATATATAATTACAGACTACTAAACTAACAATAACAGGAAAGCGGAGCGGATTAAGAGAGAATTGCCGGATTATCTTGTAAGCGGAGAAGAACTGAATAGATTAGCTAATGATAGCTGGTTTGATAAATCAGTCAAATTTGAAGAGAGGTAAAAGGGAATGAGACAAAAAGAATTTACACAGAAAACAGTCGGTGAAAAGCAAGGATTTAATCAATAGGTCAAGAAATAGATTTGTGGCTGCAAAAATTGATGATAATGTTACTTTATATGCTAAGTGTTCTCAAAAAGAGTATGAAAGAACGATGGTTAACAAGTCTATTGGATTATTTTTTACTCTTGGAGATGATACTATAAGGGTTATTGCTCAATAAACGGTTTTTATGCAAATTTACCACTTTACCGCATTAAAATTTAATGCTTTTTTTATATAATATACAAAAAGTAACAAAAAGTACTGGACAAAATGTCCTATATAAGGTAAAATGCATATATGTAATCAAACAGCACATTTGAAGGTTGTGCAGATATTATTGGGTATATTTTAAGAATTGGGGGGATTTTTCATGAGAATATATCATGCTAAGGATTATGCAGATATGAGCAGAAAGGCTGCAAATATTATATCGGCACAGGTGATTATGAAGCCTAATTGTGTATTGGGACTGGCTACAGGCTCTACACCTGTCGGCTTGTATAAGCAGCTAGTTGAGTGGTTCAAGAAGGGGGATTTGGACTTCTCAGAGGTTATGACGGTGAATCTTGATGAGTACAAGGGATTAAGCCGTGAGAATGACCAGAGCTACTATTATTTTATGCATCAGAATTTGTTTGATCATGTGAATATTCCGGTTGAGAATACTCACCTGCCAAACGGCATGGAGCCGGATCCACAGAAGGAGTGCAAGCGCTATACAGAGCTGATTCAGTCTCTTGGCGGTGTTGATTTACAGCTTCTTGGTATCGGGCACAATGGTCATATCGGTTTTAATGAGCCGGGCGAGTCTTTTGACAAGCAGGTACACTGTGTGGATCTTACAGAGTCTACTATTGAGGCCAATAAGCGCTTCTTTGCATCGGCTGATGATGTTCCGAAGCAGGCTTATACAATGGGCATCAAAACCATCATGCAGGCTAAGAAGATTCTTATTATTGCAAGTGGTGAGGATAAGGCAGAGATTGTTCAAAAGGCTTTCTTTGGACCGATTACACCACAGGTGCCGGCTTCTGTATTACAGCTGCACAATGATGTTACGCTTGTAGCGGATGAGGCTGCACTGAGCAGGCTGTAGATGTTTTTTAGTTGAGAAGGTACATGTATATGATAATAAAAAATGCAAGGGTATTTACAGAGGATGGCAGCTTTATGCAAGGTGATGTTGTCGTTAAGGATGGCCGTTTTGACAGTGTTTTGGAGAGAACAGCTGACACGGACGCGGCTAATGACAACACACCGCAGGAGATTATAGATGCATCAGGTCTTATCATGGTACCGGGTCTTGTGGATATTCATTTTCATGGATGCAAGGGAGCTGATATGTGTGACGGCACCGCAGAGGCACTTGATGTGATTACAGCATACGAGGCTTCTGTCGGAGTGACGAGCGTGTGTCCGGCTACTATGACCATTCAAAGGGATGAGCTTTTGAGTGTCATGAAAAATGCCGGTGATTATACTTATCATGGTGGTGCACATCTTGTAGGTATCAATATGGAGGGACCTTTTATCAGTCCTTCTAAAAAGGGAGCACAGGCGGCAGAGAATATCATGCGATGTGATTATGATTATTTCTGTGAGCTTCAGGATGCGGCCCATGGCTTGATAAAGCTTGTAGATATCGCTCCGGAGGAGCCGGGCGCAATTGATTTTATAGACAGGGTAAGAGGAAGTGTTGTGGTTTCAATAGCACACACAGCGGCTGATTATGACACCGCAGTAGAGGCTATTGAGCATGGTGCAAGCCATGCCACACATTTGTATAATGCGATGCCACCGCTTCATCACAGGGATCCCGGAGTTATCGGGGCTGTGAGAGATTCAGAAAAGTGTCATGCAGAGCTCATTTGTGACGGAGTGCATATTCACCCATCGGTTATCAGGGCGACATTTGCCATGTTTGGTGCGAAGCGCATGATTTTAATAAGTGACAGCATGAGAGCCACAGGGCTTGAGGATGGCGAGTATACACTCGGTGGACAGGCAGTGACGGTCAGAGGTTCGCTTGCCACACTCCATGATGGGACAATTGCAGGCTCGGCAACCAATCTGATGGATTGTATGCGTTTCACAGTAAGGCAGGCAGGTATTCCACTTGAGGAGGCAATTATGTGTGCTACAGCCAATCCGGCTAAGGAGATTGGCATCTATGATGAAGCAGGCAGCATTTCTGCAGGAAAGAGAGCAGATTTTGTGCTTCTCAATGATGATTTGGATATTGTGAGTGTGTATATCGACGGAAAGGAGATATCATGTTAGGTTTTTTCAAGAATAAGTCAAAGGGAAAGGTGATCTGTTCTCCGTGCAACGGCAGAGTGGTTCCTATTACAGAGGTTCCGGATCCTACCTTTTCTGAGAAGATATTGGGAGACGGCGTGGCCGTGATTCCTTCTGAGGGCAGGTTTTACGCTCCGGCGGATGGTGAGGTGACAGCTGTATTTGATACGTTGCATGCTTTTACCATGACGACCACTCAGGGAGTCGAGCTGCTTTTGCATATTGGTCTTGATACAGTGATACTAAAGGGTGATCCTTTTACATCACATATTTCTGTTGGTGATCAGGTGAAGAAGGGCGACCTTTTGATGGAGGCTGACCTGGAGCAGATTAAGGCAGCAGATCTTAATGTCATCACTCCGGTTTTAATTGGCAACACTGCTGATTATAGCAAGATAGAGATGCTCAAGGAGGGTGATGTATCCGCCGGTGATGAGATTTTAAGTCTTGCGTAGATTTGTATAATAATAGTGAACTTTATTGGAGTATCTCCAGTTTAGTATATATATAAT
>ERZ779705.873-NODE-873-length-23509-cov-3.021020_pt1 | contig 23509 bp, 20 predicted proteins | sample MGYA00511385_ERZ779705 | MGnify/ENA primary metagenome ERZ779705 (study PRJEB29588, sample SAMEA2145301) | human gut metagenome | biome: human gut; feature: human-associated habitat; material: faeces | place: Denmark | collected 2008/2010 ... | reverse complement strand
CGAACGGACGTCTTAGCCTTGATCAGGCAACGCAAAGCTTTCCCGTGCTTTTTCGGTTCTGCGCTCAAGCTTGAAGGAATCGATGCTTTGCTTCATGGTCTTGCTGACTTTGCGCCGGAACTCGAATCTCGAAACGAATTCGGCGCGCGCGTCTTCAAAATTTCTCACACCGAAAAAAAAGAGCGTCTGACCTGGCTGCGCGTGTTCGGCGGGAGCCTTCATCCAAAAGACACGATTTTAGATGATCAAAAGGCAAACGAGCTCAGAGTCTATGATGCAAAAAGATACGGTGCCGCAAAAGAAATTGTCGCCGGCCAAATCTGTGCCATCCCGAACCTGAATGAAACTTTTGTCGGACAAGGCTTAGGGTTTCTTGAAAACGATGCATCATCCTGCATGACGCCGGTTCTAAGCTATGCGCTAAATCCGAACGGATGCGACCTTCATGCCTGCCTTGTGGCCTTGAAAGAACTTGAAGACGAAGACGAACATCTTCACGTCGTCTGGTCAAAACAACTGAACGAACTGCGCGTGCAGCTGATGGGTCCGATTCAGCTTGAAGTTTTGCAGCAGATTTTAAAGGACCGCTATGAACTGGACGTTTCATTTGAACAAGGCAGGACTTTGTACAAGGAAACGATCACCCAGACGATTGAGGGCGTCGGCCACTTTGAGCCGCTGCGTCACTACGCGGAAGCGCATTTGATCATGGAACCCGGAAAACCGGGAAGCGGCCTGGTCTTTTCGTCAGACTGCAGCTTGGAAGAACTCGACAAAAACTGGCAAAATCAGATTCTCTCCTGTCTGAAGTCAAAAGAACACATCGGCGTTCTCATCGGAGCGCCCCTGACCGACGTCAAGATCACCCTCGCAACCGGCAGAGCAAGCATCAAGCACACGGTCGGAGGCGATTTTCGCCAAGCGTCAGGCAGAGCCGTGCGCCAAGGCTTGATGATGCTAAAAGAACGACAGGGACTGAAGCTGCTTGAGCCATGGTACCGCTTCGTGCTCAAAGTCCCGGAAGAAAAGCTCGGTCGTGCGATGAACGACATTCAGCAGATGAGCGGCACCTTTTCCTTGGATCAGGCTACCGGAACTCTGAGCGGCCTTGCTCCGGTCAGCGAGATGCAGTCATATGCGGAAACCGTGCGCACCTATACCCGCGGAAAAGGCCTGCTTGAACTGAGCGTTGACGGCTATCGCCAATGCCATAACGAACAAGAAGTCGTTTCAAACAGCAGCTATGACCCGCTTTCAGATTTGGAAAACACGCCGCAGTCCGTCTTCTGTGCTCACGGCGCCGGATATACGGTCGACTGGAGCGACGTGCCGAAGATGGCGCATGAAGAGTACGTGCTGAAGGGGTAAGGAACAGGGATGAGTTTAAAAGCTCGTCTCTGTTTTTTTGTTGAATTCTTTGCGGTAAAATGCAGAGCAGTCGGAAACAAAACAACTTTTTAGCTAACTTCTCCGGGAAAAAGTTTCATCAAAATGACGCTTCTTCCATTCTTTTGAACCTCGTCCCAGAAGATTCAAAACGTATTGTAAACGGTTTATTTTTAAAGTATGCTTTATTTGTAAAGCGAAGCAAAGAAAAGTTAATCAAAGGAGAGATACATCATGACATTAGTATTAGCTAGAATAGACCAACGCTTGATTCACGGAATCGTCGTTACCCAATGGGCAGGAGAAACAAAGGCCAAAAGATTGATGGTGGTTGACGACATCATCAGCAAGGACGAATCACAAAAAGCTGCCATGCGCATGAGCAAGCCAGCCGGAACCGGCATGTCGATCATCGATACGCAAACGGCAATCACGAACTTCAATGCCGGCAAATATGACAGCCACAACGTCTTCTTGATCGTCAAAGAACCGGAAACGCTGCTCAAGCTCGTCGATGGCGGCGTGAAAATTCCAAAAGTCAACATCGGAATCATGTTTGACGGGCCGGACAAGACGACGGTCAAAAAGATGGTTTCAGTCAATCAAAAAGAAATCAACGACTTCAAGGAACTGCAAAAACGCGGCGTTCCGGTAACATTCCGCTTCGTTCCTTCAGATCCTGACGAACCCTTCGAAAAGTATATCAAAGATTAAAAATCCAGGAGGTTTGATTTATTATGGCAATTATTCAAGGTATTTTGGTAATCCTCTTCTCCGCATGGATGGTTTTGGATCAGCAGGGCCTCGTTTTGACGACGTGGTTCCCGATCATGGCAGCTTTGTTCGTCGGACTCATCATGGGCGACATGAAAACAGCAATGGTCATCGGCGGCACGTTCCAATTGATGGCTTTAGGCGTGGCCAACATCGGCGGATCTTCGGTTCCCAACTGGGGCCTGGCCTCTCTTGTCGGAATCTACGTTGCGATTCGCACGACGCACAACATTGCTGATGCCAAGGCCGTGGCTTTGGCAGTCGGCGTTCCGGTCGGGATGCTCGGCATTCAGCTTGACGTGATCGCAAAGCTTCTCAATACGTATGTTACGCACGCTGCTCAAAAGGCAATGAACGAAGGCAAGTTCAAAAAGATGAACCGCATCTTCTGGATCGGACCGCTCATCTTTTCATTGTCAACGGCCCTTCCGACGGCTCTTTGCGTAATTTTCGGCAAGCAGATCGTTTCTCAAATCCTGGCAGTCGTTCCGAAATGGTTCACGAACGGTCTTTCAATCGCAGGTTCCCTGCTTCCGGTAGTCGGCATCGTTTTGCTGCTTCAGGTCATGCCGGTCAAGAAATACCTTTCAATGCTCATCTTGGGCTACGTGCTTGCTGGCTATCTCAATATGCCGATTTTGGGCGTTTCCTTAGTCGGTCTTGCGCTTGCATACTACTATTTCACGACCAACATGAAAAAGAGCGCTGCTCCTGCAACGGATAACGGCGCAATCGAAGAAGACGGAGATGATTTTGATGAATAAAGTATTAACCAAAAAAGATATCAGACAAGCCGCATTTCGCTACATGTTCATGGCATGCAACACCTTCAACTATGAAAATCAGCAAGGTCCGGCCGTCGTTTACGGCTTGAACAAGGCTTTGCGCAAAATTTATCCGAACGATGAAGACTACAAGGCTTCTTTGAACAATCACTTCAAATACTTCAACACGACGACTTGGATGGGCAACCTTCTTTTGGGCGCAAGCCTTGCCATGGAAGAAAAAGACGGCACGAACTCGCTTGAAGCGGTTCAATCGTTCAAAACAGGGATGATGGGCCCTTTGGCCGGCATCGGTGACACGTTGGTCTGGGTGCTTTACCCGACGATCATCGGCTCGATTTCAGCCTATATGGGTCTTCAAGGCAACCCGACCGGTGCCATCATTTGGCTTTTGCTGAACATTTTCTTCTTGTTCTTCCGCTTTAAATTGTTTGACATCGGCTACGATTCGGGTCTCAAGCTCGTGACGGCTCTCGGCGACAAGCTGTCCGTCTTCACGGAAGCTGCTTCAATCATGGGTCTGACCGTCGTCGGCGCACTGATCCCTTCCGTCGTCAAAATGCAGGTTGCGCTCGTTTTCCAGACCGGCAAAGTGAAGATGCCGATTCAGACTCAGATTCTTGATCAGATCATGCCGGCGCTTTTGCCCGTCTTATTGACGTTTGGCATCTACAAGCTGATTTCAAGCAAGAAGCTGACGGTTATTCAGATCATCTTCGGTTTGATCATCGTTTCGCTCATCTGCTCATACTTCGGCATCCTCAAGGTTCCGGCTTAAAGAAAGGAGATTTCCATGCGCAAGATTATTTTTGCAAGTCACCACCGTTTTGCGGACGGTTTGAAAGACACGTTCGCCTATATCGCTCCAAACGTGGCCGACGTAACGGCAATCAGCGCTTACGTCGACAACGTGCCGGTGGCGGAAGCAATCAAACAGGCCTTGACGGGACTGGATTTGTCAAAAGATGAAGTGCTCGTTTTCACCGACCTTTTAGGCGGATCCGTCAACCAGGCCTTCACGAAATACGTTTCAAACCCTCACTTTCACGTGATTTCAGGCATGAATCTGCCCGTTGTCATGTCAATCATTTTGGCCTTGCCAAAAGATGACTACGTTGACGAAAACTTCTTGAGAAATTGTCTCGAAGACGCCAGACAACAGCTCGTCTACGTCAATGACAAGTTCTTGCAGACAGAACTTGACGAGGAGGATGAATAATGAGCGATTGGTGGAAAAAAAGCGTCGTCTATCAAATTTATCCGCAAAGCTTCAACGATTCGAACAACGACGGAATCGGCGACATCCAAGGCATCATCGAAAAACTGCCGTATCTTGAAGAGCTTGGCGTCGACGTCTTGTGGTTGAATCCGATCTATGTTTCCCCGCTTGTTGACAACGGCTACGACATTGCCGACTACTACAAGATCAATCCCGACTACGGAACGCTTGAAGATTTCAAAGAGCTGCTTGAAAAAGCCCACGAAAAAAAGATCAAAATCATCATGGATCTTGTCGTCAACCATACGAGCGATCAAAATCAATGGTTCCTTGAATCAAAAAAAGGCAAAGACAACGAATATTCAGACTTTTACATCTGGCGCAACCCTAAAGCAGACGGTTCGGAACCGAACAACTGGGGTTCGACTTTTGGCGGATCTGCTTGGACCTACGTCCCGGAAAGAAAGCAATACTATCTGCATCTTTTCGCCAAGGAACAGCCCGACCTGAACTGGGAAAACGAACGGGTTCGCCAGGCCGTCTACGAAATGATGCGCTACTGGCTTGATCTTGGCATCGACGGTTTCAGAATGGACGTCATCAGCTTAATCAGCAAGCGCCCCGGACTCCCCGATGCCCCAAAAGACCTTCCCTACAGCAAGAACTATTACTTCGGCGCTTCGAACGGTCCGCGCGTCCACGAATTTCTGCAGGAAATGAATCAGGAAGTTCTTTCAAAGTATGATTGTCTGACGGTCGGCGAAACGGCCAACACCACAAGCGACCAAGCCGTTTTGTACACCGATCCAGATCGTCACGAACTGAGCATGGTCTTCCAGTTTGACCATATGCACCTCGACTACGGAGAACACGGAAAATTCTCAAACGTCCGCTTCAAGCTGAGCGATCTGAGAAACGTCATGACCGAATGGGAAAACAAGCTCGAAAATCACGGCTGGAACTCCCTTTACTGGAGCAATCACGATCAGCCGCGCGCAACGACGCGTTTCGGAGACGACGGCACGTATCGCGTCGAATCGGCCAAAATGCTCGGGACACTTCTTCACATGATGAAAGGCACGCCTTACATCTTTGAAGGAGAAGAACTGGGAATGAAAGACGTCCCGTTCAGATCGCTCGACGATTACAAAGACATCGAATCGCTCAACGTGATCAAAGAACTTGAAGCAGACGGACTAAGCCAAGAAGAAATCAGAAAAATCATGTATCTGCGCTCAAGAGACAATGCCAGAACACCGATGCCATGGGATGACGGTTACGGCTTTTCTGAAGCAAAGCCTTGGATCGCATATTCAAGCGACAACGAAAACATCAACGTCAACCAGGCATTAAACGATCCTGAATCGGTCTTTTGGTACTACAAGAAGCTGATTCAGCTGCGCAAAACGCATGACGTCATCATCGACGGAAAATATGAGGCCTTAAATCAGGATGATTCCTGCGTCTACGGCTACAAGCGTCAAAACGACGACGAACAGCTGCTCGTCATCTGTTCGTTTTCCTCCGAGCCGGTTCGTTTCACGATTCCGGACGAATTCTTCGATCAAGAAATTTTAATTTCAAATTATCATCGCAAGCCGTGTCACGGAACGATCGTTTTGAAACCTTACGAAGCAATCGTCATTTCAAAAAAGAATTCCTGAAAGCTCTGAAGGCTCTAGACTCTGAAGTATGTTATAATCAACTCGAAAAGGAGGGTCAGAGCAATGAGTTTTGAAGACAACGTAAAGATGCACTTCGACGAACTGTCGGAAAACGACAAGGAAATCGTCCGCTATCTTCAGCAAAACATGGCGGATGCCATCAATTCGTCCATCGTTGATCTTGGCGAAGCAACGCTTTCGTCGAAAAGCACCGTCCTTCGTCTGGCAAAAAAGCTCGGTTTTCGCGGTTTTTCCGATTTGAAGTTTCAGCTTGAACAAGACTACAAGGCAGACAAGATTATCCCGACCGACCTTGAGCAGCAACTTCATCACGACATCGACAAAACGTTTGAATATTCGCACCAGGTAAATTTTCAGCCGCTGATTGAAGCCATCCACGATGCTTCAAACGTCTATATCTATCCGACAGGCTTTTCTCAGCAAAATTTCGCCCGCGAATTCTCAAACGACCTGCTGATTGCGGGCAAAAAGAACTACCTGCTTGACGGCACCACCAACTTTGATCGCATCACGCGAAAGCTCAATCAAAACGATTTCGTGATCGTCGTTTCGCTAAGCGGCAACACCCCATCGATCAAAAACGCCATCAAGATGCTCAACTTCAGAAAAGTTCCGTTTTGTTCTATCACGGAGTTTTCCAGAAACTACCTCAGCGAACACGCCAACTATCAGCTTTTCTATGAGGCCAGCGTCATCCCGACAGCGGAACCTGGCGATAAGATGTCGTCGATGACGAGCCTTCCAATCATCTTGGGCATTCTTTCAAGAAAATACAGAGAATTCGTCTTATTCGACGAATAAAAACGAATATGACAAATACCCCCAAGAGTCGGAAAAACGACTTTTGGGGGTATTTTGGCGATACGTATATGATAACGACATTTACCAAATCCACTTCTGGTACTTTTGATCTAAACATGTGCTTAGGATGTTCTATTATACTATTTACCCATTCTTCAACACTTTAATTTCTAAATAATTCTAATATCTTTATGGGTTTGTCAAATTTTGCACCGCTTATTCCATTCAATTTCTCTTACAATTTACTCTTCAGTTCCTGCAGACTATCATCTATCTTGTCGACCTCTACAAAATGCAGAGTAACTGTTGTACCATCCCCACTTTCAAATTTAATCTGCTCATGATTTCTCATTTCATCATTCACCGGATATAACAACCATATTTCAGACGTATTATATTTTTTCGAGTATGCATACATCTGATACATATCCTGTTGTGAAATACCATAATTTTTTCTTTCGTTATCAATGAGGCTTTTCCATTTTTTATCTAAAATTACTGTACGTGCCCCTCTTTTCATAACGATATTTTGATTCTTTGCGCAAAATCTTCCAATACCATACATGTCACCTCTAACGTGAGAGTAACTAATTGTCGTTTTTAAAACAACGGACTATAAGCAACATTTCTATTTAGAATTTGATATGTGATTATTGCTATAAAAAAAAGAAAATGTTCCTTACACGAAAAATCGGGAGTGTAAAATATTTTGTGTAAATTGATACCTTGAGGTTATTGAAAAAGGGAAAGCCTTCCCCGTATGATTGAAATTGCCAAAAACCAATCAGAATACGGAGGCTTTCCCCATGAATCATGGTTAACAAAGATATTACCCTGAATGAAGTCTTACATCGTCAAATCGAAGTAGCCGCTAATCAGTTCCTTCAAAATGAACTGACTGCGGTGCTAGGATACGAACCACACACACATACCCGGATCGACCGATCAAAAGACGACGTGAACTACCGGAACGGGGCGTACACCCGCACTATCGACACTGAGTACGGTGAAATCAATCTGACGATCCCACGGGACCGGTTAAACAAGTTTCAAAACGCCCTCTTCCCTCCTTACGTGCGTCGGACTGATGGACTGGAGGAAATGGTCATCAAGATGTACTCCAAGGGCGTCACAACTCGTGAAATCGCTGATATGGTTGAGAGAATGTGCGGCCACTGCTACTCACCAACCACGGTTTCAAACATCACTAAGCGGACGGAACACCTGGTTGAAAAGTTCCACGAGCGCAAATTCAAGCACTCACAGTACGTCTGTGTGTTCCTCGATGCCACTTACATTCCGTTACGCCGTGGTACCGTTGAACGAGAAGCCGTTAACATAGCGATCGAAATTCGAAGTGACGGCGGTAAGGAAGTCCTTGACTACAGTATCGCACCGACCGAGAACGGAGCCGCTTGGTCTGAACTACTCCAGGGATTACGCGCACGGGGGATTAAAGATATTCAGTTGTTCATCGCCAACTACCCGCAGGCGAAGTTTCAACAGTGCTGGGTCCACGCAGAACGCAACCTTTTAGGGTACGTTCGCAAAAACGATCGCAGGGAGATTATCACCGACTTTAAGGCCATTCGGCAAGCAGAGAACCTGCAAGACGCCAAAGAACAATTGGCGGCTTTCAGTGCTAAGCGGTAGTCCGGTTATAAGCGTCGAATCAAGATCTAGTCCAAATGGAGGATCTATTCACGTTCTTCAGTTTTCCAACTGCGATCCGTCAGACCATCTACTCGACGAACCTAATTGAGTCGTTCAATAAGAGCCTAAAGAAGATGGTCCGACGTAAAGAGCATTTCCCAAACGAAGGGGGCCCTCGATCACTTTGTCATGACGCAAGTGATGGAGTACAACGATAAATTTGAGAATCGAGCACATCGGGGATTCAAAGACTGTCACGACACGCTTGATTCGATGTTTTAGAATTGCCAATTCATGCGGGCGAAGTTTCCTTTTTTACACAACATTCTTGACACTCTCGTTATACTGGACGTGTACAAAGGAGTGATGCACATGTACACAAAATTGACATCGCGCTCGGACCGGAGGCAACGCTCAATGCCCTGAGCGAGAAGTATCCGGAACGCGGCTTTCTGAAATACAGATCGGCGGACGACCGCAGGAAAGTTCATGATGCTGGACGTCTCCGACAAGAAGACGGTCTTCCAGTCCGGACTGTACTACAAGGTCATTCAGACCCTGGGGAGAGTCGAGCTGGACGAAGACGACATTCTTGAACTGCGCTACATGACGCTTGATTCCGATGAACAGAAGGTCATGCAGTCCATCATTGATTCCTGGAAAGACGAGCATGACTTCCTCCAGTGGCACAACTCGGAAAATAACACGCCGGCTCACTTCGGTCATGCCGGCAACAAGTCCGCTGTTGTCAATCAGTACGTCAGCGCAGGGAAACAACATCTGAATCGGTCCGGTGCGTAACTTGCGCCGGGCCGTTTTCTTGACTTCTGCGGGCATTGGCACTACTATTGGATTAACATTAAAATTTTCTAATGATGGGGGTATAAATCTTGCTGGCAGTTAATGATCTTGCATTCAGCTACGGAGACAATCCGCTTTTTTCAAAATGCAGCTTCCGCATAGGAAACGGGAGGCACGTGGCGCTTGTCGGTGACAACGGCACGGGAAAGACCACACTGCTCAGGCTGATTACCGGAATCTTGAAACCTGATGCAGGAATGGTCAGATATGACGGACATGCCGAAATGGTCAGTCAGTTTCCGGCCGGTATGGAAGTGGTCAGTCCCGGACAAGGGCAGATGCAGCGAATCAGCCGTGCATTTGCGAAGAGACCGGACATCCTGCTGCTGGATGAACCGACGTCAAATCTTGACGCGGAAGGCATCAGGAAGCTGACCGGGATGATCGGGGGCTTTCGGGGAATTGCAGTCATCATCAGTCATGACATTGCCTTTCTTGAAAAGGCGGTTGACTGCGTACTGATGATTGAAGACCGGCACATCGACCTTTATGACGGTAATTTTGAGGAATTCCGGCAGACGAGGGAAAGGAACCGGAACAATCAGTATCAGCTGTACGAGGTTGAGCAAAAGCAGAGAAGAAGGCAGAAACGCGTGGCGCAGAAGATGAAGGAGAAGGCCGCAAAGTCCAGGAAGTCCGGCGGTGTTTCCAACTCGGAGGCAAAAGCCAGGTCGCTTCTTGGAAATTACGACAAGGTTCAGAGAAGACTTTCGGCCAATGCCAGACGCATGCAGAAAAGTCTGGACGAAGGGCCGAAGAATGCCAAGCCGTATGAGAAGATGGGGCTCAAGCTTCTGACGACATATCAGAAACCGCAAAAAGTCAGGATAAATCTTGACTTTGACGGACTGTCAGGCCATGGCATCCGGCTGATTGACAATTCGTTCTCGTTTCGGATCAGATCAGGAGAAACGGTTGGTCTGCTAGGCAGGAACGGCAGCGGCAAGTCGACTCTGCTGGATGAAGTCGAGGGAAGACTTGAGGAAAGATCCTGCAGGGTCAGCCGCTTCAGACAGGAGATTCAAGATGTCTGGGAAGAAGGTGAAAATCTTCTGTCACAGCTCATGAAGGCTTCCGGGATGCCGGAACAGGTTGTCCTTGATGTCGCAGGAGCCCTGGGACTTCATGCGGACCTTCTTTCCCGCGCTCCGGACGAACTGAGCGGAGGACAGCTTCTCAAGGCCCAGCTTGTACTTGAACTTGTGTCGCCGTTTGACGTCCTGCTGCTTGACGAGCCGACGAACTATCTTGACTATGACGGGGTAAGAGCACTGACTGAATTCATCAGGAACAGCGAAGCGGCAGTCGTTGTCATTTCCCATGACGAGCGCTTCGTCGAGGGATGCGTTGACCGAACATACTTGATTTCGGACCGAAGATTCAGTGATTACTGTGATTTGGGAGATTATTTTGGCAAAGACGGGATTTAACAATTTTAAATGCAGCACGAAGGGAGTGACTTTTATATGACTCATTTCAAGCGTATTGTGATGAACGACCTGCTGAGCAATGTGGCCTTGTCTGCATTCAACATATATACAATATGGTATCTTGCAAACGTCGTTCACAGCCAGAGTGCAGTCGCCCTGTTCGGATGCGCGGGATTTGTCGAGATAGTCCTGGCGTCGTTTGGCGGTCGGATGTCCGACCGGTTTCCGCGGATAAATCTGATAAGAATCGGCAGCGTGGCAAGGATGGTTGCGTTGGCTTTCCTTATCGTGATGCAGAAGATGTCAGTCAGTTTCACTGCCGTTTCCGTTGCGGTCGGTTGTGTGCTGAGCTTCGTCACTTCATTTTATCTACCTGCAATCGAGACGATAGCCCCCGCTTTTTCCGAAGATGACGACGAGCTCATAAGAAATAACGCCAGTCTCAACATGGTTCAGCAGCTTGCGACGATTTTAGGTTCAGCTCTTTCAGGCGTGCTCGTCCTCCTGAAGAGCGCCCTTGTCTCATACGGAATCATACTGGTCATCATGATTGCATCATGCGTCATGATGCTCAGAATACCGTCGGATTCGGTCAGTCGTGAGGAAACCGAAACTGATGAATCCATGCTCGATTCCCTGAGACAGGTCGTTCACCTGGAAGTCATCAGGGTTCTTCTGCCGTATGCGACGATGATCAACATCAGCTTCTGGCTGTACTGGTATCTCACGCCAATGTATCTGGCAAGGAGGCTGCCGGACTTCAAGGCGGCATATTCCATTCAGGAAATGACAATCGGAATCACTGCCGGTGTGAGCGGGTTTCTGTTCAGCCATGTAGTCAGGGATGCTTCAAGGCATCTGCATGGCTATGCACAATGGCTCGTCCTGCAAGGCGTCGGCATTGCCCTCTTTCCGCTCGGCGCAGTCTTTTTGACGAATCAGACGGTTTTGCTGGCTCTGCTTGTGGTTTCGTGGATTGTCTACGGCATTGCAAACTACATGACGGGAACGATTTTCGTGACAATCGTGCAGAAGAAGACCGAAACCAAAATGCTTGGCGTTACATACGGAGTCGTCTTTTCGCTGTTCGGGGCAATCGCACCGCTGTCGTCGATCTTCAGCCCTGCATTTTCCAGTATCGGTCCGGTCGGGCTGCTTCTTTTGACCCTGCCCATGATTGTCCTGCCAGCGGTCATGATGGTTGACAGACGGGTCAACGGATTGATGCGCGGAGTGTAGAGCTAAGTCTGCAAGCGTGGAATACCTGGGAAGAAGCCTGAAGCCCATTCTCGATGCAATAACTGGGGCTAAAGGTTCAAGAGCAGCCAGGAGTCAGATGACAATTAATCTGATGTCCTGAGATGACCCGTCCGTTCTGCAGTCTGGCAGAACGACGAAACTTTGACTGACGCAAAAGGTCAAAGGCCGAAGCCGCATCGTACGGAATGAGGCTTTGAAAAATTCAAAAGCCGCATGATCCTTGAAATCATTATGGATCATGCGGCTTTATTTCACGTAAGTCAAACGTATTTCAGCAGTAACCGGGTTCATTCCTGCCTGATTCACAGGCATCAGCCTCCCCGATGTCCGAATCTACCTCACCGTTGCCCCGAACGGCAAAAGCGCCAGCTTGGCGATCTTGAAGAACTGCCTGCCAAAGGGAATTCCGATGATTGTAATGTAGCAGACAACGCCGATTGCGGCATTGCCGACTGCCATCGGGATTCCCGACACAATCAGCCAGATGATGTTGGCAAGCAGGCTGACCGCACCGCCGCCGTACACAACTTCCTTTCCAAACGGAAAGAATGCCAGACTGGCGAACTTGAAACACTGCAGGCCGATCGGTATCCCGATGATCGTGATGCACCACAGACAGCCTGACAACACCCATGCCAGCCCGCTCAAAAGTCCGCCGCAGACAAACCAGAGTATGTTTCCCAGTATGCTCATGTAAGTGTCCTCCTTCTATTCCTATGCTGTACGAATGCTCCGAAGTCCGGCGCATCATCGCCTGATTTCGGAAGTGTTACATTCAGAATAAGTCTTATGGAGGTGTGAATCAAGAAATATGCTTGTAAAATGAAGTGGAGTGTGGCATCCGTGTAACATCAGAAACAATCGCGACACCACATCCAGTCAGTTCCAGGTCTCCATTGACATATCCATCACTTTGAAATTCCAATGAACTTATGTTCGATTTTAATGTTAATATATGCTATACTTCATTTAGAAGCTTCCACAAGTCCATAAAAAAGGAGAGAGTATCATGATTAACGAATCAAATGACCGAAACACGGCAATTGCCATTTCTGCAGTCAATGACATTCTGAGAGCATACCACCTGAATTATGATGCTGATGTCGGTGTCCTTGGAGGAGAAATATTCTTTCTGATTCAGCCTGCAGAATTGCTTGGCGAAATCATTGAATCTGCATACCCATTTGAGAAGAAAAGGCGCGAGTCCCTTAATCTTGACATTGAAGACGACATGCCTAACCACTGGGAGGCAAGCACAGCCGGCGGTTCAATCGCATTGTCCGATACAATTAAATGCCAGTCCGAATCAGAAGTGAGAAGTCTGGTTGCTGAATCCATCTCCATTTCCATGCAGAACTATAATGTTCATCAAAAGATGCTGGACATTAGATTTAATGACTGCAATTTCGAGAAATTCTACACAAAAGATGAAATCATGAGAGAACTGCAAAGATACGCTGACTGGTATTCGGTTAAGGCCCGTCAAATCAGAAGCGATTTCCAAATATGATTGACGAGCATGACATGAAGTAATCAGAGCCTTTCAATCATAATGTTTTACAGGCAAAGGCAATTTCAGAACATATATCCAAAAAATCCCGTGACATGAACCGTCACGGGATTTTAACATACATATATAATCCAGATAGTGCTATCCAATCAGTTCATTCAGGTCCTCAACCTGCCTTAACACTAATCATGTACGTGCGGACACGCATCTGCGGGACTCTGAATCCCTTGGCATCCAGCGTGTACACCTGATTGACGCAACCCGTGTCTTCGAGAACATTGCACCACTTTCTGAGGTTTCCTATGTTCTTCTTTGAGAGAATCTCGCTTACGTTTTCCATCATCAGGAAACGCGGAAGTTCTCTTTACTTATGATTCTGCTTATAGTTATTTAATATCCAAAATGTTCATTTTTTCTTCCTCATCAACTGTCACCCATAACTACGATTTTCGGTTGTTTCCGTCATTGCCGTCATTCATACGCAAAAACCCGGATTATTTGCAATTACTTGCAAATCTGATCCGGGTTTTTTAGTTTGTGACAGAGTTTTTCAAGCTTCGTTTTTGCGAGGGATGCATGAAAACAAGAAAAAGCAATGACGATAAAAAAATGCCGCTATCCTCTGTTTCAGCCTCGGTCACCGCAATCGAAAAGCATAATCAGCACCGATCATCGTCATCATCCCGATCCTCTTCGCTGTCAGTTCTGGTGCGAATCGCCAGCTTGATTCGCTCACAGTAGTATTCGGGATGATCGAGAACCTTTTTTGACCAAAAGCGCAGAACGATCCATCCCATCTCTTCGAGTTTTTTCGTTACTTCCTGATCATGTTTGATATTGCGCTCTATCTTTGCGATCCAATATTCGCGATTGCGATGAAGATACCGCTTTGAAGCAGGCCATCCGTATCCGTGCCAGAACTCTCCATCGATGAAAACCGCAATCTTGTACTTGGTGATCGCAATGTCGGGCGATCCGGGCAGCTTGCGATAGTTTTTGCGATAATGAATCCCGTCTCTCCATAATCTTTTGGCAATCACGCGTTCGACTTTGCCGTCCTTGCTCTTTATCTTTGACATTCTTTTGCGCGTTTCGTCATCCGTCTGAAACTCGAATTTTTTCTTGGCCACGTTCTTCACCACCGTTCGCTTTTGATTATTATCGTCAATTGAATTATAGCAGTATTTGGCGAATCGTGAGATGATAACGTGAAACAAGGTGCAAATATTTTTGATACTTGAACGAATTTAACCTAAATAACCGACTTAATAAAATATTTTAATTCACAAATTCATTCTAAAGAAATTATCTTGATAACAAAAAGCCAAATTCTTATCCTATCAGCTGATCCAAATCTAAAAACTGTTTGAAGATTGATTCCAAAACAGGGACAACAATACTGTTCCCCGCAAGTTTAATCATCTTAGCATCCGTTATCATCTCTCTTTTTTTTCCAATTATCGTATTGTTCTTCTTCAATACATCAAATTGACGTTCATCAAATCCCATCAGCAAAAAACACTCTCTGGGCGTAAGATTGCGATAATATCTGTTTTTTTCCATCCAGCTTTCTTTTTCATACTTTATAATTCCGGAATTAGGGTTGCGATCCTGTTTAGTGGTAATGGTTCTTGCATAATCGCTGATGATATTGTTATCTATTGCCAAAGTAAGATTGCTTTCGTAGATTTTTTGACGTGATTCAGTAAATCTTGGCGTACTTTTCTTTGCTTCTTCAAGATATTCTTCTTTTGAATAATCTAGCTTAAGATAGTTTGCGAGTGTTTTTGGATCGTTTTTGATGTTTTGCAAATTATTTTCCTTAAAATAATCTTTAACTTTTATTTTTTTACTGTCTGTTTCCGTTAAAACACTCAGCATATAGGTTCTGACACGCATTTGAGGTACGCCGAAGTTTCTTGCATCCAGTGTGTATATCTCGTTATGATAACCCATGCTTTCAAGAATACTACACCATTCCTTAAAATTACCTTTATTTTTGTTCGAAAGAATCTCACTAACGTTTTCCATCAATAAAAATCTCGGCATATCTTTGTCGATTTCTTCATATTCATCAAGCAAGCGATTAATTTCCCATAACAAAGTGCTTCGATTATTGGCATCACGATCTATTCCTCCAGTATTGTGATGCCAATTTCCAGCAATCGACAAATCTTGACAGGGAAAAGAATAAGTCAAAATATCTCCTTCAGGCAAATCATTGGCATGAATTCGCGTAATATCGCCCAAATTATTTGTTCTGTTAATTGCGGCAAGTATCCTCTTTAACTTTGACATCGGCATATTACGCAATCCTTTTTCAGTCATGGGAGTCTTGCCGTTGTTGGACAAGGTATATCTTTTAAGCTGTTCTACAAGACTTTCTTTAGTATGGTGGCGATATAAACTTAAGTCCTGTGCCCCATTGTGAATGATATCATATGCATAAATAGCACCTATTTCCCATTCAGAAGTAGCCACCGTTTTAAAATCAGCCGATATGTTCTTCATGGCCTGAGCTTGGGAACCGATTCCGCTAAATGTTTCTATTAGTTTTAAAATGTCAGTTCCCTCCTCTCGATGCCATCTTTGACAATTCCCATTACATAGTGGTTATCTTTGATTAAAACAAGCTCGATCTTGATATCGCACATATTTTTTGTGTTAAATGCAACATCACTGTCAATTTCCAATAATTCAGCAATATAATTTCTAATATTAAAATCATGAAAAATTATGTATTTTCCAAAAGAATTATTTGTGTCAGCCAAGATAGTCCTGCCATTTCTTATTTCAACCTCAAATTCGGAATGTCCAGGAACTATCTTTGAATATTCCTTAATACCATCGAGGCTTAATGAGGAATCGCATCCTGAGACGGAAAAAAAGCTGCGATTGTTGAAAAATACCGGAACGTCAATATATTGCCCCTTTGCGATGCTTAATTCAATGTCGCTTTCCAGAGATTTAGAATAATGATTTCCATCTTCACTTATGTTTTCTGATTCTTTATAACCAGAAAACGGCTTCGCTTTTAAACCAGAATAATTTTGGAAATCATTTGATGCGCTTTCGTCATTTTGAAACGTTTCATCATCAACGATAGGAACAATTTTATCGATTTCAGAATCAATACATAAAAATGAGGAAGCATCCGCACAATCAAAGAGGTAGTCTAAGCTGTTATCAACCATTGCCATTACTTCCCTTTGATTGCAAAAACCCCCGTCAGAAAAATTAGCAGAGCCTATATATCCGCATCGATCGTCATCATCATCGTAAAATTCCAATACCTTTTGATGAATCATAGGTTTCTTAACAACATAACGTACGACAGCTTTGCCACTTTTGGTTGCTTTTCGATAAAAAACATGATCTTTTTCACTAATTCCTTGAAGAGCCATTCCTATGTATAGTTCAATTTTCAATTCGGGAAATTCTGTAATTATTTTCTTTACAAAATCACGCGAACTATATCCGGTAATGACGCGAAGATTTGGGAAATCAGATGCGTTGACGCGAATGATATTGTCATATAATTCATTAACAATCAGAGTCATTCTCCGCCACCGCTAGCCAACCTGAACAAACCATCAACATAAGAATCGATTCCGCCTTCCTCCAATTCTGGAGATATCGTCAACATTTTGGCAGTGTTCAGTTTTAAAACCTTTCGAAAGAGATTCCTGTCGCCAATTCCTTTATACTTTTTCATAATTGACCGGCAAACCTTAACGTTATAACCTTTTCCTGGGCGTTCAACCAAATTAAGAATCGTATCTGTCGAATTCTCCTTAATAATGTCATATGTAGTTTTTTCATCTACGTTCCAAGAAAGGTTGATATACCACCAAATAGTTTTCAACCATGTTCTGCGCGGATTTTGATAATACCTGTCAGCTTTTTTGCCCCAACGCGAATGAACAACGTCAGGAATGACTCGAACTGATAAATAATTCCATATATCGTCATTGCTTGCCTCGCGTTCGTTGAATCCATTGGAAGAACTCAGGATACCGTAAATTTTCAATCCATAGGTAATGTCAAAGTCATACCCCAGCTTATCCGCATCGTCGAAATTATTTTCATCAAAAACTTCATCACGAGCAGCAATCAGTGCATCACGTAATTCTTTCCATTCTCCTTTTAAATCAATCGGTGAAACCTCAGTATCTTTCACAACTATTTTTTCAAAATCGCGTTTAGCCTGTGGAACCTTATAATCAATTTTGTTCCAATCAATCTTCATTTCATTCAGCCTTTCTGTTATTAATCACAACATTTTTTTGAACGGAGTCAAATACGTTGATCATGCTGAGATTGTCTATGTCAATCTCATAAACATCAACCCAATAACCTACTATTTCCAAAACGCTTCCTTTTGCTGCCATGTCAAAGTTCCATGAATCACCATCCGTGTTGTTCATTTCCGATACGGCTTCAAAAATTATCATTGCTATTGCTTGCTTAATGATGCTTTCCATCAAAGCTTTTCCTGTTCCGGAATTTTTATCAACGCTTCCCACAAGCTGCTTAAAAATCGGATGAATGCTGTTTAGTTCTACTTCGACGCTAGAAGCATTAAACGGATCAATGCAAGGATCATCCCAATGCTTGCGCATTTGCCATAACGGACCGCATGGAATTTCAGTTTCAGTAATCGGAAAAGCCGATCCGGAACCATCGACTATCAAACAAGTTTCAAAAAAATTACCGTCGCTTAGCGTCATTCCGGGTCTGTCTGCTTGAAATTGATGAATTTTTTTTACTGATTTTAGGTAGAAAAAGAACCCTATCTTTACTTCTCCTCTAAGTTCGTCCCTTTTAAATTTTTTGGTGAAATTCAGCTTTATATCTTGAGGGGTGTCTTCAATTTCATAATCAAGAGGTATCGTTTCTTGAAACATGGAAGTTCTTGAAGAAACATGTACGGCAAGGCCTATTTTGTTTTCCTTGTCGGTTACCGAACGATTGCCGAAAAAGGCGCTGGGATTACCGATATGAAACTCTTGATGATACTCCAAATCACATCCGTTCGGAAACCAATCCGGCAAAAGCTTGTTAACCTCAATAGCACCCTCTTCGTTTTTTTCGACTTGAGCCTCAATTTTTTCGCCATCGATATCGCAATAGGATAAAACAGGCGTATCAATGCTGACAGATGCATGACGCTTGTCCATATATTCGGAATTTATTTTTCGATATAAATTAATTTGTGGCATTATTCCTCATCTCAACTTTCAAGATGTTTAATGGTCAATTGCGGTTGATAATTATTCGATAATATTCTCAACTTCAGATAACCATTGACTCGTAATTTTTCATTTTTTTCGCTATTAATCAAAAATTTTGATTTATATTTTTCATCAATATCAGTCTTAATTGAAACATCATCCGTTGAAACCTCCTCAACGATGAACGGAAACTCTATGCCGTCAAGATCTTTTGACCATTCTTCTTGTCCTATGGACTGATTTTGTGTTTCGATTTTTATCTCAACTTGTGCTTTCTTTTTAATAGCGGCAACGAATTTAATCAAAAGAACGCCGTCTTCATCCATATCCGTGCCATCAATGACAATTGAAGAACTGCGATCGTGCTTCGTTGCGGATTCAGGAGATTTTCTGACTCCGCTTTTGCCTGAGGTGCCAAATCCCTCCGGAGGAAGCAAAGAACTGAATTTCCTCGAAAGTTTCTCTGAAACTAAAGATTGTCGTTCCGCATCGTTTCCGTCAACCGCATCAGACAACGCTTTTGAAACTTCTGACTTTGTCCTCTTTAACAAAGTAATTTTACGTAAGTCAAACCAATCCGCATGATCGGCTTTTTCACCGTTTCTCAAATATTGTTCAAGCGTAAAACAATTTTCTGAACGGTTTTTTTCATGCAAAATTCCGTTTGAATTCGGAACGAAAAAAGCCATGATGCACTTCTTTTCCTCCGTATTCACGCGTTCGCTCCATTGCCCGTTAAAATCGTATTTAACTACCATTCCCGGCTTGCGTGCAAATGCAACCATTTTATACGTACTTGCGCTTTCTTCGTTGGCATCCTCTATGCATTGGCGGTAAGTATAAGGTTTCCCCTTATCTCGAAGATCATCTAAATCCTTGACGACAAAAGCAATTCGTCCGACTATCGCATCTGTAGGATCCATTGCCGTTCTAGGAATTTTGATTTCGCGGATTTCTATCTCCTTGTTGTCGGATTCGCCAACCAAAGCAGCCGTATATAATTCTCTAATCATACTGAACGGCTGCTCCAGTTCTAATGATTTTTCGTTAACCGTGCACATCAATTTAGAATTTCCGGTTTTCTCACTGTATAGATCATTTGAAATCCTTGGAGAATACCATCTTTGAATCGCAGTCTGCAAAGCCCTTTCCTCACTTCTTCTCCAAGGAAATTCGCTATCTTCTGCGAACTTATTTTTTAAATAAGGAATGATTATCGTTGTTCCCGTTTCATCATCCTTATAACAATTGATTCCAAATATGTCCAATATCTTTTTGACGCTTTCATGTTCTGTAATGGGGTATATGTTTTCATTATCTTCACCATGGTACTCACCCCACCAAGCGATTCCGCGCGGATTGTCGCAAAGAAGTCTGGCATTAGATTTAGGATCTTCTATCAAAGATGCAATCAAACGTTCTTCGTATCCATCTTCAACCTCCACTCTCGTATAATAGATGACAATCCCGATTCCGACACAAAAATAACTGGTCTTGCCGAGTCCCCAACTCCCCCCGGCACCATCGTTTTCTTGATTTTTTCCTAATCCGAAAACCAATTTATAGAAATTGCTTTTGAATAATTCATTCCCGTATTTAGGATCATAGTATCCATCAAGTCCAACGGTATTTTTATCGCTTATTGAAAGAAATCTGGCTTGCCCTTTATAAAGATCGTTCAACCTTTCTGAGATTCCTTCAAGCTCTGAATTTAGTTCTCGAGCATTAAAATCTCCCAGCTTAAAATCAACATTCGTTTGCTCAGACCTAGGCTTAGACGCATCAAGAGAATTTTGAATGGATTCCCTCACGATAATATCTGCCAACGAGAAACTGTTATTCTGCAATGATTTTAAAATCGCATCTCCCGACTGAGACATATTTTGCAAATCACTTGAAACGGTCTTGATTTTCATTGATAATCCTCCTCGTTTTCCGAATCAAAGTTCCGATCGTCGCCATAGTCTTCCAGTTTAACGGCAACATACTCTACTCCGTCGCGGCTGTCGTTTCGCTTAGAACTTTCAGGAAGCAAAATATTGACTCCTATCAAATCATAAGGCGAGTTCAAATCTTTTCGTCTCTTTGTATCACCGATAGCCTTGGAGTCCTTATCAATCCTGTAAATTAATAATTGCGGAAATTTGTCCACATTTTTATAGCGTCGATAGCTTGCGATAGCATCAACATTTGACTTTTTGGCCTCTTCCGGCATATCGCTGATATCCTCAATATCACTCGTCAAATCCTGCGGTGAGAGAAGAGCCCTGATGTTGATCAGTTCGTCCCTTTCATCATCAACCGCTGAACGTCTGACGGCATCAACAGTTTTCCCGTTAATATTCCATTCGTCAGAACCTGCATCCCTTATCTTGCCTTTACCGACTAAAACAACGTTCCATTTTTCCATTTTGTTTCCGTTTTCTTCAAGCCACTCAAGAATGTGCGGAATGGAGCTGATCTTCTTGTCCAGATTGACCCCTTGATATTTTTCCAAGTAATCTTCGACTTTTTCGTTAGGAACGTTTTTCCATACCATATGGGATCTTATCTCTTGAAAATTGCCCAAACTTTCCAATAATTTTTTGGTATGTTTCAAATTTTCTTTCATTACCCTTTCATTGTTGGCAAACAACGTAGATTGATAATTCATGCCTTCGAAATTGAAATCAGTGGCCTGTGCGCTTTGCATCTTGTTATCAGCAGTTATTTTCACGTTTATGTAACTTGGTATTTGCTTTATTCTTAACGGAACTTCTCTGGGGGTGAATCCCTGCTCCGCATATTCCATGAGTTTTCTTCGCATATCCTCATTCATTTCGGTTAAGAATTCATAATTGTCAAGGGCATCCTTATCCATCCAGATTCTTGGCATCAATTCGTAATTCTGACGATAGCCGAACCACCTTCCCATCTGCATAAGAGTGTCTGCTTGACTGGTACGACGCAAAAAATACGTCGAAACGAGTCCCTCGATTGTCAATCCCCTTGAAAGAGTATTGCCCCCGATCACGATAAATGCGGTTGCCTTATCGCGTTCTTTACTTGGATACACCAAGCGAACCTGATTGCTGTCACCGTCTTTTGCAGCACTGTTGTCAACGCACAGGTGGATTCCGTCCGTATAGTTAAATTCGCCTTCATCGCTCATTTCAATATGATGAGCAAAATCTCTACGAGGAAGTCTGAATAATTTATCCAGTTCTTTTTTTACACACTTCCATTTTGGATATTCCTGAACTTCTCCGTAATAGTCTTTCATCACTGAATTAAAAGTTTCTTTCGATAATTCTGAACGTCTTTCGTCATACTCTTCATGCATTTTATTCAAGAAAGTCTCAGAATTTTCTTTATAACTTTCTCTAAGGCTCGCCAAATAATTCTGCACAACCTGTTCAACCAAGGCATGCGACTGGACTTTAAAATCGGTATGAATCATCATTGATACGGGTTTCTTGTACCCTTGACTTCTCATTGCGGAAAGAGCAATCAAAAACCAGTCTACAGCCTTGCGCATGCTTTTAGGAGCGTTGAAACATACTTCGTTTTTTTGACATTGTCGAATATATCCGCTTTCTTCTTCAGAAATTTCATTAACTATGTTTTCCATGCCCCGTTCAAATTTCGGATCCCCAAGTCCAAAAATTTGTTTCGGACCTATGTAATTTTCGCCAGGTTTCAGCAATGTTATGAAGTTTTTAGGATAAAGCGTATCTTCCCCCGATTCATTCAAAACATTGGCAAAAGGAGTAGCGGTATATGAAACATAATTCATGGCTCCATAACCATTATCATTTACAATATTGGTAATCAAACTATTAATAACGGTTCGTTCGTTTCCGTTTACATCCTTTGTGTTTATGCTGGCTTGGTCAGCTTCATCATCAATCAGAAGGACCTTCATTTTCTTTTGTTTATTTCGATCATGACGCAACCAATTTAAAAGACTCCTGATGCGTTTGCTGTTTTTCAAAGAAAATATCAGATGCTTTTCCCAAGAACCGGAACCCAGCTGAATACTGCCAGCTTGAAATCCCGTCCTCACAGAAAGATTCTCATAGTACTTCCAGTGGTTGTCTCCCGAACCATCAGCTACCAGATCGTTATAAATTCGTTTGGCATTTTGCTTACGTAAATTTTCAATCATTCCAGAAAGAACGATAAACACGTTAAAGCCGTTATCAGCAGCCATAGCAATCAACGCAGTCATATTTGCCGTCTTTCCTGACTGAACGTTGCCGACAACGAGTCCTTTATGCGGACCTCCTTCTGAAGTGGTGGTCAAGTAACGTAAAACTTCATAGGCCGATTGTTCGAGATTATTTATTGATCTTGAAGACCATTGCTTACTAAGCCTATCTCTGTACATGACCCATGAACTACGCTGCGATTTTGGCAATTGCGCAGTATTATTCATGCCTTCGCCAAATGTTGAAACACTGTTTAACTTTTCAAATTCGATTTGCTTATTGACAATGTCGATATATTCTTCAAAACTCATATTTATGTTAAATGTTTTCACCGTTTCACTTAACTTGTCATAAATATTTGAATCTCTCATGTCTTTCCAGCTACGAATATTATTGCCATAAAAATATGCTCTTACAAAATCCAAAGCATTCATCTGTCTCGCCGTCCTAGATTATAAAAATAGTTCCACTAACCCTAATTATAATTAAATAATATCACTCATTTTAGTCTACGACAACAGCGGCTAGGGGCGGAATAAAATTATTGAAAAATGGCGGTTTAAATCTATCTAGCAAGCAGTCATTTTCGATGCGCTTGTAGTACAGCACGAATCCTGTTTCGTCCCAATAAAGGGCCTTGAAGCGATCGGAACGTGTTCCGCAAAACAGAAAAATCGCATTATCATAGGCGTACAAAACTGAACGCCTCGGTAACAAGAGC
>ERZ779705.869-NODE-869-length-23568-cov-3.277378_pt1 | contig 23568 bp, 23 predicted proteins | sample MGYA00511385_ERZ779705 | MGnify/ENA primary metagenome ERZ779705 (study PRJEB29588, sample SAMEA2145301) | human gut metagenome | biome: human gut; feature: human-associated habitat; material: faeces | place: Denmark | collected 2008/2010 ... | reverse complement strand
TAAAACCCAGTCCTCGGTTACGGGCAAATCCTCGATTTTTGAAATATGCCCGTAATCTCGCCGCTTTCTCACTCCGGTTTCCTGACAAAGCATTCATCTCCGCAATTTGTCAGAAAACCGGCGCAGAAATCGGCCGTCTGCAAGGCACTGATTGCTGCTGTGGGCGCTGCATTTTTCATGCTCAGAATCAGCATCGAAAAAACGCGAAGAAACGGGGAAAACAAGTTCTTTTAAAGCAATTTTAAAAGAACTAATGAGCCTTTTTTGGTATAATAAGAAATGATTGATTACTTTCAGAGGGGATTGAACAACTTGACGCAAAATGACTTATTGAACGGAATGAATGATAAGCAAAGAGAAGCCGTTGTTTGTACGGAAGGACCGCTTTTGATCATGGCCGGTGCCGGAAGCGGCAAGACGCGCGTTTTGACGCACCGCGTAGCCTACCTGATCGAGCATCAAAACGTCAATCCGTGGAATATTTTGGCGATCACGTTTACGAACAAGGCCGCACGCGAAATGCGTGAACGTATCGACAGGCTGATCGAATACGGTTCAGAAGCCGTCTGGGTTTCGACGTTTCATGCTTTGTGCGTGAGAATTTTGCGTCGCGATGCCGAGAAAGTCGGATTTTCAAAGGCATTTACGATCGGCAGTCCGAGCGAGCAAAAAACGTTAATGAAACACATCGTTGCCGATACGCTGAATCTTGACACGAAACAATACGATCCGCGCAGCTTTCTCGCCTCAATTTCTTCCTGGAAGAATGAACTGATCGAACCGGAAGAAGCGCTCTTGCAGGCAAATGCAGAGGCGAATCCCATGGAAGTTGCCGCTGCACGTGCTTATCAGATATATCAGGACGAATTGAAGAAAAATCAGACGATGGACTTTGATGATCTGATCATGAAGACGATCCAGCTGTTTGAAAGCTCGCCTGAAACGCTCGAATTCTATCAGCGCAAATTCCGTTACATTCATGTCGACGAATATCAGGATACGAACGAAGCGCAATATCGGTTGGTCAACATGCTGGCGCAAGGGTTTCGCAACCTTTGCGTCGTCGGCGATGCCGATCAGAGCATCTACGGATGGCGCGGTGCCAACATGGAAAACATCTTGAACTTTGAAAAAGATTACAAGGATGCCACCGTCATCAAACTTGAACAAAACTACCGCTCGACGAAAACGATTCTGCAGGCTGCAAACGAAGTGATCGAGCATAATCTCAATCGCAAGGACAAGACGCTTTGGACCGAAAACGAATCCGGTGACAAAATTACCTACTATCGGGCCGACAACGCGGCTGACGAAGGCTATTTCGTCATCAAGAACATTCAAAAAGAGATCAGGGAAAAACATCGCAGCTATAATGACTTTGCGATTTTGTACCGCACGAATGCGCAGTCGCGTACGCTTGAAGAAACGTTTGTCAAGGCAAACATCCCCTACAAGCTGGTCGGTGCCCATCGCTTCTACGATCGCAAGGAAATCATGGATATTTTGGCCTACCTGCGTCTGGTTGCCAATCCGGACGATTCGATGTCGTTTGCGCGCGTCGTCAATGAGCCGAAGCGCGGAATCGGCGCAACTTCGATCACGAAACTGCAAAATTTTGCCGACATGCATGGCATTTCATTGTACGAAGCGGGCAAGAGCGTTGATCTGACGGGGATTCCTGTGCGGACCGCGAAGAAGATCACGGAATTTTGCGATATGCTGAAATTATTCCATCAGGTCCAAAAGAAAGCCACGATTACTGAAATGACGGAACAGATTCTGTCGATCACAGGCTATCAAAAAGCATTGAACGATGCCAATACGCTTGAAGCAAAAGGTCGTTTGGAAAACTTGGAAGAATTTTTGTCAGTGACGAAAGAATTTGACGAAAACTGGGATCCGGAAGACGAAGAAAGCGATCCGTTTACGGACTTTCTGGCCGATTTGGCGCTTGTTTCCGATCAGGACGGCGTTGACCAAAATGATGACGTCGTTACGCTGATGACGCTGCATGCGGCTAAGGGTCTGGAATTTCCGGTCGTTTTTCTGATCGGAATGGAAGAAGGCATCTTCCCGCTCGGAAGAGCCATGAATGAATCAGATCTCGAAGAAGAACGACGCCTTGCTTACGTCGGGATTACGCGCGCCGAAGAAAAACTGTATCTGACAAATGCGCTGTCGCGGATGCTTTACGGCAGAACGCAGCAAAATACCGCCTCGCGCTTTATCGGCGAAATCTCGGATGCGCTGCTGGAACCGGCCAACGAAACCGTCAAGAACTCAAGCTATCCGTTTTCAAGCGGTCCCGTTGCGGCTAAAAAAGTCGAAAAGCCAAGGAAGAGACCGGGGACGATCGAACGACCGGCACAGACCGGTGCCGAAAACGTCGGCTGGAAAATCGGCGACAAGGTCGAGCACAAGGCATTCGGACTCGGAACGGTCGTCAAAGTCAATGGTTCCGGTGAAAATGCAGAGCTTGACGTCGCCTTTTCCGGCAATGGCATCAAGCGTCTGTTAGCTGCTTTTGCACCGATCAGGAAAGTTTAGAGGAAAAAAACCATGGATAAAGAAGAAGCAAAAAAAGAACTTGAAAGTCTTCGTGAAAAGCTGACTAAATGGAGCAGAGAGTATTATGTTCTGGATGCGCCGACGGTTGAAGATCACGTCTATGACGAAAATTACAAGCGTCTGTTGGAACTGGAAGCAAAGTTTCCGGAGCTTGTGACCAAGGATTCGCCTTCGCAGCGCGTCGGTGGCAAAATCTTGACGAATTTCACGAAAGTCGAGCACGAAATCCCGATGCTTTCATTGGGCGACGTGTTTTCAAAAGAAGAACTGGCGGACTTCGTTAAACGTCTGAATGAAAATGCAGGGACTGATTTTGGCTACAACTGCGAACTCAAAATCGACGGCCTGGCAATTTCGCTGACGTATGAAGAAGGCATCTTCGTTAAGGGCTCGACGCGCGGAAACGGGACGATCGGAGAAGACATCACTGAAAATCTCAAAACGATCAACGCCGTTCCGCTCAAGCTCAATGAAAAAATTTCGGTTGAAGTTCGCGGTGAATGCTACATGCCGAAAAAATCGTTCGTTGATCTGAACAAAAAGCGCGAAGCAGAAGGACAGCCGGTGTTTGCCAATCCGAGAAATGCAGCGGCCGGATCTTTGAGACAGCTTGATTCAAAAATTACGGCTGAGCGAAATCTGAGCATCTTCATCTACTATCTGATGGAACCGGAAAAATTCGGCGTCAAAACGCAAAGCGAAGCCTTAAAGAAGATGGCATCCTGGGGGTTCAGGGTCAACGTCGAGTCGCGCGTTTGTTCAACGATGGATGAAATCGATGCATATCTTGACGAGTATCAGGCAAAGCGTGCAGGACTTGAATATGACATCGATGGCATCGTGCTCAAAGCAGAGCCGTTTACCGTGCATGAGCTTGTGGGAAACACGGTCAAGGTTCCAAGATGGGCGATTGCCTACAAATTTCCGCCGGACGAACAGGAAACGATCGTCAGAGACATTGAATGGACGGTTGGCAGAACTGGCGTCGTGACGCCGACGGCCGTCATGGATCCGGTTTTGCTGGCAGGAACGACCGTTTCAAGAGCCTCTTTGCACAACCCGGATTATCTCAACGAAAAGGGGATTCGCTTGCTTGACACCGTCAAATTGCATAAGGCAGGAGACATCATTCCGGAAATTTCAGAAGTCGTTTTGGAAAAACGCCCAGAAGATTCAAAACCATATGAAATTCCGACGAATTGTCCGGAATGCGGCGCAAAACTCGTGCATCTGGATGATGAAGCAGCGCTTCGCTGCATCAATCCGAAGTGCAAGGCATTGATGAAAGAAAGTCTGACGCACTTTGCTTCGAGAAATGCGATGAATATCGACGGCCTCGGCCCAAAGATCATTGAACAGCTGTTTGAGCGCGGGATGATCAATGACGTTTCCGATCTTTACAAGCTGACGTTTGACGACCTGCTTTTGCTTGACAAGTTCAAGGAAAAATCTGCCGGCAACTTGCTTAACGCGATTGACGCAAGTCGCAAAAACTCGCTTGAACGCCTGTTGTTCGGCCTTGGCATTCGTCATGTCGGCGCAAAGGCGGCCAAGCTTTTGGCAGAGCGTTTCATGACGATGGATGCCTTGGCCAAGGCGTCAAAAGAAGAGATCGTTGCAATCGAAACCATGGGCGAAACGATTGCCGACAGCCTGTCGACCTACTTTAATTCAGAAGGAGCAAACGAGCTGCTTGAAGAACTGAAGAGCGTCGGCGTCAACATGAGCTATCTCGGAAAGACTGCGGCCGAATTGGAAGAAGCTGCCTCCGGGAGTGCATTTAACGGTCTGACCGTTGTTTTGACCGGCACGCTTGAACGTCTCAAGAGAAGCGATGCCAAGAAATGGCTTGAAGAGCACGGCGCAAAGGTCACCGGCAGCGTCACGAAGAAAACGAATCTGCTGATTTGCGGACATGATGCCGGTTCCAAACTGACCAAGGCAAAAGAACTTGGAACAAAAATCATGAATGAAGAAGAGTTCCTGCAAAAGATGGAGGAAAAATGATGAAGAAAAAACTGCTGGTTTTGACCAGCCTTTTTGCCAGCACGGCAATGCTCGGCGCATGCGGCAACCTCGGCAAGGCTACCTCTGGCGGCGGGGCTTCAGGCCGTTACCTCAAAGAAAAAGGGGTATCAGACGACGGGCCAGACCGATACGGACTATTATCAGGGCATTATCAAAGATGGCCGGTATCTTACGAACAAGGCCCGCGGAGTCGGCGTTTATCAAAATTCAGATAACATGCTCAACTTGAAAAGTTTTGAATCAGGGCTGATGAACCTTTCAAAAGAACAGTTCCCGACTAAAAGCTATGTCTTCAGGGAAGGCCAGATTCTGTCAAAGGATACTGTCGAAAACTGGCTTGATCGCAAGACAAAAGACAATCCTGACGGGCTCAATCCGGAAGACAACGGTAAAAAAGAAGCCGACAAGAGAAATCCCATCTATGTTCAGCAGATTGAAGAACAGGATTATATGCAGGAAAAAGACGGCAAGCTTTCACTTGCCGGCGTGACGATCGGAATCGGGATGAATCAAAAAGATTATTACCAGAAAGAAGAGTACGGCGCAACCTATACGACCGATATCTCGACTGAAAAAATGAAAGAAGAAGGTCAAAAGGCGGCGGCAACGATTCTTGCGCGTCTGCGTCAAAAGTCAGAAATCGGAAACGACACGCCGATTTTGATCTGCATGTTCAAGCAGGCTCCAAACGACAGTCTGGTCGGCGGTTCATTCTATGCGTATGCATTGAGCAAGAAGGGAACTTCCATCAGCTCATGGACCGATACGGATATCAAGAGCGTGGTTCTTCCGGCAACCGATTCTTCAAGCGTTCCGAATGAAAATGACGCAACGTCGTTCAGTGCTTTCATGAACAAGACGCAAAGCTTCTTCCCGAACCTGGCCGGCGTTACGGCACAGGCTCAGTACAAGGGCAAGGAACTTCAAGGGATGCACGTCAACATTACGACTCAGTTCTACAGCATGACGGAAATTACGAGCTTTACCCAGTTCGTTTCGCAAATGGCAAGGACGTATCTGCCGTCAGGCGTTCCGGTCGACATCACGATCAAGGGATCGGACGGGACGGTTCAGGCCTTTTTGTCAAGAGATTCTGGCCAAAACTCGTACTATACGCATGTCTTCAACAGTTATTAATTCCGTAAAATGCGGCAAGTGGGTTTAATAATTCGGAATAATCGATTAAAATAAGAAAAGACATTACTCGAAAGAAGGATATCAAATGGCAATCACCGCAAATGAAGTAAAGCACGTTGCCTCCTTGGCAAAGCTTGAATTTACCGATGAAGAACTCCAGAAGTTTACCGGTCAGATGGATGAAATCATCAATATGGTCGAACAGTTGGGAGAAGTCGACACGACAGACGTTCCCGTGACGTCGACCGTAACCGAAGAAGTCAACGTCATGCGTGAAGACGTTGCCGTCAAGGGAACGGATCGCACCCTTTTGATGAAGAACGTTCCGGAAGAAAAAGACGGCCTGATCAAGGTTCCGGCAATTATCGATGAAAGCGAGGAAGGCTGAAAATGAACTATTTCGAAAATGACCTCAAGAGCCTTCAAGAGGGTCTTGTCAACAAAGATTTCAGTGCTGAGGAATTGGCAAAGGAAACTTTTGAAACGATCAAAAAGCGCGAGGAAAAAATTGATGCGTTCATCACTTTGGACGAAGAACGCGCAATGGAAAAAGCACGCGCAGTCGATGCAAAAGGAATCGATGAGGGAAACGTGCTTGACGGAATTCCTGTCGGGATCAAAGACAACATCGTAACGAAAGGCTTGAAGACGACGGCAGCCAGCAAAATGCTCGAAAACTTCAATCCGATCTACAATGCGACGGTCATGGACAAGCTTGACGAAAAGGGCATGATTACGGTCGGAAAGCTCAACATGGACGAATTTGCGATGGGCAGTTCGACCGAAACGAGCGCCTTTAAGAAAACGAAGAACGCCTGGGATCAAACGAAGGTTCCCGGCGGTTCATCCGGCGGCTCTGCCGCAGCCGTTGCTTCCGGCGAAGTCATTGCTGCGCTTGGCTCCGATACCGGCGGTTCGATCAGACAGCCCGCTGCATTTAACGGCATCGTCGGGCTCAAACCGACATACGGTCGCGTTTCGCGTTATGGCTTGATTGCTTTTGCTTCAAGCATGGATCAGATCGGACCTTTGACTCGCAGCGTATACGACAATGCCTTGATGCTTAATGCCATCAGCGGTCACGATTTTCGCGATTTCACGAGTTCAAGCAAGGAAGTTCCCGACTTTACGAAGGGAATCGATGAAGGCGTCAAGGGCATGCGCATCGCCGTTCCGAAAGAATATTTCGCAGAAGGCGTTGACGCAGACGTTCAACAGGCTGTCAAAGATGCAATCAAGAAGTTTGAAGAACTCGGCGCAACGGTTGACGAAGTTTCGCTTCCGCATACGAAATACGGCGTGCCCGTCTACTACATCATCGCTTCATCCGAAGCTTCATCCAATCTGCAGCGTTTTGACGGCATTCGTTACGGATTCCGCGCAGAAGACGTCAAGAATCTCGAAGACGTTTACGTGCGTTCTCGTTCAGAAGGCTTTGGCGATGAAGTCAAGCGCCGCATCATGCTCGGAACGTTCTCGCTTTCTGCCGGCACTTACGATGCGTTCTTCAAGAAGGCGGCTCAGGTTCGCACGTTGATTTGCCGCGACTATGAAAATGTTTTTGAAAATCATGACCTGATTTTGGGACCGACGGCACCAACGACGGCATACGGCATCGGCGAAAAGATCGACGATCCGGTGACGATGTACATGAACGATATTTTGACGATTCCGGTCAACCTGGCCGGACTTCCGGGGATGTCCTTGCCTGTCGGATTTTCCGATGGCTTGCCGATCGGGATGCAGCTTGTTGCGCCGCGTTTCAGAGAAGATACGCTGTATAAGGCAGGCTTTGCATTTGAACAGGCAACTGATTTCCATAAAGCCGTACCTGAGATTGGGGGTCAAAACTAATGAACTTTGAAACAACGATCGGGCTTGAAGTCCACATTGAATTAAAAACAAACTCCAAAGCATACTCGCCGGCACCGGTTGAATACGGTGCAGAGCCGAATACGAACACGAACGTGATTGACTGGGGCTATCCTGGCGTTTTGCCGCAGGTCAACAAGGGTGCCTTGGAATACGGGATGCGTGCAGCCCTGGCTTTGAACTGCGAAATCAGAAAAGATCTGCACTTTGATCGCAAGAACTATTTCTACCCTGACAATCCGAAAGCATACCAGATTACGCAATCAGATACGCCGATTGCGCATGACGGCTGGCTTGAAATCGAACTGGAAGACGGAACGAAAAAGAAAATCGGCATTGAAGAAATGCACGTTGAAGAAGACGCCGGCAAGAACACCCACAATCCGGACGGATATTCATATGTCGATCTGAACCGTCAGGGCACGCCGCTGATCGAAATCGTTTCAAAGCCGGATATCGCTTCTCCTGACGAAGCTTATGCATATTTGACGCGTTTGCGCCAAATCATTCAATTTACCGGCGTTTCCGACGTTAAGATGGAAGAAGGCTCCATGCGTGCCGACGTCAACATTTCGGTTCGTCCGATCGGATCCGACAAATTCGGCACGAAGACGGAAATGAAAAACCTTAATTCGTTTGAGCACGTCAAAAAAGGTCTGGAATACGAAGCCAAGCGCCAAGCCCGCGTTTTGATGTCCGGTGGCCAGGTCCAGCAGGAAACGAGACGTTTCGACGTGCCGACGGGAACGACGATTCTGATGCGTGTCAAGGAAGGCGCAAGCGACTATCGCTACTTCCCTGAACCTGATCTTCCGCCGATTCATATTTCTGATGAATGGATCAAGGAAGTCAAGGACTCGATTCCGGAAATGCCTGACAAGCGCCGTGAACGTTACGTCAATGAATGGGGAATTCCTGAATATGATGCCGGCGTTTTGACGCAGACAAAGGAAATGTCTGACTTCTATGAAGCAACCGTTGCTTCCGGCGCAGACGCCAAACTTGCTGCCAACTGGCTGATGGGCGAAGTTTCTGCCTACCTGAACGCCAACAAGGTTGAGCTTCAGGAAACGGCTTTGACGCCTGAACACTTGGCAACGATGATCAGACTGATTGAAGACGAAACGATTTCTTCAAAGATTGCCAAGAAAGTCTTCAAGGAAATCATTCAAAACGATACGGAACCAAAATCCTGGGTCGAAGAAAAGGGCATGGCACAGTTGTCCGATCCGGCCAAACTTCAGCCGATCATTGATGAGGTTTTGGATAACAACGAGCAATCGATCATCGACTTTAAGAACGGGAAAGATCGTGCCGTTGGCTTCCTTGTCGGTGCCATCATGAAGCAGACTCGCGGCAAGGCCAATCCGAAAGTCGTCAACAAGCTGCTTATGGCAAGCCTTGCTGAAAGATAATTGCCAAACAGAGTCTTGACTCTGTATTTCAAAGAATGATCAAGAAGCTGTGAGAGGGACCGCTTCCGGTACTTGGCAGCTTTTTGTTTTGAGGTGATAAAATGCAAAAACGTTGTCGAATCATCTACAACCCGACTTCAGGCCGGGAAGCAATGAAAAACAATCTTGTCGACATTTTGAATATTCTGGAGCGGGCCGGCTACGAAACGAGCGCATATGCCACGACTCCGGAGCCGAATTCCGCCAAAAACGAGGCCGAACGTGCTGCCAAAGCCGGTTTCAACCTGATCGTCGCAGCCGGCGGCGACGGCACGATCAATGAGGTCGTCAACGGAATCGCACCGCTGAAGCATCGCCCGAAGCTCGGTATCATTCCGGCCGGGACGACGAACGACTATGCCAGGGCATTGAAGATTCCGCGCGAAGATCCGATCGGCGCTGCCAAGGTGATTGCCAAGGGCCAGACCGTCAAGATGGATATCGGTGAGGCGGGCAAAAACTGGTTCGTCAACATCGCAGCCGGCGGTTTGCTGACTGAACTCACGTACGGCGTGCCGTCTCAAGTCAAGTCGCTGTTCGGATATTTGGCATACCTTGTCAAAGGCGCCGAACTTTTGCCGCAAATCAAGCCAATCAAGATGCACCTTGAATATGACGGCGGCACATATGATGGCAAAGCTTCCATGTTCTTTCTGGCTTTGACGAATTCCGTCGGCGGGTTCGAACAGATCGTGCCCGATGCTTCGCTTGACGACGGCAAGTTCACGCTGATCGTCGTCAAGACAAGCAACCTGATCGAAATTTTGCAGCTGATCACGATGGTTTTGAACGGCGGAAAGCACGTCAACGATCCGCGAATTCTCTACGTCAAAACTTCCAAGCTCGTTGCCAAGCCGGTCGACGAGAAGATGATGATCAACGTCGATGGCGAGTATGGCGGGGATGCGCCGATGACTTTCAAGAATCACAGGCAGCATCTTGAAATTTTCGCCAATACCGACGAGATTCCGGACGAAGCAATCACTGGCACTGAAGAAGAAGAAACAAGCGCGCGTGAACATTTCGTTGAAGGCGTCAGTCATCTTGAAGACGTTGGCAATCTGGAACTTGATAACGAAGACGAAAAAGATTAAATTTAAAGTCAGGACATTGTGTCTTGGCTTTTTTTATTGGGCATGATGACAAAGACAGTCGCGAGTCGACCGCATCCTGTTCGTCATTTTTCCCCAGCATATTTTTTGACATAAAATTTTACGTCTGATAATCTTGTTCTAAGAATATATAGAGGGGTTAACATGGCAAAACCAAAAACCAAAGCAGAACTGATCGAAGCGGCAACGACCAATTATGAAAATTTGCTCGAGATGATCGCAAACAGAACGGAAGAAGAAAAAAGCAGGGAATATGATTTTTCCGGAGATGAAGGAAAAAAGGAAGCCCATTGGCAAAGGGACAGGAATCTGCGCGACGTTTTGATTCATCTTTACGAATGGCAGCAGCTTCTTTTGAACTGGCTGAAGAATCGCGATAACGAACAAAAAAGGCCGTTTTTGCCGGAGGGATACAATTGGCGGACATACGGAGCAATGAACGTTGCATTCTGGGAGAAGAACCAGGACGTTTCAGAAGAAGAGGCGCTGCGAAGACTTGAAGAATCTCATCATCAGGTGATGCAGGCGCTTGGGACCTTTTCTGACGAAGAGCTGTTTACGAAGGGATTCTATCCGTGGGTAGGAGGAAGCAGCATCGGCGGGTATTTCATCAGCAACACCAGCAGCCATTACGCATGGGCGATCAAGAAGATGAAGGCGCACAAGAAAAATTGCCGGCACTGAATTTGACAAAATAAGGCAAGTCGGGGTGAACCCGGCTTTTTTGTGTTAAAATAAACAATGGAATTTTATACGCAAAGGAAAATATCAATGAAATTTAAACCACCAGTTTCAAAAAATCAAGAATTGACAGCAACCGTGACTGACTTGACCTATCAAGGAATGGGCGTCGTCAAGGTTGACGGGTACACGCTGTTTTGCGATGATGCTTTGCCAGGCGAAGAAATCAGGCTGCACGTGCTCAAGGTCGGCAAAAATTACGGTTATGCCAAGGTGATCGAGCGGTTGACGACGAGCAAGGATCGCGTCGAATCACAAGGCAAGGCATATTCGCAAACGGGAATCGCGCCGCTTCAGCATTTGGCCTATCCTGCTCAGCTCAAGTTCAAACAAAAGCAGATTCAGGATCTTTTGAAGAAAGCTCATCTGGACGACATCGAAGTTGCAGAAACGATCGGGATGAAGGATCCGTTCCATTATCGCAACAAGGCCCAGGTTCCCGTGCGCGGAACGAAGGGGGATTTGAAGACCGGATTCTTCAAGCGAGGCAGTCACAACTTCCTTCCGCTTGAGAATTTCCTGATTCAAGACGAGCGCATCGACGAGATTTTGAAGGAAGTCATAAAGGTTTTGAACGCTTACGAGCTTGAACCTTATGACGAAGAGCGCCATTCCGGCATGATTCGCCACCTGATGGTCAGAATCGGTCACTATTCGCGCGAAGCAATGGTTGTCATCGTCACGAAGAACGGCCGTCTCCCGCATGATCGGGAAATTGCCGAAAAAATCGTTGCCGCTTGTCCGGACGTCGTCAGCGTCATGCAAAACGTCAACCGTGACAGAACCAACGTTATTTTGGGTCAAAAGACCAAGCTGCTTTTTGGCAAGGATCACATCAAGGACACGCTGAACGGCCTCGAATTCGAGATTTCCGCGCAGTCGTTCTACCAGGTCAACCCGGTTCAGACGGAAAAGCTTTATCAGACCGCAATCAAGTTCGCCAACCTGACCGGAGAAGAAACCGCAATCGATGCCTACTGCGGAATCGGGACGATTTCTTTGTCCCTTGCTGAAAAATGCAGAGCCGTCTACGGAGTCGAGATCGTTGAAGCAGCCATTGAAGATGCCAAGCGCAACGCCGAGCTCAACGAGCTTGACAACCTCAGATTTGAGGTCGGCAATGCCGAAGACTGGATGGCCAAGTGGAAAGAAAAAGGAATCAGACCAAACGTCATCATGGTCGATCCGCCGCGCAAAGGTTTGACTGAAAGCTTAATCGAAAGCGCAACGGGGATGAATCCGGACAGAATCGTCTACGTCAGCTGCAACCCTGCCACGCTTGTGCGCGACATTCAAAGCTTGATGGAAAAAGGCTACCATGTCGAGGGCAGGATTCAGCCGGTCGACCAGTTCCCGCAGACGGCGCATGTTGAGACGGTAGTATTGATGTCAAGAAAAGATAAATAAGTGCCAGAAAGTGGCGTATTTCCGGGCTTTTTCGGAAGTTTAGATTTGAAGCCTGACTTCTGAAAAAGCCCAGTTTTCTTATATGGAAACATATCTACTGCAAAATGCGTGTCAGGTTGTGACCTCGGATTAGATAACGCAAATTGAGTTAGTGGATTAGATTTCAGGAATTTTGAAGTGATTTTTGAAAGAGGAAAAAAGTTGACAATAAATCCGGCAACTCGATACTAAAGGCATTTTCTGGCAGTGGATTAGATGTTTCGCTAATATAATATTACAATAAAATAATCTGAAATATTATTGACAAATATATAATAATGTAATATTCTCCACATAATGGAAGTAGGAGCTATCTTGAAAGTATACGCTGTAAAAAAGGGACATAAAACAGGAATATTTGATAACTGGGCTGAGTGTCAAGCGGCAACAAAAGGATTTTCGGGCCCGGAATTTAAAAGCTTTACCACAAGGGAAGAGGCAGAAGCTTATTTGGAAGATAGAGATGTGTGGGTTGAACAGGTAGCAAAGGATAACAGCGAAGAGTATTTAGTAGCTTTCACTGATGGCAGCTTTGATAAAGATTTAAAAAGATATTCGTATGGAGTGCAATTTATTTTGCCTGATGGTACAGAAGCTGACATTAGCGGATATGGAAGTAATCCAGAATACATCGATAGTAAGAATATAACTGGTGAAATTCTTGGTGTAATAAATGCTCTTGATTGGGCTATTTCAAATGAATACGAAAAAATAAAGATTTATCATGATTATGTGGGATTGTCAAAATGGATTTCTGGAGAGTGGGCTGCCAGCTCAAAAGTCGAAAAATGTATGTAAACATTTTTGAATTAAAGTTTAAAGATTTTATTGAGGCTGAATTTGTAAAAGTTCCTGGCCATAGTAATGTTATTTATAATGAGAAAGCTGACCAATTGGCTAAAGCTGCATTAGTTGATAGAAAAAAGTTGCTGTAAAGGGAGACAATTGGTTTTCAATTCCGTATTTTAATCAAGATGATTTTGATGCCTTTGTAGAACTCATTGAGGACTCCGATGGGGATATTTCTCACATAGTTTCAACTAAACCAGATAAGCTGATTTATAAATTCAAATTAAGAGCTGATTCGGTTACAGTAACATTGTTTAAAACAGGTCAGCATAAATTATTGTTGCAAGGAAAAAATAATTGTTTATTCCAGATAATAACTGCTACAATAGTTGAGTTATAAGATGATAGTCAGGTTGAACAGATATTAGGAGATGCTTATCGTATAAGCATAAAGAAAGACATTGTTGCTAATGCATATAATCCAGTAGAACGTGGGTTGCCATCGAACTATCCTGATGGTATTAAGCGTTTGATAAAGCAATCAGTTATAAATATGACTCATTTTGTTGAAAGTGAAGATTATTCTATGTATGCATTTCCAGCGTTAAAAGCTTTAGAGGGACATATCAAATATTTAATATCAGAAGCTGGTGGAAATGCAGGAAGACAATTTTCATGTTTTGGAATGAATAAAACTGTGATTCCTAATAGATATGTCGTAACTGAATCATTTCCGGACATAAGTAAGAATAGACTTATAGAAAATTGTTATAATTATTATAAATCACAGAGAGATACTGTATTTCATTTTGGCGACATAATTGGAGGTGGGGATTATACAAGATTTATCGATACTAAAGAAGAAGCCGATGAAATTATAAAGAAATGTATTGAACTGATTAGTGTAGAACAATAGTGGAAAAGGAGTGTCTGTCATGAATGAGTATAAAATAATAAAAACAAACGTTGAAGGCTATGACAGACTTGTTCTTTGCCTTACGTTTGAAAGCCTTTTAACTTATATAAAAAAATTGAATGTTCTTTATCTGGAACCGAAACATATGAAACAATACTTATTGACCAGTTATTGATTACAGGTGATGGTGCCAATAGGTTTATGAGTTGCCTATTCAAAAATGGAAAATTGGATTTTAGAACGGCTCATACGGTTATTCCTGCAGAATACTATAGAAAAAAACTGTTGAATTTCTCCATGATAATTATTGTTATGTTGAGAATTCTATCTTAACTGAGGCGCAGAGACAAAAGATAAAGGATAAAATTGTATTTTAAGCATTAAAGACCCTCCTGGCCAATCAAGGTCGAGAGGGTTTCGTGCGTCTATAGGCATTATCCTTCAATATCAATTTTCAATCCGGACTTGAGCTCCACTGTGAAATGGTCATCCCAGACGGTTATCTGCCCCAGCCAGCGTTTTACCAAGGTTTCGTCGAAGGATTCAAGGTTGGTACGCTGCTTCTTAATGTAATCCTGCAGGTCGTTGATTCTTGTGTCAAGGTCGGATTTAAATTGTCGTTTTATGGCGGTTTAAAAATGTATGATTTGGGCGGTTTAAGAACTGACCGATGCTAAACGGTATGACTTTCCCTTGAGCTTAATCACGTGTGAGTGATAGACAAGGCGGTCTAAAATGGCTTCTGCGGTTGCCGTGCTATTAAGGACGGTTCCCCAACTTGATAATGGCACATTGGTCGTTATGATCGTTGATTTGCGTTCATAACGGCCATTTATTAGTTGAAACAGCAGCTTGGATTCATTCGCCGATATCGGCAAATACCCGAGCTCATCGATGATTAATAGATCATGCCTTTCGTAAACGTCTTTTCGCATACTCATCACTTCCTCAAAATATTAATAAAGTGAGTATACAAAAAATGAAGGAAAACCGACAATTTTAAACCGCTGACTTCCTGCATTTTACAACCGCTCTTTACACCATAGTGTCCAAAAGATAAAGAAAGCGCAATTGTGGAGGCAATGAAGCATTTTAAGATGATTCAGCAGGAATAAAAGGGGTTTGATAAACTTGAATTTGTGAAGAATACTGACTTATAAAAATACATATTATTGGTTGCAGTGGTTCTGGAAAAAACTATTTAGCAAATGCACTTTCAAAAAATATAATATTTTCCATTTCGACTTAGATGATATTCAATGGGATAATAACGCCAAAGAATATGGCACAAAGAGAACGCTTGATGAACGAAAAGCGTTATTACAAGAAATATTATATAATAATGATGAGTGGATAATTGAGGGGGTATATTATGCCTGGGTACAGCAAAGTTTTGATGAAGCTGATAAAATATATGTTTTAGATATGCCTGGTTATTTATATAAAAGTAGAATTATTATGCGCTTTATAAAAAGAAAATTGGGAATACAAACCTGTTTTTAAAAGAATTGGGAGAAATTTTTAATTGGCAAAAGCATGAATCAAAGATAGCTCTATCCGAAGAAATTTATATCGTTTTAAAAGATTACGCAGAACTGCTTCTTCATTGGATGAACAGTGAACTAATATCATAGTTATGTAGTTTGGTAATTGAGCGGCGTAACAATGACTATGATTTCTTGGATAAAGACCGAAAAATCAGAAAAAGGCAAGGTATAAATAGCGGTACGCCTACCATAGGAAGTATGGATAATACTGACATAATTCGGGAAACAGAACAAATAATTAAAAATTATCCAGCTTTATTTGTGAATGGAGATTAATAATTGTGAATAATGAAATCAGCTACAACAAGTTATGGAAATTGTTAATTGATCGTGGTATAAAGAAAAAAGAGCTACAAGAGATTAGCGGAATTAGCGCAGCATCTATTGCAAAGTTAGGCCGTAATGGAAATGTTACTGTAAAAGTACTAGTTAAGGTTTGTCAGGCTTTTAATTGTAAGATAAATGACATTTGTGAGATTGTAAGAAATGGGAACTAGCAGAAAGTTGTGGAAGAATCTTTAGAGTTCCTAAATTTATAAAGAAGAGGGGATAACTTAGATGGGTAAAAGTTTTAATGAATTATCGAGGGTCCAACTTCCAGCAGTTTTGCACCTAATGAAATTGGGGTACGAGTATTTGTCATATGAAAAGAATAAGTCTGATATTGACCCTGAAAATAACATCATTGTACCAATTTTTAAAAATCAATTCTTAAAGTTAAATCCTGAGGCCAGTGAAGAAGACTTTGAGAATGAATATAAAGATATTAAACTGGAGCTGAAGTTTGATGATCTTGGGCGATCCTTTTTTAACCGACTTCAAGGACAATCAAACTCTCGGTACCGATTGATTGATTGGAGCAACTTCAACAATAATAGTTTTCATTTGGCAATTGAAGTGCCTTGTATTAATGGCGAAGAAGAATTTAGACCAGACATCACGATTTTTGTTAATGGACTTCCCTTGACATATGTTGAAGTTAAACAGCCAAACGCTATCCGAAATGGAATGACAGGAATGAGGTCGGAATTTGAAAGAATGGGTACGCGTTTTAAAAATAAAAAATTCCGGGCTTTCCATAATATTACACAATTAATTGCATTCTCGGATAACATGGATTATGCAGATGATGATGGACAACAGATGCAAGGCTCTTACTATGCTACTACTAGTTTAGGTAAGGCAGTTTTTAACTCTATGCATGAGGAACGTTATGGTGAATTAGTCGATCAAATTGGAACCGTATCAGAAGAAGACGTAGATTATGTATTAAAGGATGCTAATAGAATTATTCTGAAAAATACAGCAGAGTTTAAGAGTAACTGTGATGTTAATACTCCAATGAACAGATTTTTAACTTCGATGTACACCAAACAACGTTTAGAATTTTTCTTACGTTTTGGGATTGTATATGTTGATGTAATTACCAAGGATGGCAAGCCTAGTCTGCAAAAACATATCATGCGCTATCCGCAATATTTTGCAACGCGTAAAATTTCTGAAAAAATTGATGAAGGAATGAAAAAAGGCGTTATTTGGCATACGCAAGGATCAGGTAAAACAGCCTTGACTTACTTTAATGTCAGATACTTGAAATACAAATTTCAACAAAGTAATCTAATTCCACGTTTTTATTTTGTCGTTGATCGTCTTGACTTAGCCACTCAGGCAAGTAAAGAATTTAGGAAACGGGGACTAAGTGTCAAATTAATTTCAAGTAAGAAACAATTGAACGAAGCATTTGCCGAAGATATTGCAGTAGTAAATATTCAAAAAGTCAATGAAGATACCGATCTGACTAATAAATCAGGATATGAGTTGAATACGCAGAATGTATACTTTATTGACGAAGCTCACCGTTCTTACAACGAAAAAGGTTCATATCTTCCTAACCTTTATAATGCAGACAAGAATTCAATTAAGATTGCTTTAACTGGGACCCCTTTAATTAGCGTTGATGGCAAAAATAACAAAAAGAGTCGTGCGACAACACGGGAGATATTTGGTGATTATATTCACAAGTATTACTACAATCAGTCAATTGAAGATGGGTATACATTGCGACTGCTTAGGGAAGAAATTGCTACTAGTTACAAGAAAAAATTATCTAATGTTCTTAACAATCTTTCTGGTGAAGTTGAAAAAGGCAGTTTAGATAAGACAACTTTATATTCTCATCCTAATTTTGTAGCTCCAATGTTAGAGTATATTCTCAAAGACTTTACTCGTTCACGTGATATTTATGATGATCATACCATTGGTGGAATGATTGTTAGTCAATCTAGTGATCAGGCACGTGAACTTTATAAGCAGTTTATGGACAAAAAGAAAAATGGACAAACGAAGTTAACAGCTTCTTTGATATTGTCAGATGAAGACGATAAGGAAACTCGGGCCAAAGAAGTTGATGATTTCAAAAACGGTAAAACAGATTTTTTGATTGTATATAACATGCTTTTAACGGGATTTGATGCCCCACGGTTGAAAAAGCTGTACCTAGGTCGGATGATTAAAGCTCACAACCTTTTGCAGACATTAACCCGAGTTAATCGTCCATATAAAGATTTCAAGATGGGTTATATTGTGGATTTCGCAAATATCTCTCATGAATTTGATAAGACTAACCATGCCTACTTTGAAGAACTGAATCAAGAATATAATTCAAATACAACAGATGAGAATTTGGAAAACATCTATGGTTCTTTGTTTGTACCTTCATCAGAGATTGAAAGTAGCTTAGAAAATGCAAAGATTATTTTGGCAGAGTACACAACGGACAATCTTGAGCAGTTTAGTCGTGAAGTTAGTGAAACTCCTGAAAAGAAAGATTTGTTAGAATTAGCAAAAACTTTGAGAGAGTTAAAGCAGTATTACAATGTTAGCCGCTTGATGGGATACACTGATTTAACTGGTCAGATTAATGAATTAGAAGTGGCAAAACTGCTAACGGTAGTAACTAATCGGATTGCAACGCTTAATTTACTGTCTAATGCTAAAGATGACAGCAGTGAAAAATTACTCAAATTGGCAATGAGTAAGATGGACTTTAGCTTCAAAAAAGTAGGCGAAGCAGAGTTAGAATTGGCAGCTAATGATTTCTTAGATCGCCAACGTAAGGCAGCATCAGCTCTTGGTCATAATTGGGATCAAACTGATCCAGAGTGGGTAAGTCTTTATGATGAGTTTACACGAATTCTCCAAAAACAACATATAGGAGAACTGACGGCTGAGGAAACACAAATTAATACCACAGCTTTAGATCACATTATCATTCAGATTAATAATTTAAACGCCCGTAATCGTAAGTTAGCTACGGCTTTTGGTGGCGATCGTAAGTATGCACGGACATACAAGCATATTATTTATAGCCAAAAGAAGAAAATGCCAAGTTCTGTGAGAGAAGAACCAGGACTTTATCGAGTAATGAAGCGGTCTAAACAGGAGATTGATGATAAAGTAGCGAAGAACCAAAATATGGTTGAAAACCAAGGCTATTTTACCAATGAATCGATTGCAACAATCCGTAACAGTAGTCGACAAGAAAAAGTTGAAATTGCGCCAGCTCAAGTAAGAGCCGTATCGCAGTTATTAACTGATGAGTATGGAAAAGAATTAGAATCAATAGGAGTATAAAAAGTGGATAATACACAATATAGTAGTCTGGTTAAACAATTAGTTGATGATTTAAAAGGGGTCTTCACATCAGCTGGCCTTGGAGGAGAAGCAGGTGAATATAAGCTCTTGACTCAATAGTTCTTGTACAAGTTTATCAACGATAAATTTCTATATGAAGCTAAGAAATTTAATTCTAATAACAGCTACGAAAGTATTATGAAAATGTCTGATGATGATTATGAGTTTCTTCAGATGGACCTTGGAAACAAGTCGGCAAAAATTAAGCGAGAAGATTTGATTGAAAGACTGTTTAATCAGCAAAATGAAGATGGTTTTAGTGAGATATTTGATGCAACTTTGAACGATATTGCGGTTGATAATAATGATATCTATTCGGTAGAAACTGCTGGAAATACCGAAGTACGGTTGTTTGATAGTAACTTGCTTCGGGATAATATCTTAGACGGGTCTCAAAGAGATATCGTCGCACGAGCAATTATCAATAAATTATCTGAAACTAAGTTTGATGAGCATATTTTTTCAGCTGGTTTTGACTTCTTCTCAACGATCTTTGAATACATGATTAAGGACTACAACAAAGATGGTGGTGGGAAGTATGCTGAATACTATACTCCACATGCAGTAGCTAAAATTATTGCTCAAATTTTAGTCGGAAATGATCAACCACAAAATGTTCGAATTTATGATCCGGCTGCTGGTTCAGGAAGCTTATTAATGAATTTGGCAAGTCAGATTGGGACTGACCGAACGACTGTTTATAGCCAAGATATTTCACAAAAATCTTCAAACCTCTTGCGTTTGAATTTAATTTTGAATGGGCTGAGTCACTCAATTCGTAACATTGTGCAGGGAAATACTATTCTCAATAATAAGCACCCCGAAAAGATGGACTTTATCGTATCTAACCCACCTTTTAAGCTAGATTTCTCAGAATGGCGGGATGATGTTGAAGCATTGCCTGAATATAATGATCGGTTCTTTGCAGGGGTGCCGAAAGTTCCAGCGAAGAAAAAGTCATCAATGGCAATTTATCAACTATTCATTCAACATATTGTTTACTCCTTAAAGGAAAACGGTAAGGCTGCCGTCGTGGTACCAACTGGCTTCTTGACGGCTCAAACAGGAATTGATAAAAAAATCCGTCAAAAGCTGGTTGATGAAAATTGGTTATCCGGGGTAGTATCAATGCCATCAAATATCTTTGCGACAACTGGCACTAACGTCAGTGTAGTCTTCATTGATAAGGGTCGGGCAGAAACACAGGAAGAAGTTTTCTTAGTTGATGCTTCTAACCTTGGATCTAAGGTCAAGGAAGATAACGGAACCCAAAAGACAGTTTTATCAAACAATGAAGAACAACAAATTATCAGTTCATTTGTAAATAATGAAGCAATTGAAGACTTCTCTGTCTCAGTCAAATTAAAAGACGTCAAAGCGCGCAACTATAGTCTTTCAGCTGGACAATATTTCCCTGTGAAGATTGGATATGTGAAAATGACGCCGGATGAATTTGCTGAAAAGATGGAAGTTTATCAAGAGGAGTTAGGGAAATTATTTGACGAGGGTAAGAATATGGGACAAAATATCAAAGAAAAATTAAAGGCTTTTAATTATGGAAAATAGTTGGGAATATAAAAAACTTATAGATTTAGGGACTTTTTCTAGAGGAATATCGAAGCACAGGCCTAGAAATGACCAAATCTTATTTGAAAATGGTAAATACCCGTTTATTCAGACGGGCGATGTAAAAAAGGCTAATTTATATATAAAAAGTAATTCGGATTTTTATAATGAAACTGGATTAGCGCAAAGTAAATTGTGGCCAGCAGGAACACTTTGTATTACAATAGCTGCGAATATTGCCGAGACAGGCATTCTTGCGTATCCAATGTGTTTTCCTGATAGTATAGTTGGATTTACTGCCAATAAAAAAGTTTCTAGTGAGATATTTATGTACTATGTATTTGAGTACCTAAAACAGCAGATTCAGAATCAAGCTTCAGGTAGTATACAGGACAATATAAACATTGACTACTTAACAAACTTAGTTTTACAAGTTCCAGATAAACAATCACAGGATAATATTGTAGATATTCTTTCAACCTTAGATAAAAAAATTATTAATAACGAAGAGATAATTAGTAAACTAAAGATGATGGTAGAAACTATCTATGATTATTGGTTCCTACAATTTGAATTTCCAAATGAAGAAGGCAAGCCTTATAATTCTTCAGGTGGAAAGATGGTTTGGAATGAAGAATTGCAACAAGAGATTCCTGAAGGATGGGGAAGTGCAAAGTTAAAGGATGTTATTGTTGAGAATCCCAAATCTAAGATTAAGGTTGGAGATGTAAAAAACATTGGGGAAGTTCCATTTTTCACAAGCGGTGCAGAAATTTTATCGACCAATGATTCAATAGTTTCAGGATTAAATTGCTATTTAAATACTGGTGGCAATGCAGATGTAAAATATTATTATGGAGAAGCATCTTATTCAACTGATACCTGGTGTATTACTGCTGAAGATGGAATGAAATATATTTTGCCATTTATTCTTGATAAGATTAAGCCAAGTATGGATAAAGTTTTCTTTCAAGGAACAGGTTTGCGACATCTCCAAAAAAATTTATTACGTGAGTACAGTCTTTGCATTCCTGATAACGATGTCTTAAAGAAATTTGAAAAAATAGCTCGTGACATTTTTGTACAACAACATAGCTTATTAGCTGAGAATAGAAAACTTGAATCTCTGAAGGGATTCTTATTACCGCTATTAATGAATGGACAAGTTACTGTTGGTGAATGATTTATTGATAATAAGGATGACCCTAATTTATAGAATGGTGGGAAATGGTTATTGGACGAAGAAGATTTATTTAGACTGATAGAAATTCGAGAAGACGATCGTCATGACTTTAAGGAAAAATGGTATTCATCAAATGAGAATAATTCTAAAAAGGCGGAGATGCTAAAAGATATTTTTAGTTTTGTTAATACCACTCACGATGAGGATTGTTATTTAATCTTTGGTGTTACCGATAATACAAGAGAAATTGTTGGAATCGAAAACGATGAAAATAGGTACAATACGCAACAAATAACAGATTGGTTAAATAGTCTTCCAATTGAGCCGGAAGTCCCGAGAGTTAGAGTAGAAACTCTATCCGTTAAAGGTCATGAAGTAGATGTAATGATAATAAAGAATACAGACAGAGTTCCGGCATTCTTAAGAAGTGGCAAAAAGGGGAAAGGATTCGGAAATCATCCAATTGGTCCAGGACAAGTCTTTACTAGAAAAGAAGATACAAATACCCCAATTAGTGGTACAGCCGACTATAATCAGCTAACCGAATTATTCAAGAAATATCTGGGATTAAATCTGCCTATAGAAAAGAGATTCGAGAAAGTTTTACAGGACTGGAAAAATTGGAATTATTATGAACATTCAGATGGTGTAGGAATTCAGTATTCGTTAGATCCTGATTTTAGAGTTGTCTTTGTAGATAGGGACGCTGATGCTAAGGCAGAGTCATTTTCGTTATCTCAAATGAGGGTGGATGTTTCTTGGGAAGTTGCCCAGTTAAAATATAGAACAGATATTATTAAAGAGATTAACGTTGTTAATTTAGATGGGGCTAGGTTTAAAGCAGTGGTCCCAGACATCGGCTCTATTTCAAATAGTTACGGAAAAAATTTATTTTACGACTGTTATAAAGTAGACTCTCTAAAATTCAAGTTGGAAGAGTTAATTAATCATATGGGAAGTGCAATAAGTCCTGATTATGGTTCTCTTAACGAATTTATGGAATCCATAGTGTTATACAACGATAATGAGCATCAAAGTAAAGTAGAGCAGTATCTGTGTAGTATAGCGAATGACGTGGATACTTCAGCAGAACCCGATGAGGAAATACTAGGTATTTATAAAAGCAAGCTGGAAACAGATGTACCAAGAGGATCTATTGAACTACGTGACTTGGCTATAGATCAAATGGCTAAACGAATAAACTTAGGTAAGTATATAAAGAAATTTATGAGGCAAAATCCTCAACTACAGTAATCCGTGATTCGATGAAAAGTTTAGAGTAGACCTTTTCCCTTAAGCCGACATAAACTAAATTGGCCCATTAGACACAAGTGTGTTCGTGATGGGTCAATTATGGATATTAGCGGTTGAAAATCAAGTTATGGCAGAAACGTTGATTTGGTAGCTTTTAAGTATGTCTTAGGCTAGACAGCAAGGTTGCCGGGACATGTGGAGACGGTAGTACTGCTTTCCCACAAAAAGCCAGACGGACATATCAACGTAAAAGTTGAGTTTG
>ERZ779705.833-NODE-833-length-24547-cov-3.097787_pt1 | contig 24547 bp, 33 predicted proteins | sample MGYA00511385_ERZ779705 | MGnify/ENA primary metagenome ERZ779705 (study PRJEB29588, sample SAMEA2145301) | human gut metagenome | biome: human gut; feature: human-associated habitat; material: faeces | place: Denmark | collected 2008/2010 ... | reverse complement strand
GCAAGGACTTTATCAAGTGGCTCATCACGGTCAATGCCAATCAGTGCAAATTCCGCATTATCTTTATGCTTCAACCAAATATCTTTTTCTATGAACGGCATTTCTTTACGACAAACACCGCACCAACTTGCTGTAAACTGCAACATTACGACCTTGCCACGGAGAGAAGACAGACTCATTTGTTTTCCATCAGTCAGTGTGATTGTAAAATCCGGAGCTATCTCCCCTACCCGAACAATATATCCTGTACTATCTGCTTCCGAAGTCATTACATCAGCAATTATTTTTACATTATCTGCCGAAACCACAGTATCCGTCGCTCCTTTTTTCTGGCCGGAGCACGCCAATACACTTATGGCTAAGAAAGCCATACCACACACATTCATAATTTTCTTTTTCATCTTCGTATAATCATTAGTGAGATTGCAAATATAAAAAAAACACATGACGTATTTGCATTTTTAAAATAAATTCATACCTTTGCACCCGCAAAAGAAAATAACGCCTCTTTAGCTCAGTTGGCCAGAGCACGTGATTTGTAATCTCGGGGTCGTTGGTTCGAATCCGACAAGAGGCTCTTCAAAGTAAAAAGCTGTTTATCATACCGATAAGCAGCTTCTTTCAATTAAAGAAAATTCTTTTCTAGTTTTTTGGCTTTCGGAATATAACCAAGCTAACAGCTATCAAAATCAGGATAATCCCGATAGCACTGTTGACAGTGAAAAACTCCTCAAATACAAAAACACCGATCACGACGGCTGTCAACGGTTCCATAGCACCCAAAATAGATGTCAAAGTAGGCCCTGCATACTTTATTGCCTGTACTAAAGTGATATTGGAAATAGCCGTAGCCGGTAATGCAAGTCCTAGAATAATCAGCCATATATATCCGTCTGTTACCAAACGAAAACCGGAAGTGGTAAAAGCACCTATCAGATAAAAAAGAGTTCCCAGCCCCATGACATAGCAAGTCAATACAGTAGAATTAATTCTCACAGCTCGTGTGGTCCGCACTCCGATTATATACCCCGCATATGAGAATACAGAAACACAAGCTGCCACTAAGCCAACCATCGCATTACCATTATTTGCGGCCAACTCTCCTAACGAAAGCAGAGCCGCACCTAACAAAGATATCAAAACAGCAAATAGCACCCAAAGCGACTTCTTCTCCCGAAAGAAAAACATCATTGCAAGAGCAACCACCAACGGATACATAAAATGAATGGTGGAAGCCACACCACTGGCTATATTCTGATAGGCAATAATCAGACTGAATGAAGTGATCGCCCGCAATAGGCTTAAGCCAAAGACAACTTTGAAGTCTTTTACGGATAAGCGGAAGTTACACCCGGAAAATAAGCCTAACACAGTCAGCACAATTGACGCTACCCCCCAACGATAGGAAAGTACTTCAAAAGCTGAAAATCCAATCATTAACAAAGTGACGGAAAAGAACGGAGCTAGCCCAAAAGTGGAGGAAGATACTGCCGCATAGAGTATACCTTTTATGCGATTCATGAGGTTTTTAACTATTCTGTTTTAATCGTTTATTTACAACTACAAAGATAGACTGATATTTCTTTAAGTGCAAAGATAAAATGGAAAGATTGACTTTATTTTCTTCTTGATGGCATGATAGACAGTATTGTTTATTTTCCTATATTTGCGACGACTAATATAGGAAAAATGAACTTAAGATGCAATATGCAAACGAACTTTACGATCAGAACAGCCCGACAATCCGACAGTGTTGAGCTAAGAGATTTGTACAAAAATACCGTACTTATAATAAACAGACGTGATTATTCACAGGAAGAAGTTGAAGACTGGGCTTCATGCGGAAATGATCTTTCTAAAATAGAGAAAATGATAGAAACCCATTACTTTATTGTTGCCGTCGACCAGCAATTACAAATCGTAGGTTTCTCTTCTATCACTTCGCAAGGATATCTACATTCAATGTTCGTTCACAAAGACTTTCAAGGTAAAGGCATTGCGACTATACTTTTGAAAGAAATAGAACGATATGCTATTGAACAGGGAATGGAACGAATTACATCAGAAGTGAGTTTAACTGCCCGCCCATTCTTCAAAAGACAAGGGTATACTGTGGAAAAGGAGCAGAAACGACAGGCTAATAAATTAAGTCTGACTAATTTTTGGATGCAAAAGACCTTGAATACTTAAAAAAACAAAGAAGGACTAGAAATCACTTTCTAATCCTTCCCCAATTTGGAGGTTCCTGGCGAACCTCTTTTTCTTTATTTCCCTTATTTATTCAATAAAACACTATTTTCATAAAACATTGGAAAACAGCAAATTATTTATCACACAAAGAAAATAGAATAAAATAAGATAAAGAAAAGGTGGGAACAAAGTGGGAACATATAAAACATTTATTGTATATTTGTTCCCACCTTATCATAGTAAGAATTCGAACTAAAATATAAAGCTATGGCAGTATCTTTTTTTATCCGAAACAAGAAGGCAAAGATAGCCACTCTATTTGCCCGTATCAGAAGCAAAGCTAAGGATATAGACATCAAAGCCTCAACCTTGCTAGAAGTTGACGTATTAGCGTGGGAAAAGTCCCAAGAATCAGCTATAAAAAGGAAAAACTACAGGAATGATAAAAACAATAAAGATTTTTTTAATAAACTGGACTTGATAGAGAAAACTCTAAATAATATCCTTGATTCGGATACAAACGTTACTAATGAGCTTGTAAATAAACGTATCTATGAGATAGTATATGCCGAACAAATAGCAGCCGAAAAAGAACGGGCAGAAGCCGAAGCTAAAGCTCTGGAAGAAGAACAAGCTACCAACTTCAACGACTTCATAGCACAATTCATTCACGAATGCGAAACCGGAAAACGGAAAAAGAAAGGAGGAACCACAAATATATCTCTTGGAACAATCAAGAGCTACAAAGGCTTTCAATCCCAGTTTAAAGCGTATCAGGAAACAAGGCTAAAGGTTATTGACTTTGAGGACTTGACAATAGAGTTTTATAATGACTTCCGATCATTCCTCACAGATAAGGAATATTCCCCTAACACTATTGCCCGGATGGTGAAGATATGCAAAACAATCTGTTATGCAGCCGAACAGCTTAAACTAATGGATGCGGCAAACGTCCGGTTTGGTTTTGATGTGATCTATAAAGATGTTGATAATGTCTATTTGACTGAAGAACGAATACAGGAACTTTATGAGTACGATTTATCCAATCGTCCGGCATGGGAAAAGATAAAAGATGTGTTTGTAGTCGGCTGTCTGACCGGGCAACGAGTAAGTGATTATAAGCGCATCAATTCAAAAATGATAGTTACCCTTACCGATGGCAATAAGTACATCAAACTAAAACAAGAAAAGACCGGCAATATCGTTTATATCCCTCTTGATTATCGTGTTGCAACTATCCTTGACAAATATAACGGTACACTTCCCAAAGTCTACGACCAAAAGATAAACGACCATATCAAAGAGATTGGCGAGGCTTTAGGATGGACGGAAATAGTAGAGTTTGACGAACAACGGGGAGCGATGGAGTATACCGCTAAAAAACGTTTCTGCGACCTTCTTAAAACTCATACCTGCCGGAGAAGTTTAGCAACCAATATGTATAAAGCCGGGGCTTCATTAAGTTCTATTATGGCTATCACCGGACACAGCAGCGAGCAACAACTAAAGACATATCTCAAACTAGATGAATCAGAAAAGAGTATGATAGCAGCCAAAGAGAATTATTTCACGAAATTGAGAATAGCCCAATAATAGATTATGGAACAATACAAAAAGCACCCGAGATTTATTCATATACTGTCAATCCCCCCATCACTTCAACAAGAATATTTTAGTTGTTGCCAATATATCTATTTAAATGTGGATAATTACGGGGAAATCCCATTGCAAGAAGTGGCTATATGGGAGATTATGAGAGTGAACATCGGAAGATATGGAATTACGGAGGAAAATTATAAAGACAGTCTTGTTATAAATGTCATCCCTGATTTGACAGAATATGCACGAGGCTTCCTTAATGGCTATAATGAAGATTTTAAACCATTTATCAATGATACGGAAACCTTGAAAGAATATATAATCAATAAAGCTTGTAAAGGGTTTAGTAGCCTACCTAGAGTATGTACCCCAAATGGCACATACTATCCAGATAATAAGTTGTATGAAACCGGATTTTATGAAGGAGAAAGATATAAAGCTTGGGAAATAATATTGCAAACTCCTAGTGTATTTGAATCTTATTTTGCCACTGAAAAATATACAACAGGAACTACCATTAAACAGAGAATAGAAAAACAGCCTAATACATCTTATGAAATCAATGAATCTGTTATATCATACGTTTATGAAATTTTAAATAATGATGCCTTTATTCTATCAAGAGCACAGTTTAGCACATTAGTAGAAAACGCAGATTTCTCATCTATCTATGGTATAATGAACAAAAACAAAGCAAAAATAAAATGGATGATTAGTTGCTTATCTGTTAGCATGAATGATACTTGGTATGAAAATGCAGTAAAAAGCATAAATACAACTCAACAAAAATGTAGTGGTGCTAATGCCGCCGAATATATCAAAAACAAATTGAATAAAGAGAAAATAAGGGAAATTATGAAGAAAAAATAATAGTTACACCACAGTCGCACCACAGTTTCGCCATAGTCTTTTTTACATTCATTTATATAACACATTGATACACAATCGTATTAGTGTGTTATTTTTTTATAGAAAAATTAAAAATTCCCTTGTTGCACCACAGTTGCGCCACAGTCGCCACAATATAACTTCGCATTTGAAGATAAGGACGTGCACAGCCTACCTTCATAACAGATAAAAAACAAAGTTATGAAAGAATTAAATTCAACCCAACAAGCTATTATCATGAGCTTCTTTGCTCCATTCGTAGATGTGATCGTAGACAGAGTATCTGAAAGGGTCTTGTCTATAACTGCCAAGAAAGAGCCGAAGTTCTACACCCGAAAGGAAACAGCTAAAATTCTTCATGTCACCTTACCAACATTGGCGAGAATAACAAAAGACGGACTTCTTGTCGCCAAACGTGTAGGTAGTAGAATTCTGTATGAAGCGGATGCTATTGACGAGGCAGTAAAAAAGCAGGTCGTATTCAAATATCGGAGGGCGTGACTATGGAAGAAAAGAAAAAGGCAGCCTCCACGACCGCCAATCTCCTCAACAACAGGAGCAAAGATAGCAAATCATCTCGAATCAAACAACAGATTCGCAAACTATTCTTAGATGGTGGCAAGTACACTAGTAAAGATTTAAACGCCCTTACTGGCGGAAACGATAGCCGGAAAGTCATATCCGACCTTAGAAAAGAAGGATGGAACATTAAAGACGTTCGTTTGGACGATAAAAGAAAACTATACTGGTTAGAGCCGGACAAACGGCAAATGTCTATTGACTGGGAAGGAGGTACAAAATGAATGATGAAGATTCCAAGCTATACCAGAAAGTAATGGATTCCCTTTCATACAAAGACTTTCAAAAAGTAAATAATGCAGTAACGAAGTATGTTTTTTCTGAAAAAGAGCCTCGTATAAGAGGATGCCGGAAAGATGCTTTTGAGAAACTTCGTCCAATGTTAAACAGATGGAGAGATGAGTTTCAAACGTTGAAAAAAAGAAAGGAGGATCACCCCAATGGATAAAAATAGTATTTTATTATACCTCTCTGACTACGAACCAGTTAAAGATTTATCTTTGGAAGAAAAAGGTATGTTGTTTGATGCTATTTTTGAATATGCGTCAACCGGGAGCACTAACAATCTACCACCTGTTGTACTATTGGCTTTTAAGTTCTTCCGAATGCATATCGATGAAAACAATAAAAAGTGGAACGAAATCAAAACCAAGCGCATAGAAGCCGGAAGTAAAGGAGGTAAGCAAAAGGCAGCAAGTGCTAAGCAAAACCTAGCAAACTTAGCAAATGCTAAAGATGCTAAGCAAAGCCAAGCAAATCTAGCTGTTAATGTAAATGATAATGTTAATGTAAATGATACTCTCTCTCTTACTCTCTCTCATTTGGTAGAGAGTGCGAACGAGAGTGTGAGTGAGAGCGAGAGTGTGAGTGAGAGAGAGGAAGCTAATAAAGTTTTCAATCCCCAATCAATCAAAGAGCAACTACTATCTGACGAAACATGGAAAGAATCTGTTTGTATGCAGTCTACTTTAGGCGTGTCTTTTATTTCTATGCTTCCCGACCAATTAGATAAGTTCATTGCTTATATCGTTTCAATCGGAGAGGAACGGAGCATATCAAACATATCAGACGCAAAGAGAAGGTTTACTTATTGGTGGCAGAATCACGGAAGAAAGGAGGTACAGGATGAAAACAAACAAGTATACACCGTCCCCAATTAAGGGAATGCCGAACGCACCTGAAGCAGAACAAGCCGTTATCGGTTCACTTCTTAGCTTTGGCGGTGACAAAGTATTCGATGCCATATCTCCCGAACTGAATAAAGATATGTTTTATGATAACCGGTACGCTGTATTGTATGATGCTATCCAGTCGCTTTATGCAAACAATAAACCGTGTGACATAGTATCGGTATCAAATGAAATCCGTTCAATGGGTAAGATTGACGAAGTGCCACTCCATTTCATCGCAGAAACTTCCAATTATGGGTATGATTCATTTCATGTTGTAGAACATGCCCTGATGGTAAAGCAGAAATACCTGCAACGGAAGGCCATTGAATTATCCCATATACTCCAACAACAAGCCTATGACGATACGGAAGATATCGGAGATGTCCTTTTCAATGCGGGGAAAGCACTGGAGCGAATGCAGCAGGATTTAATCGGGCAAAGCGAATCCCAGTCATTTAAAGACATTGCACAATCCGCATTAAAAAACATAGAGAGGAAGATGGGATTGTATAGTAGTGGGAAACAGACAGGAATAACAACCGGGCTACAAGACCTTAACGATATGAATTCCGGTTGGCACGGTGGCGAGTTGATAGTATTGGCTGCACGCCCAGCCATGGGAAAAACTGCTGTATCCCTACATTTTGGAAAGTCAGCAGCTAGACAAGGTATTCCGGTAGTCATTTTCTCTTTAGAAATGGATTCTGTCAGCCTGTATGAACGTTTCATTGCTTCAGAATCCAATGTACACCCCAGCAAATTAAGGTCTGGCAATATAAGCCAAGATGAGCTACAGCAAATAGATAAGGCGATAGGGGGAACTTTATACAGTTTGCCGATAACAATAAACGATAATGCAGCTATAGGTATGAGTTACATCCGTGCGATGTGTCGTTCATATCATCAGCAAAATAACTGTGGGATGGTGATAATAGACTATCTACAGCTGATAACCGAAAGCTCAAATGGGACAAGAAACAGAGAACAGGAAATAGCCCGGATGTCCCGGGAAGCAAAGATTATCGCTAAAGAATTGAATGTGCCTGTTATCCTTCTGTCACAACTCAACCGGGAAGTAGACAAGCGACAGGATAAAAAACCTATTCTTGCAGACCTTCGGGAATCGGGAGCCATTGAACAGGATGCGGACATGGTTATATTCGTTCATCGTCCGGAATATTACGGAATCAGTGTAAAGGATTCATCCGGGCATGAGGTTTACAACTATGGTGAATTGCTTATAGCCAAACATCGAAACGGTTCTGTCGGAACTGTCAAATTCAAGCATAACGGTTCCCTTACAAAGATATTCGACTACGATACGAAAGGTTATACAGAAAACAACCCTTTCTAATGAACATTGATTTTATTGTCTAAGTATTTAGTAGATTGAGAAAGATGAAAACAATAATAGATCATAATCCGCACATTGCACTATCAGACCTAAAAGAGCTGTTCAGGCTTTCTGAAGGATCGGCAAGTTTTACCGCTAACGGGGTGCAATACACTATCGTTTTCTCGCTAGAGGAACAGATATGCGCCTTTATATGGGTGTATAACGGGAAGAGAAAGCAGGAAAAGATAGAGTTAAGAAAAGAGCCCAGTAATTTAGGACAGGGCTATGTGTGGTATTTTGTTTGTCCATGCACAAGGCGCAAATGTCGAAAACTATTTTTAGACGGGAATATTATAGCAAGCCGGTACGCATTTAATCATGTCTATAGCGTCCAAATGGAAAATAAGCAAAATATATTCTTCCGCAAGTTAGGCAAGTTGGATGATCCACGCAAAAAGTACGGGAAACCACTATACCGAGGGAAAATAACACTCTACGGTAAAAAAATACAGAAGTACAGGAAAAGACAACAAATCATCAATGAAAACATAGGGAAATATATTCCTTCATTCATGTTCAATAAAACAAAGAAAAATCTATGAAACTAAGAGAATATCAAAATAACATAGCTATCCAGGCAGGCAACAAGCTAATGGCTTTCGGATGCTGCTACCTGTCAATGGAATGTCGGACGGGGAAAACGCTCACGGCTTTATATGCCGCTGATAAATTCAATGCAAAAAGTGTTTTATTCATCACCAAACTAAAAGCCATCCCCAGCGTAAAAAGCGACTATATCGCACTACAGCCGTCTTTTAAACTGGAAGTTGTCAATTTTGAAAGCAGCCACAAGGTAACAGGAAAGTACGACCTTGTGATAATTGATGAAGCTCATTCACTTGGAGCATATCCCAAGCCAAGCAAGCGTACACAGGAGATAAGAACCATTTGCGAAGGTTTGCCCGTGCTTTATTTGTCCGGTACACCTTCACCCGAAAGCTATTCACAACTGTATCACCAATTCTGGGTATGCAGCAAATCACCGTGGAAAAACTATAAAAGTTTCTATAAATGGGCGAAAGAGTACGTATACACACGGCAGAAGAAAGTAAACGGGTATCTCATAAACGACTACTCATGTGCAAACAAACCAAAGATAGACAATGATACTAGAAACCTGTTTATCTCTTACTCCCAAGAACAGGCGGGATTTGAGGTGAATATCAACGAGCACATATTGCAGGTACAGATGGAAAACAGGACCGGAGAATATATCAGAAGATTACAAAACGATTTGGTTGTAGACATCAACGGCTATACTGTTCTAGGAGATTCACCGGCAAAGCTTTTGACTAAATTACATCAACTATCTTCCGGGAGTGTAATTTCCGAGAATGGCGAGCATTTGATATTTGACAGCAGTAAGGCGGATTTTGTGAAGGGCTATTTTAAAGACCGGAAAATTGCATTGTTTTACGTGTACCAATCCGAAGCGGAGTTATTACAGTCTGTCTTCCCGAACTGGACGGATAGCCCGGAAGAGTTTCAAGCTTCATCAAATAAAGTCTTCATATCGCAAGTTCGCCGGGCACGTGAAGGTGTGAGACTTGATACAGCGAATGCTTTGATTTTCTTTAATCTCGAATTTAGTTATCTATCATACGAGCAAGGCAGGAACCGCCTAGTTTCAAAAGAGCGCACCAGCCCGGCAGATGTTTACTTTCTGTGCTCTGACTGCGGGATTGAAAGCAAGATACTGGAAGCGGTACACGGGAAGATGGACTTTACACTTTCGTGGTTCGGCAAAAGCAAAAGTAAATGACATGGCAGAATTGGAAAGCAAGATACAAAGCCGGATCATCAAACGGTTAGAGGCAGAAGGTTATTATGTGGTTAAATTGATTCTCACGAATAAACCGGGTATTCCTGATCTGCTATGCTTAAAGAACGGGAAGGCATTGTTTATCGAAGTGAAAAGACCGGAAGAAAAGCCCAGACCTCTACAAGAATACCGGATGAATGAATTAAGAAACCTAGGTTTTGAATGTGAAGTAAGAAAAGAATGAACTACCGAAATTTGACAGATAAAATATATTCAGCCAAGATGAAGCGATTTAAGCCATTTTCTTTTGCGGGATAATAAGATGTTCATCTTTGCGGAGAAAGTAGTTAATACAAAAACATTATTTGAATATGGAAAGATTAAAGAACATAAAACGTCCACCATTAAAGGACAAATTTAAAAAGTACGGTGATTCTTTTGAATTGGTATCTAAAAACGAGAGTAACCGAATGTACTGTTACCGAAGAACTACCCCGGAAGGGATTGTATATTTTGAGGTATTCCGGTCAAATCTGGAGAAGGACGACAACGGGAATGTTTATGAATCCTATCCCAGTACATCACAATTTGGTGACACAGCTTGGTGTATCAGAGATGGCGAGAACGCCCAGAGGAAAATACAAAAGTACATGCAACAGGAATATAAATAAAAAAAGGGTTTGCGAATTAGGCATTTTCTTTTCTTGAATGAATAATCTATCATCTGAAACGAGAAAATCGCTTAGACGTAAACAGGATACTAAATAAAGGCAATTAAGAGAGCATTGCTCAGCTAAATAAATTATTAATCAATTTAATTTTTAAAATCATGAAACAAGAAACATTTTTCGGAGTAAGAAAAGACAGTGAAAAACATCTTTATGTGAGAAGAGGTGATAACAACGAGGTCCTTATCACTAAAACAGTAAACGGGGGATCCGTAACGGAAGAAAATACCGTACATCTAAATGCGGAAGAAGCCCGTAAACTGGGGATTCAGTTGCTAAAGTTAGGTAGTGAAGAACTGCCAAAATCAGGAATAGACCTTAAAGCCGAATCTTTCGTAGACAAAATCACGGTATACAGAGGAATAAACCCGGACGAAACACCAGCCAATCTCGCAGTTATCACTATTGATGAAAGCGATGAGGTCAGACAAGCAAGGGAAGATAGCGGAGAGGAACCCGGCTTTTTCATTGAAGGGGAAGAACTGGAAAAACTCATTTCCGCACTGGCAAAGATTGTATAATTACTAGCAAATTCAAGACCAAGCAATGAATATTAAAAATTACAGAGTAGAAGATGTTGGTATAGGATTAGGGCTTTGTACCGATAAAGATTTTATTCCTGTTTCATACGCTGAAGGCAAAGAACTGGCTAAACACCTACGTCGTACTATCCCGCTAAAGACCAAGACAATTATGTATGAACACCCGGATGCAGGATTGATTGAGATTCTCCGGGAAGATGCTATAAAAATGCTGAAAACATTAGATAGCATCTCTTGATTCAGAAACAAAAAAAGATGTTTAATATTTTAATTTTAGAATTATGAAAAATAAAGTTTATGAAATTAGCGCAAAGGAATATGCCTTCATGGTAAAACGTATGTGTGAGGATATAAAATCAATGAACAATCGTAAAAGGAAATAAGGCAATTATACCTTAATAAGGTGTATATTATACAATGCACAAACGTACAAAAAGCCAAAACAAAAAACAAGCCTTGCAGATATTTTACGAATTATAAAGGTGATTATTCTCACCTTCTATATGAAGCGAAAGCTATTAATAAGGCAATAAAAATTGTAATACAGATGTTTTAAAATAAATCATTTGCCACTGTCGGATATAATGTTTAATTTTGAACGGTTCTAAATAAAGAGCGTGTGAAGCTATACGCAACCGTTGCCAGTCGTTCGGGGTTTCTATTTTGGGAACCCCTTTTTTTATGCCCGATACAGGCTTTTTCATTGAGAATATAGTCAAGGTTTAGCCAAGGGTAAACGAACAATCACCCTAAGATTACCCTAAGATGAATTACCAAATAACGGTAAGATTACGGTAAGGGTAAAACCCAAAATATAGTAAGGTTTTAGTAAGGGTAAAATGTGAAAAACAACCCTAAAGTTACCCTAAGGAAAATCTAAATCCGTAGATTTTACGTATTCAAATTCAGGAAACTATGGTTTATGATGTCAATAATTCAATTAATGATAGCAATAACAGGGTTTAATGATTAACACCCTCTAAATTGAGCTGGTTAAATGTGCCTTCTCGCTCCTCATTTTCGGGGAATGACTAAGACGGAAAAGTATTCCGTTCAGCGAGTTTTAAGGCCGCCCAAAATGGCATTATTACCTTTGCCATTTCGGGCAAAGGAGTTCCAGTTAGTTTATACTCATTTATCAGTTACCTCCTTTAGGGTTTTCGCCAAAATTGTTGAAAACTTGATAATCAGCCATGAGCAAAGATGCGCAGCAAGTTTTAAGGCAAAATCCTCAAAACCGATCCGTATATGAATTGGTTAAAGTACTGAAGGAAATAACCTATCCTATCCGGTTCTTACCGGAGTGTTTTCCGCATTTTTGCGTAAAACTTGCTCCATAATTTTATGAAGCAAGAAAACCAGCGAGCTAATCAATAAGTTAGATAAGGGGTCGTTATTTTACCGCCCCCCCAAACCGAATGGGGGCATAGTTTAACTAATGCCCTACATTTTGCACCGGCGTACATCAATCGAAAATTTGATTGACGTAAAAAGCATGTGAGGTCAGGGAAAAATTTCCCCCAGCTACTTAAACTACCCGTCCGTCCGGTGGATATCCTTGGCTGAAATAAAATGTTTCGCTCTGACGGGCTTTTGTCTATTGAGTAATACAAGTATTCATCCAACAAAAGTGCTGAAATCGAACTTTTAAAGGTAATTGTGAGTTACGTTTTAAATATGCGCTCAAACCATATTTGCATTGATGAAAAGTAACCAGCGCAAGTCTCCGCCGGTCTAAAAAGGGCAGCCGGATTCTCGGCATACCCCTATAAATCTGTGGATGATATTGCGGATACCTCCACAAAATTGTGGACAGATACCGGAAAACACAGCTAAAACCTGTTCAGTAAATGCAAAAGGAAGTTTGCGAGTACCACCCCAACTTGATATCACAGATTGTGATTTCAAGCATCTAAATAAAAATATAGCAAAAAAGTTATGTTTTTATTTGGCAGTTTATAGCAAAAACGCTATATTTGTATCGTCTTAAACAAACGGTCTTTTAAATTATGAAGTACAATCAGTTTTTTGCGGAACTTACCGCAGCAGGTTGTTACGTTCTCAGGCATGGGGCTAATCATGATATTTGGTATAGTCCTAAAACGGGAAACAAATTTGCCCTGTCAAGGCACGGCAAACAAGAAGTACCTACCGGAATGGAACGTAAAGCAAGAAAGGTTCTTTTGGGGGAGTAATCCCCCAACCTTTTGCGCTTCATACCTAAAAGGCTGTAAATGTTGAGGCAATGGGGTACGGTATATTGCCGTACTCCTATTTTTAAAGCAATGGATATGAAAGTAACTGTAATCATGGAAAAGGCAAGCGATGGGTATTACTCATGCTTTGTTGAGGAAGATTTGCCCGGCTTTGGTTTGGCTGGATATGGAGATACGGCAGAAGCTGCCAAAGAGGATATGTTGAAAGCGTATGAGGAAATAAAGGAGATGCAGACAGAAGAAAGCAAGGAAGTGCCGGAACTGGAATTTATCTACAAATATGATATGCAATCCTTTTTCAACTATTTCTCATTCTTGAATGTTACTAAGGTGGCAGAGTTGGCAGGTATCAACGCTTCATTGATGCGGCAATATACTTCCGGTGTCACAGCAGCAGGACAAAAACAATACGATAAAATACGGGTAGCGGTGGAACGTATATCTAAAGAACTTTCCGCAGCTACTTTCTAAAGATAGTGTACCGCTGTGAAGCGAGACCGTTTAATTAAGACAATGAAACCCCGTTCCGGTTATATCGGTTCGGGGCTTTTTATTCAACAGCAACCTAACAACACCTTAAATAAGATATAGAAAAGCCCGCACAGGTCAGCAAATCATGTACGGGCGTTCTCTTTTATCAAATCCTTATAGGTCCCTATTCAGGCTCATAACCTTCGTAATAGTAAGATTGTGTAATGCCTTTAAATATCACCTCTCTATCATCTACTTGGTTGGTTAGTCCCTGATGTAACAAAGTTCGCAGTTCCAAGTCGTTAATCGGGCTTCTTTCCATAGCTTGCAGATAGAGAACCTTATCCACATTCTGCCAATCAATCACCATGCCAAGACGTTTTTTCAGAATCATATCAAGCCAAATGCGCATAGTACGACCGTTACCTTCCATAAACGGGTGGGCGATATTCATCTCCACATATTTAGCAATGATTTCCTCAAATGTCGTTTCCGGCATTTTCTCTATTACTGGGAGCATCACATCAAGATACATACAGTTGGCAAAACGAAAATTTCCCTTTGCTATATTCAACGTGCGCACCTGTCCGGCAAACTTATACAACCCGTCAAACAAATAGCGATGTATGTCACATAACCCTTTTACAGTCCCTACTTCGATACGGTCAATTTCTCCAGTATCAAATAAGGCGTGAGCTTTTGCAAGACTCAACTTATCTATTTCGTTTGTATTCATACTCTATTGCATTATAGATAAATATCTTTGTAAAGAGGCTATTTCGGCCTCAACAACAAGCTTTTGAAAGGCTTCCGGCTTATTCTCTGTATGAGATTCTTCCAGTGCTTTATAGTAGCTTATTTTATCCTCATTGCTGCCTTTTAAAGTAACCAATGTATACCCATTCCGTAAAAGATAAAGATTCATCAATAAACGTGACGTTCGCCCGTTTCCATCGATAAACGGATGAATGCGTACAAGTTCATCATGGAGATATGCAGCTATAAGTACCGGATGTACTTTTTCTTCCTCCATCTGCCGGAACTTTATCATAAAATCCTCCATTTGCTTCTGTATTAGATAAGGTTGTGGCGGCATGTGGGTACTACCGGAAATCATAACGGGAACGGTGCGATACCGCCCGGCATTTTCACGATCTATTCCATGCAAGATAAGAGCATGTATTTCTTTGATAGTGCGTTCGCTTATCTCTATATCCTTCTTCGCTATATCTTTGATATAATCAATAGCTTCGCTATGATTGATAGCTTCCAAATGTTCACGCATAGACTTGCCGGATATGGTAACGCCTTCATTTACCACTAAGGCGGTTTCCTGCAATGTAAGGGTATTACCTTCGATTCGGTTACTTTCGTAGGTGTATTCTATATCCAAGGCATCCTGTATCTTTTGCAGCGCATCTTCCGGTAATGGACGTAAAGCGGATAACTCTCCTTTGAGTGTATCGGCTTTATCTAACAACAGTTTTAAATCTTCATTCATGACTATTCTACTTTGATATTATAAAACAATTTCTCCGCTTTCTATTCTATCCAGCAGCCGGGACAAATCCGGCACACTATTTATATTGTAATTGGTATCTCTTATGCGGATCACTCCGATTATACCACCGGAAGAAGAAGGTCCAAACAGTTTTGTAATATCAACCTCTAAAGCTGATGCAATCTTTTCCAATGTTTCGAGAGAAGGTGTAGATTTACCATTAACAATATTACTCATATTTGGCTGGGTTATCCCTATCATTCCTGCAAGTGATACAACGGTCACTTTTTTTTCCTTTAATACATCTTTAATTCTTAGTTCCATATTATATCGTTTTAGATTATAGTACAAACATACTACATTATATCGAACAAAAGTATAAATAAAGGTTAAATATACTCTTATACAAGATATTTCCGTGCTATTTATTTTGATAGTATATTCTAATACGATATATTTGCGTCATAATAATAACATAAAACGATATAAAGATATGGCACGTTACGATTTAAGCAAGATAATGAAAAAAGCTTGGGCCCTATTTACGAACGCCCGTGCAAAGTACCCGACATTCGCTGATGCACTCCGTAAATCTTGGAAAACAGCAAAATGGGAAAAGTCCATAGCAGAAAAATGCAAAGCAATCGAAGAGGAAGAAAAAGTACGTGAAGAAAAGGCACGTGAGAAAAGAGAGCAGGCCGCTATTAGTTCGGTTCTTTTTCGTGCACAAATCGAAGCCGACCGGATCAGAAGAGAAGCGGAAGCCAAAGCGGAACGCATGAAAGCCGAGATAGCAGCACGCAAAGAGGGTATCTCTTATAATGAGTACCAGGACCGTATTAGTCGTGCAATGGGCTACGGATGTGGGTTGTATTGTGGTGATTGATTATTAATCGGATGGGGTCGTAAAACGCTACCCCATCATAAAATATACACTATGATAGAAACAAAGGTTTACAAGCTCCACGAGAGCAAGCAGGTAGAGGATATTACCACCATGCTAAAGATAGAAGAGATAAAGCATAAGGTATTCGAATACGAAGAGTACACAGCAATAGAAGTGACCGGCACACCATTAGAAATAATAAGAGCCTCCACGATATACCAACAGGTTACAACCATTGAACTATAATGAGATGGAAACAATGAAAAAAGGAGTAATACGCATGGCATCACTCCCTACTAGAATCAATCCGGTAGGCTGTTATTCTACCTTGATATTGATGTTCTTTCCACAGTTGGGGCAGGTGATGGAAACACTATCTTTCTTTGGCTGCTCGAAAAGTTCGGTAACAGGTACACATAAGGCATCCGCTATCTTATTGAGAGTTTCCACAGTTGGGTTTCCGTTAACCATATTTGAAAGATTAACCCTGTTAATACCCATCTTATCGGCAAGCTCTGTTATAGTCATGCCCTTTTCTTTGATAACATCTTTAATTCTTAAATTCATAATCGTAATGTTTTAGTTTACGATGCAAATATAAACATTATTATTAAATGTAATGTTATTACGGTACAATTATCCATTAAAGTAGTGTTAAATATATCTTTTTATTTGGCTACATGTACCGTAATATATTACATTTGCGCCATAAACGAAATATAAAACGGTACAATAATAAATACAATAACATGGAGATAATAATACTATTTGGGTGCCTGTATCTAGGCTACCGGTTTTTCAAGAAGCCCGGAGAACACTTCTTTGATGTTTAATCAATTATGAACGCTACACTAATTATTTGTATCATCCTTCTTGCTTTCTGCGTATGGGATGAAATGTTTAACGATAACAATGGGAAACCATCAATATAAAATACAACTATGGGAATGATAATAGAACCCGCCAGCAAGGAGCGGACAGAGCAAGGAGAGCAGTTTATCGAAAGGCTGCTGAAGCTTCTACAGAACAACGATAAAGTAACGGTTAACATTATGTACTGCCAAACTTGCGTTATTGATAGCTTAGCTAGTATAGACTCTGGCACTAGTTATAATGTTAATCTAGGCAAAGACGGTTACACCGTACTAAATGAAATGGTTTACAACTCACATCAATAAATAAAAACATTATGGAATTTTCAGAAATTAGAGAAAAGTTTGAAGGTCTGAATGCAGACCAAGTTTGCGAACTTGCAAAGTTCGGTAAAGAGATTTTAGACCATGCCGGTATGTTCGGCTTGTCATCTGGGTTGCTGAACTTGATTAAGGATATTCTCAACGCAGATAATTATGTGTTTGATGACAATAAGTGTACAATCGAGACACTTATACATATTATCAGCCTAGTTAATGATTTGACTGAAAAATGTTGGCATGAACGCAAAACTCCGTTTGGGCTTACAGGGCTAAAAGATGATAATGAATACTTCGGATTAAAAGACGAAACCGAAATCAAAGCACTATAATAGATTTTGTCAGGGGGCTTCGGTCCGACACATTAGTTGACGCCAATCAACAAAGCCACCCCGGTAACAATACGGTTGCCGGGTTTACATTTAAAAGAATCCGATTATGAATATACATCAAACATCACCACGGCCCGATTGCATCCACTTCGCCAAATGCGGTGAACGGTCTATAGCTTATTGCCGAAGATATGGCGCACATGAGTGTCTTTCGTGTCGGCTGGTTAAACGGAAGCCCAAAAACCGGGTTATAGTGGACGGAGTAGAACGGAAGAGATGCACACATTGCGGCAAGGTTCTTCCCCTTCACCGCTTCTATGATCGCACGGTGTTCCGGAACGGCAAAAGCTATCATTTAAAAACGTCATGGTGTCGGCTATGTATGTCCGGTGCTCAATGCGAAAGGAACAAAAGAAAATTAGCCGGGTCCAATTTTGGTCTCGGCTGAATATAAAGCAATAACTTCTTAATTATAATCGATTATGAAAACAAGAATCATTAATGCAAGCACTGAACTCAAAAATGAGCCGAGTGCGCACAAAAGGACTATGTCATCCGTGGAGATTGCGGAAATGACCGGAAAACTACACCATCATGTATTGCGGTCTATCCGAGCAATGGAACCGGCATGGGTGAAAGTAGCCCAAACCAGATTTGGTTGCGGCTCCTACCTAGACGCTAACAACCAAGAACGCCCTATGTATCTACTAGACTACCGGGAATGTATGTACATCGCTACCAAGTTCAACGACGAAGCCCGTGCAAAGTTAATTCTCCGTTGGGATGAACTGGAAAGAGAAGATAGGGCAAAGGAATGTAATGCCCTACCTGATCCGACAGATTCCGGAGCAGGTCATACGGTACATGAACTTATCGAATGGGTAGGCGCTTTGCAAAGGTTAGGCGGAGCGGATAAAGCCTTAACACTGGAACTAATGAAGAAGATAGCGGAAGAAAAAGGTTTGCCAATGATTGATATACCCGTTTCTACAGAGAACACACCGGAAGAAAAACGCCCATGCATTGAGAAGCTTACCCCATCCCCTGCAAAAGAGAAAGATAAATGTAAGATAGTACGCAAAGCATACACTTTGACGGACCTGTTAAAGATACACGGGAAAAAGTACACGGCAGCACAATTCAACCAGTTGTTGATAGAAAAAGGCTTCATGGAGATTCGCAACAAAAACGGGGAATCATATAAAGCAATATCCTTAAAAGGATTAAAGTACGGAGTGAATAGTACACGCATTGATTATCCGGACACGTTACTACCTGTTTGGTATAGCGATACTTTCCCAAGGCTTGTGGAATTGATAGAAGAGCCGGATCCGTTTTGATAGAAATTTATATCTTTGTAGTTGGAATCATGGACTATCCTTTTAAGTTGGTTGCAAGCTATTTTTGATTCATTCATTAATATTTTTGTTTTGTGTTTGTGCGCTTATGCTGTTTCGTCGTGAGATGAGGCAGCATTTCTTATTTGCTCGTATTCCTTTCAGGGATTGCGGTTTTAGGGCTTTCTCTTTTTGGATGATAGTATGTCCGCCCAATAAAAGAAAAACGCTTATACACAAACAAAACACGAAAACGAGCGTTAAACAAGCGTTATTCAAGTAAAACGACATAGGACAACGTGAGAAAATCCCACATTATAGTACTATTACTTTTATGTTTTACGGCATATTTCGAGTAAAAAACGACTATAAAAAAGCGAAATAAGATAAAATGAGATAAAGAAAACAATAAAAACATGCTATATTTGCATCAGAAAAAAAGAGCAAAGGAATGAAAATAAAGGAATTAACGATAGATGAAATGCTTAAATTAAAAGCTGTGGTACTATACGTCATAAACAAATGTGACGAAATAGACTATTTTCATTTATTCAAAATACTATATTTTGCGGACAGAGCTCATTATGCTAAATATGGCAGAAGAATCATTCAAGATACTTTCTGTGCACTACCTAAAGGACCTGTCCCCTCTGTTTTATTTGATGCGATAAAGGTAGCGACCAAACAAGCTACTGCCGTTAATAATTCACCGTTATCAATTATTTCAAATTCCATTGAATCTCCAGATTCCGCATATTATTTTATACTGAGTGCAAAAGAATTACCAAATATGGAAGAATTATCGCAATCAGATATTGACTGCCTTGACGCTTCTATAAAAGAAAATAAAAATGTTGATATAGATACTCTGTCTACAAAATCTCACGATGAAGCATGGAGAAATGCATGGGAAAAACAAAAAGCACATCCTATGGATGCAATTCTAATGGCAAAAGCAGGTGGAGCAAATGAAAGCATGATAGAATATATCAAAGAAAACGAAGAGATTAACAAACTTGCTTTTTAAGACATGGGAGCATCTATTGCTGATATTTTATCCAATAAAGAAAAATCGCAACTTGTTTTACCTAATATAAATAAGGGAGATGTCTTTAAAATGAGATTAACCCCAAAAGAAGGAATAATTCCTAAAAATAAAGGCGACAACGACCGTGACAAATATTTCATTATCGTAGGAAAAACAGCAAATAATGCTCTTATCGGTTTTGTTGTTATTAATAGTAATATCAATACCAATATTTCGAAAGAACTACAGGATCTGCACTATCCAATAAATGTCAGCGACTATCCATTCCTAAAGAAGAATAGTTTTGTCTGCTGTGCTGAACTCAAAGAAATTACAGCCGATAACTTTATAGACAGATATGAAGGAGAAGGAAGATGTGGGAAATTAACAAATGAAGATTTAGAACTCATTATTGGAGCTTTGAAATCATCCCCATTGGTTACTCCTAAACAATTAAAAAGATTTGGCTTATAATTTTTTCCATCCACTAAAAACAAATTCAAAAAACTTTATCTCATGATAAACAAGAAAGATGCTTGCCAAGCGTTAATTGATGGCAAAATTATTATTGCGTATTTCGGCAATAACGGTGACTATCAATACCCCCATTCAGCAGCCCCTATTGAGATTAGACTATTCGGTAACCTATTCTGTACATATACATCACACGGTACTCATACAAGGAAACTCACAGAAAGTAATATTATGGAGGCACTTGATAAAAAATTCAATTCTCTTAGAATTTGCCCGGTATGCATTTTAGATAAAAGACCTATTGATGAACCTATGCTACCAAGATTATAATAATAGACAGCTAGTATTATTTATGCTTCTAAATTTATATTATCAAGTCTCTAATTACAATTAGTTTAGGTTTTACTTCTTTCCTGGATTAACTACATTCCAATTATTCCTAAGCATAAATATTCCCTGTTATTTCGCTCATTTGTCACTTAACAAAAAGAAAAAAAACATGGAAATAGATCCGATTATTAAGCAAGCCATTGAGATTGGTATTAAATTAGGTATTGAAGCATACAGGAATGAAAGGAATGCAAACCTCAAAAACAAAAAGATTCTTATCTGCAGGTCTGATGCAGAAAGACGTTTTGGTCGTAGAGTTATCAAAAATTTAGAGAAACGGAAACTAGTATTCCCTTATCAATTTGGTATTGAAACAATGGTAAACGAAGAAGGTGACGAAATTTCCGAACCTAGAGGACATATATACTACAAACTGTATGAAATTATGGAAGCTGTTGAGAGTGGAAACATTCTAAAGTGTCTTCAAAAAATACAGATGTAGATAAAATAGCCAAAAGCAATTTAATATAAAATCAACAAATTATGAAATTACAAGATTTATTGGAAAGCGATTTAAATATTTCCATAACGATTACGATCAAGGAGCTAAAAGAATTTGCAGATTATCTTCTCCAACAGTCAAAAGATGATATAGAACGTTTGATTTTAGAAACAAAGCAACCCAAAGAATACCTTACTCCCAATGAAACCGCAAAACTATTGCATGTCAACCGTAGCACATTATATCAGTGGAATAAAAATGGATATTTACGTGTAATAGAAGTTGGAGGAAAAAGGCTTTATAGACAATCTGATATTGATGCCATTTTAAATAGGAAATAATCAGAAAAGAGCTGAAAAAGCAATTGTTGGAGATTGATTTATAACTTAATAAATAATACTATGATAGGAATAGAAAGAAGATTTTCAGACGACACTCGCCTAATTGACTTAACAGTAAGAGATTTAAAAGAACTAATAACCAGCCTTATCTCAAAAATCAAACAGATAGAAGAAAAAAGATATGTATATGGTTTACAGGGATTGGCCGATTTATTACACTGCACAAAGCGACATGCTTCAAAAATAAAATCATCGGGAATACTAGATGAGGCAATAAAACAAAGAGGGAGAACTATTGTAATAGATCATGATTTGGCTTTAGAATTATTCGGAAAGCAAAATTAATTGCAATAATGAAAGTTATTAGAACCAAACTTCCGGATACCGTTATTTGGAACTGATACACTACAAAGATTTTTCCGTAGTCATTACGCATGTGAGAAGAAGAGTCCCATTTCTCCTACTCTAATTTGGTAGTACCATCCCCAATACAACTCTAAAAGGTGGGAACAAAGTGGGAACATTTTCAGTTAAGAGCAAAGAAAAACCCTCTCAGAAATCATCTGAAAGGGTTTCTTGAGGTTCCTGGCGGATTCGAACCGCCGTACACGGTTTTGCAGACCGCTGACTAAGCCACTCATCCAAGGAACCATTTTTCTTGTTTGCGGTTGCAAAGGTAGTACAAATTTTGAAATTACCAACTATCCACAGCAATTTTTCTTTGTACTTTTTTTCTTTACACCGCACTCCTTTCTTTTCTTTTCCATCATATCCTTTAGTTCACAGCCACTTACACAACTGTCACAAGGATTTCCACTATCTCGCGTACGACGAAAAAAAGTATAAATACCATATACCAATCGGACAATGCAGAGTACAACCAGTACCCCCACTACCCATTCTTGCCAATTATTCATACAAACAACCCTCCAATCTGATAAACAGTAAATGACACAATCCATGCCAATACCGTAGTATAGCAAGCTGCAAAAAGCGCCCATTTCCAACTTCCGGATTCCTGTTTGATAGCTGCCAATGCCGCAATACATGGAAAGTAAATCAAAACAAACAGCATATAGCAGAATGCAACCAACGGTGTTATCGGAATCCGTTCAGCCAAACTAACCTCATCAGCCTCCGGATCATCCACATATAAAACCCCCAAAGTACTTACCACCAACTCTTTCGCTCCTACCCCCGAAATCAGACCGATACCCAGTTTCCAATCAAACCCCATAGGCTTAATCACCGGTTCTATCGCATGCCCAAGCTGACCTATATATGAATTTTCCTGCTGTTCGGCTACCGTCTTATACGCATCATGATTCGGATAGTATCCCAGAAACCAAATGATAATAGAAGCAATCATAATAATTCCCCCCATCTTTTTCAAATATTGCGCCCCTTTCTCCCATGTATGACGAAAGATAGATTTTGCTGTCGGCATCCGGTACGGAGGAAGCTCCATCACAAACGGAGTATCGTCCCCTTTCACCAAAAACTTACTAAACAGTCTCGCTAACAAGACCGCCAAAAATATACCTATTGCATAAATACTCAACAAGACCAGACTCGCATTGTTCGGAAAAAATGCTCCTACCAATAATAAATAGATAGGCAGACGAGCACTGCAAGACATCAACGGATTAACCAACATAGTAATAAGCCGACTTTTTCGATTCTCTATCGTACGGGAAGCCATAATAGCGGGCACGTTACATCCGAACCCCATAATGAGCGGAATAAACGATTTGCCATGCAGCCCCATTTTATGCATGATCTTATCCATTATAAATGCAGCACGTGCCATATATCCGGAGTCCTCCATCAACGATATACAGAAATACAGAATCAAGATGTTCGGCAGAAAAACAATCACACCTCCTACTCCGCCAACGATACCGTCAACCAGCATATCTTTCAATGGCCCTTCAGACATATTATTACGAATCAAATCACCAATCTGCTCAACCAGCCATTCAATCCCCATCATAGGATATTCGCCGAGTACAAATGTCCCTTCAAACATCAAATACATAAACAGGAAGAAAATAGGATACCCCCAAATACGGTGAGTAACGATAGCATCCAACACTTTGGTCGTCTGCGCCTGTTCTAAATGATTATCAGTAAACGTTTCTTTCAATGCACCACTGATGAAACCGTATTTCGCATCTGTTATGGCAGACTCACAATCTTCATTCATCGTGCTCTGTATGCGTTTCACCATCTTATCACGAATACCGACAATGCTTTCAGCATTCGGCAAAGTACGTACAAAACGTTCTATATCCGGATCATTCTCCAATAACTTAATAGAAAGAAAACGAGTAGAATATTTATGGCGAATGTATTCATTCTTTGATACTTCCTCTTTCACAGCCTCAATAGCCCTCTCCAAGTCGGGACCATGATTAATATGAATATGGCGAAAGACACGTCCGGTCTTCCGATGTTCCCGCACATAATCTTCGAGATGTTCCTCTTCATGGTGTTTCCGGTCTTCCAAAGAATCATGCCATTCAGTCAAATCTTTGAGAACTTCCGGATTCATATTTCCGTGTTTATCAAAGAAGTCGACTCCCTCATAAAGATTTATAACGACATGAAACAAGGTATCCAATCCACGATTTTTTTTACTGACAGTAGGCACCATAGGCACTCCGAACAATTTACTCAATAAACGATAGTCCAATGTATTTCCACTGTTCTCCAATTCATCATAAATATTCAAAGCCACGACCATGCGGACATTCATATCAATCAGTTGAGTAGTCAGATATAAATTCCGTTCCAAATTGGAAGAGTCCACCACATTAATAATGACATCCGGAGTTTCGTCAATAATATGGCGACGAACATAAATTTCTTCGGGTGTATAAGCAGACAAAGAGTATGTTCCCGGTAAATCAACGATCCGGAAATGATAACCTTCGAAATCGAAATACCCTTCTTTAGCGTCCACGGTCACACCACTATAATTTCCCACATGCTCGTGAGCACCGGAAGCTAAATTAAATAAAGAAGTCTTGCCACTGTTTGGATTGCCGACCAAAGCGACATTAATGGTACGGCGTTTAC
>ERZ779705.829-NODE-829-length-24563-cov-2.478701_pt1 | contig 24563 bp, 23 predicted proteins | sample MGYA00511385_ERZ779705 | MGnify/ENA primary metagenome ERZ779705 (study PRJEB29588, sample SAMEA2145301) | human gut metagenome | biome: human gut; feature: human-associated habitat; material: faeces | place: Denmark | collected 2008/2010 ... | reverse complement strand
TGTTTTTCCTGAATCTGTTTTAGTGCAGTCTCTGACAACTGTTTCAGGCTCTCTTCTGTACCATTTTTTTCTGCTTTCAATTCAATAATAATACCCGGAAGACCTTTCTTTACCGGTTTCAACTGGATATCATAGCGTCCTTCGCCAGACTCCCTGTTCGATGTGACAAAAAATCCTCCCAGCAATGCACAAAGTCCAAGCATAAATCCATGATAAAAATTTTCTCCGGCTGTATCAAACGAGCTTACCGATTCCATCAGCAATGTCTGTATCTGTGTCTTCAACTTTCTGTTATCTCCTGAAAAAATTGCTTCCTGTACTGCAATTGCAGTTGACTGCGGAATCATAGCTTCGAATTTCTGCAGGATTTCCTTGTGATACACAAGTGCTATCTCACGGTTTGGCAGTGAAATCTCACACATAAAATCCCCATTAAAGGATAATGTTGTTTTTACTGCTTTCAGATATCCTGTAACCAAAAGGAAACTGTAAATCGTTGACGGATTCTTTTTTATCTGTGGATAGATTACACCGGTATCGATATAAGTCGTAATCGTTTCCCCATTTACCAAGGATGCCAGACGATGATAGATTTCCTCATCTGCCTCCGCCAGAACCTCACCGATCACATCATTGCTTCCGGTAGATACCCAGAATGCCCGCGGTTCACATTCATTGCTGAAATAGTTCACAACTGACCACGGATTAAATATTTCTGTTTTTCCAAATCGATAGCCATCATACCATTCACAAATTTCATCATATTTATCGGATGCTCCATAATATGCTGCCATCTCTCGCACTTCATCCGGTGTGAAGCCAAAATAAGCACTGTATTTATGGTCTAAAACCGAATTAATGGACAGATTGTTCATTCCACTGAAAATACTTTCTTTTGCCACCCGCAGAATTCCGGTAAGAAAGCCGAATGCCAGATGCTTATTATCCTTAAATCCGCCCGAAAACAGGTTTCTCATAAACAGAGTGATTTCTTCATAATAACCTTTCATATATCCCTGCTGGATAGGCGTATCATACTCATCAATAATAATCACCGGAGCGGTTCCATGATGTTTATGAAGCATTGCCGAAAGATCCGCCAATGCACTTGAGAGTTCTACTTCCGTCACATTTCCTTCCGCTAGCCTTGCATATTTCCGCTCATCATATTCATCACACCGGTCACTCGTCCGAAGTTCTTCGTGTCTCTGCGTCTCTTTTGCAAAAATATCCCTGACTGCAGAAAATGTCTCCTCCCAGGTATTAAATTTCACATCTTTAAACGTCAGGAAAATAACCGGATATTTGCCCTGATACGCCCGGTATTTCTGACCACATGCCCAAATTTTTTTATCCTGAAAATATACCGATGTATCCTGCTCTGTTTTTTCAAAAAAAGTCCGCAGCATATCCATATTCAGCGTTTTTCCAAATCTGCGTGGTCGTGTAAAAAGTGTTACCATCGGACGTTCATCAATGAAATCTTTTATCATCATCGTCTTATCAACATAGTAATATTCCGCCTGTGCCAGCCGGAAATCTGACACACCGATTGGCAGAGGCAGGCAGGATGATCTCTGATTTTTCCGGTAAGAACCAGAGCGTATTCTTTTATCTGCTGGTTTAGACGCATCTGCTGGAATCTGCCAACTGCGTCCCTGTCTCACAGTTCCCTCGATTCTTCCACTTCTGCAAAGTTCCGCTACTCTTCGCTCTGTGATGTTCCATTGTCTTGCAGTTTCTTTTACTGAAATCATTTTTATCATTTTGCGCTTCCTCCACCTTATTTATATATAGTATATCCATATGTGCTTATTTCTGCAATATTTAGCGGAATTATTCCGTATATTTTTCGATATTATTCCGAATATTTTTTTTACATTATTCTGCTATTATCAGAACAAATAAAATACTTTTTTACTTTGCAGGCACAGAATTTTCTGTAAAGTAAAGGGACATGGAAAATGAGATAACCTCATAAATCCATGTCCTTTTCTATTATAGTTATGTGAACCTATTTGTTTTTGCCAATATCGATTGTGCAGCTCCAAATTTGTCCTGTTCTGCACCTATACATATTGTACGTATCCTACAATTCTACAATAAACTCTTCCACAAGTTTCGCACAATGCTCCGCCGCTTTTTTCTCAAAAGTAGGATAATCCATCTCCGCAGAGTTATCTGCCTTGTCAGAGATCGCACGGAGGATCACGAATGGGATTTCATTTAAGTATGCTGCCTGTCCGATCGCAGCCCCCTCCATCTCAGTGCAGAGTGGGTGAAAGTTCTCGACTAATTTGTCCTTCACTTCCTTATCACAGATAAACTGGTCGCCGCTTACGATTCTGCCGGAGAACACTTTCACTTCGGTGTTGACTTTCTCGCACACGCTCTTTGCAAGGGATGCCATTCTCTCGTCCGCCGGAAAACTTAAAGTTCCAAGCTGTGGGATCTCGCCTAACGGATAACCGAATACACGGACATCCATGTCATGCTGAAGGACATCTGTGGAAACAACGATATCCCCGATATCGATCTGTGCGTCCAGAGAACCTGCGATACCGGTATTGATGATATGTGTCACGTCAAATAAATCTGCAAGGATCTGTGTGCAGATACCGGCATTTACTTTTCCGATACCACTGCGCACAATGACAACCTCAACACCGTTTAATGTTCCCTCGAAAAATTCCATATTTGCTTTTTTTGTTGTTTTTACAACATTCATTTTTGATTTTAAAGTTTCTACTTCAAGCTCCATAGCTCCGATAATTCCGATTTTTTTCATCTGTTTCTGCTCCATTCTTTTTTTCATACTGTTGATATTCTAACATAAAAATGGAAATTTCGCTTTATTTTTGCGAAATTTCCATTTGTATTTCTCTTTTATTCACTTGCAGTTCACCAAATGCAAATAAATTTGTATTTCTATATCTTTACGCTACACGGATCTTCTGTAAAACATTTCCAAGTTCGGCTTCCTTCTTCTCGCAGTCGCTCTCAGAAATCTTCTCTGTCACAAAGCCAAGCTCTCCGGTCACGCCTTCTGCCTGTACATACGTAACAGTTCCAAATACTCTTTCTACAGCTGCTTTGTCTGCTGTTGTGCGGATGAAGAACCGATTCTCCCACTCCTTGTAATCTACAAGTTCCAACTTCTGGGAGCTCCACTCGATTGGAATATTTTTGTCCAGATTTTTTGCCATCTCAACGACATCGGCAACCACTGCACTAGCTGTTGGGAGTTTTCCTGCACCACTGCCGTAAAACATTGCATCACCTAACACATTGCCATGTACAAAAATTGCATTGAACACGCCGTTTACTGCATAGAGCGGATGAGATGCCGGAAGTAAGAATGGAGCAACAATTGCTGTGTAACCTTTTGGTCCTTTTTTGCTTGTAGCGAGCAGTTTGATCGCTCTTCCCATCGCCTGTGCGTATTTGATATCCGTCGGTGTGATTTTTGTGATTCCCTCTGTGTGGATGTCCTCAAAATCAACCTGCTGTCCGCATACTAAAGATGTTAAAATAGCAATCTTACGGCATGCATCATAACCTTCCACATCGGCAGTAGGATCTTTCTCTGCATACCCCTTTGCCTGCGCATCCTTTAAAACTTCATTAAAATCAGCACCCTTTTCTGTCATCTCAGTCATCATATAGTTCGTCGTTCCATTTAAAATACCATTAATCTGCTCGATTCGGTCAGCAGTCAGACTCTGGTTTAACGGTCTGATAATCGGAATACCACCGCCGACACTCGCCTCAAACATGAAATTCACATTTTTTTCTTTTGCAAGTGCGATCAGTTCTGCACCTTTTGCAGCCACCAGTGCCTTATTGGAAGTTGTCACATGTTTTCCAGCCTCTAACATTGTTTTTACAAAAGTATACGCCGGTTCCACGCCACCCATTGTCTCAACTACAATCGCTACTTCCGGATCTTCTGCGATCACTTTATAATCATGTACGATTTTCTCCTGGATCGGATCTCCCTCAAAATCTCTTAAATCCAGAACATACTTTAATTCCACTTCATCGCCGACGCGGGCTGCAATGCTCTTCTTATTGATGTCTAAAACCTCTGCCACACCGGAACCGATCGTTCCAAAACCCATAATTGCTACTTTTATCATTTTTATTCTGCCTTTCTGTTTTTGTATTATGTAAACTATTCTGTTTTGCCAGTCTGTTTTTATTCTCTCGCCAGAATTTTCACATACTGAATGCCGCCCACACTCTCAATCTTTGTGACCATCTCTGCAACATCCCCCGTCTGCGGTAAAATATCAATACTGAGCGTCAGCGTTGCGATTCCATTGACCGGTATACTCTGATGAATGGTAAGGATATTGGCATGAAAATCAGCAATCGTTTTCAATACCCCGGACAAAAGTCCCGGCTCATCATCCATCTGAATGACCATCGTAATGGTCTTTCCCTTTGTTGTCTCGTGAAAAGGAAAAATATCATCTTTATACTTGTAAAAAGAACTGCGGCTGATCCCTACACTCTCTGTCGCCTCCTGCACCGATGCGATCTTACCGGAATCGATCAGCCTTTTTGCCTCCACTACTTTCAGCAGTACTTCCGGCACTGCCTTCTCTTTCAAAACATAATATTGCATTTTGTCTTTCATGGAAATGAATACCTCTTAGTTGCCAGATTCAACAGATTCTCTTTTGTATATAGAATCTATTCTGTTTGTTTGGGACTTACATTTGTCCTCATGAGGAAGATAATAACACAAAGAGGCTGCCAAGGCAACCTCTTTTCCAGAACATTTCTATATTTTTGTTTCTTATTCACCAAATTTCTGATATTTAGAACTTGCGGCTTCCGCCTCCATGACTTCTGCCAGAACTGCTGGTATGTACCGTCGATCTGCCGGAATGGCTGCTGCCACCTCCGCTGCTTCCACTATTGGTCTGGATTCTCCGATGCGTCACCATCTGGTTGACAAAACGGTCTTCCTGACCGGTCAGGTTAACTTTTCCAAACGCATGATAATCATACTGGTATCCACCGCCAAATTTCAGACGGTATTTTCCGGTAATTCCAAAAAATACAGCGGCAAACACAGCTGCTGCAAGTACAACTGCAAACAGAATTTCACCCAACGTGAGTACATGGTAATAATGGATCTCGCCTGTTTCTTCATCATAGGTATATGCGTCAGATGGGACTCCCACCTCATAATAGTACTCTGCATCACTTAACATGGAAGAAAAGCAGGAAGCATATTCCCCATCCACAACATAATCATAACAGTTATCCAGAATATCATCGATCCTGTCGTCATTCAGATAGTAAATGGCTTCTCCCGCAGTCGATATCGTAACCTCTCTGTTATCCATGTCAATGAGGAACACCACGCCATCATCGCCTGTTGCTGTCGTGTCATAAAAATCATCCGCATACTCTCTCGCTGTCTTTCCCTGTGCATCCTCTGTCGTCAGGACAAAAATCTCCCAGCCTGTGGTCTCCTGCAGATTGGTGATTTCTTCCGAAAGCGACTGCTGTTCCTCATCTGAAAGTAACGCTGCATCATCATACACCGCATCATAAGTATCCGCATAGACCGGTACAGCCGCAAAAAGTGTCAGTGCAGTTACTGCGGACAGAGCGATTCTTTTTCTTAATTTATCTCTCATAAGAAATACCCTCCGATCAATGCAATGATTAAGACAACGACTGCCGAAATAATACCCGTCAGCGTGACTTTTCCGTAGTCTACCGGAAGTTCTCCGAACACTTTTCCTGTCTGCCCGTTCATGGAATAATAGTAGATTTTTCCATCTTTCCCCTTATAGGTAACAGTCCAGACCGGAAGCAACGCATAAGACCAGTCCTCCTTCTTCGGGATCACCCCGAATGAGTTGACCGATAACGCATTGTATCCCTGAACAGATTCCCGCATGAGTTTTTCCGCTGAGTTTTTCATCGTAGCCTGCATATTTCCTTCCACTGCTTTCTGCTCGATGTCACGTTTCTCTGCCATGAAACCGGAAAGATATCCCATATTAAAATCTTTCATCTCATTGAACTGATACGGCAGTACCCCTTTCACAAGCTGCACATTTGCCTTTTGCAGTGCGTTCTCTGCAAGATTCTTCAGATTAACCTCACCCTCACGCTCCACATGGTAAAACTTTGTCTCTGTGTACTCGGTATCTCCGGTTCTCCACACACGGATTTTCTTGCCTTCGCCCTGCAGTTTTCCCTGCAATTTTGCATCATAGATCCAATATGGGAAATAGACACCACTCAGACATTCGATCTGTTTCTTATTAAAAAATGCCTTTGGAACAAATTTTTTCTTTCCAACATATTCTAAGAAACGTTTTTCCGCTTCCTTTTTGGAAATTTTAAAAGGAATGACTTTATTTGGAAGATACTTTCCTTCCAGCCGTTTTCCAAGCACGACCGGATTGTGACAATAATAACAGAACGTGGCTGCTGTCGTTGCATCTGTCACGATTTCTGCTCCACAGGAAGGGCAGTTATAAATGACTGCCTCTGCGCCGCCGTCCTCCCCTTCTTTTTTCTTTGTGTCCGCACTCTGCTGTTCGGTTGTTTCCTGCTCTGCTTCATCAGAACCATCCGCTGCACCGGCATCCGTTTCCTCAGACTCTGCCGGCTGCAATGCATCCAATTCCGCCTGGGTAAATTTTGAACCACAGTACTCGCATTTATACTTCTGTGTTTCCGGGTCAAAAATCAGTTCTCCGTCACAGTTTGGACACTTAAAACTGATAACTGCCATAGTTAGCTCCTTGCCTTTCCGCAATTGCTACAGAATTTACCTTTGTTGACGGTTCCACACTCACAGGTCCACTCCGCTGCCGGTGCAGGTTTTCCACACTCACTGCAGAACTTTCCGGTATTCACGGTTCCACATTCACAAGTCCAGCTATTTACCGGAGCCGGTGCAGGTTTTCCGCACTCACTGCAGAACTTTCCGGTATTTGATGCTCCGCACTCACAGGTCCAGCTATTTGCCGGGGCTGCTGTCTGCTGTGGTGCTGCTGTGGCTGTGTTCCTGCCATGCCTGCTGTCATGGCGTTCAATCCTTCCATGGAAGTGTTAAACTGCTGCATTCCCATGCCGACGCCCATGAATCCTGTCATCGCACCGCCTGCATTGGAACCTGCGTCACGCACACCTTCTGTTAAATTCTTAACAGCCATACCACGGAGCACACTTGCATCTCCACCTAACATTGCACCTTCATTTCTCATGTTGATGAGCTTCTGGGATTCCTCATCATAAGAAACGCTTGCAATACCGACTGCCTGGATTTCCATACCACGTGTCTGATTCCACTCTTCATCGAGTGTAGTAGACATATATTTTCCAAGTTCTCTTGCTTTGGATGTCACATAGGAAATACGTGTTCCGTCTGCGGACATCTGGTTGATGGAGGACTGTAATGCCTCTAAGAACTCTGACAGATACTGCTCGTTGATCTCATCGATCTCCACTCTGTCTGCGTTTCTCGGAATTACTTCTGCATAGAACTGGAGTGGATTGGTAATCTTAACGGAATATGTACCATGCGCTCTTAAGAAAAGCTCGGCATTATAAAAATTATCAAAGTAATTGATCGGATTTCTCGTGCCAAACTTGATCCCTTTAATTTCCTGCAGATTGATAAAGAATACTTTCTGCGCAGTTGGTGTCTGACCGCCATATTTAATACGGTTAAAAGAATCCTTTAATGAATCTCCAAACTGTCCGTTAAACAATGATGGCAGGGAAGAGTTATCCACTTTGTAATATCCCGGTTCTGCCGTGTAATCGACTACCTTGCCGCCATCCACTAACATCATGAACTGATTGTCATAAACATGGATGATCGAACCATTGGAAACTGTGTTGCCTGTTCCCTTGGTATTCTGTCCTTTGCGGATCAGCACACCGCTTGTAAAGACGGTTTTGTCGCTCATGTCATCTGCTTCGATGACTTCTAACCACTGATCTGCAAGTGTTCCTCCGATCGCCTGTCCAATTGCCTTAATAATTCCCATAACATATCCTCCTATACGTGATTGTAATCTACTTCATAAAAACGATGAAGCGTCCAAACTTTTAAATTGATCGGTGTGATTGCAAGCCCGCAGTACTCGCAGTACATTGCCCCCAGATTGGTGACCGGTGCACCGCAATGCGGACAGGTTGTTCCGACAGCATTGTCGATTTTTGCTATCTTCTCATCCTGAATATACATGACCTCAACATTATACTTTGTCTGCTCCAATCGGTTTTCATCCCCTGAAACCACTGTTCCATCTTTCTTTTTATAATGAAGATGTTCCACAGCACTCTGAAATGTAATGATACATTTTCCCTGTTTTTTTTCATAGTTGGAAATCTCCGTCCGGTGAATCCGGATCTTTTCGTATACTTCGCGGATTCCTTCCGACCGGTTCATTTCAATTCTATTTTCTACCTGCGCTTTTAATTCCTCTGAAGCATCCCGGATCAGCGAAACATTCCCGGAATCAATTGCCTGCAAAGCGGAAACCAGCATATTCTCAGCCTTATTCTTAAACTGCACCAGATTAAAATCCGGAAAATCCCTCTGGATCTGCGGTTCAAAGATCCGCGTCATCCCGGACACGGATTTCGGGGTGGCTGCAAGCTCATCTGCCTGCTTATTCCATCCCTCCACCAATGAATCTGTCCCGAATAAAGCCTGGGAAACATCCTCTACTTTTCTTTTGATTTTCCGGTATGCATAATAACCGCCACCTGCGAGCACCGCCAGTATGACGATCACCGGAATCCAGTTATTCATCGTCGCCACCTAATCCCTTCGGACATCCCAAAGATAACCACTTTAAGTATCCGTTGATAAATAAATCTATTTTTCCATCCATTACGCTGTCCACATTTCCGGTTTCCACACCTGTACGATGATCTTTGACCATCGTATATGGCTGCATGACATAGGATCTGATCTGGTTACCCCAGCCGATCTCTGTGACCTCACCGCGGATACCGGCTGCCTTCTCTGCATTTTCCTGTTCCTTCAACAGATACAGTTTTGCCTTTAACATCTGCATTGCCTTATCCTTGTTCTGGTGCTGGGAGCGCTCATTCTGGCACTGCACGACAATTCCGGTCGGAAGGTGCGTGATCCGGATCGCAGAGGAAGTCTTGTTGATATGCTGTCCACCGGCTCCGCTGGAACGGTAAGTATCAATTCTTAAGTCATCTTCATTGATCTCAATGTCGAGATCTTCCTCGATATCCGGCATAACATCACAGGATACAAAAGATGTCTGGCGCTTTCCAGCCGCATTAAACGGAGAAATACGGACCAGACGGTGTACGCCTTTTTCCGATTTCAGATATCCATACGCATTCTCTCCATTGATCTGGAATGTGATGGACTTGATGCCTGCCTCATCTCCATCTAACGAGTCTAAGACAACCAGCTCATATCCCCTGCTGTCTGCCCATTTGGAATACATGCGGAACAGCATCTGTGCCCAGTCACACGACTCGGTTCCACCAGCTCCGGCATGTAATGACAGGATCGCATTATCCCCATCATATTCACCGGAAAGCAGTGTCTTAATACGGATATTGTCGAAAGTCGTAACAAATTCACTCAACATCTCCTCGATCTCCGGGATCAGGGAAGCATCATTCTCCTCATACCCCATCTCGATGAGTGTCTCTATGTCGTCAAACTGTGTTGCAAGCTTCTCATAAGTTGCAACATCATCCTTCATACTCTTTAAGGTTTTCATTTTATTCTGGGAAACGACCGGATCATTCCAAAAATCGCCGTCTTCCATTTCCCGCTCTAATTCCTGGATTTTCTGCTCTTTGTCAGCCAGGTCAAAGTGAATCCCTCACTTCCTGCAGCGGTCCTCTGTATGAATTCAGAGTCACTTTAAATTGATCAAGTTCTACCACAGTATCACCTCTTTCATTTTTTATCTGACAGACTCTTTTATCTGTCTGTTATTTTTATTGTAAAGTAAGCTTTGATTTTTGGCAATGTTTTCGCACTACTTTTAAGGTAAAAAAAAGAATTGCAAGTCCGATCGACGCGCCGAGCGTGTCAATGCACACATCCATCACCTCTGCCGACCTTCCCGGTATAAAATACTGATGAAACTCATCTGTAGCCGCATAAACTGCCGCCGTGAGCAGCGCCGCAAGAAACTGTCGCTTTTCTTTTTTCAGGATTCCGCGGTAAAATGCAAAAGAAAGCAGACCTAATATGGCATACTCTGTCATATGGGCTGCTTTTCTTACCGGATATTCGATTTTTTCTGCCATGGCCAGCTGCTGTTTTTCGGTCATATCCAGATGGAGCGTATCATTGGCACGCTCCACCAGACGATGACACAATCCGCCACTCACTTTACTCGATTCCGTCGCAGGCTGACTGGAAAAAGAAAAAATCAGACACATCCATGCTACTGCCAATATCCCTGTAACGATCCGATAAAGTTGTTTTTTCATGCTATTCTCCTGTTATTTACTGGATTTTATCCTTTAAAACCTCTATCGCCTTCTGAATCTGGTTATCATATGCCTCGTCATAAGAAGTTGCATCTTTGTCGAGATATTCGTATTCCAGTTCAATATCCGGCTCAATTCCGACACCGTGAATATAATTTCCGTTCGGAGTAAAATATTTGGCAGTCGTAAGCTTCACTGCGTCCCCATCCTCCAACGGGAAGATTGTCTGCACAATTCCTTTTCCAAACGTTGTCGTTCCGATCAGTGTGCCATACTGATAATCTTTGACCGCACCTGCCAAAATCTCGGATGCACTGGCGCTCTCCCCATTGATCAGTACCGCAAGCGGGTAGTCCAGATACGTATCCCCGCCGGAAGTGTAATCCTGACGGTTTCCATTTTTATCTTCTGTATACACAACTGTTCCCTCCGGCAGAATATCATCCAGGATCTGGACAACTGCGGTTACCATACCACCGGGATTATATCTCACATCAATGATCAGTGCTTTCATTCCCTGATCCTCAAGATCTTTTACTGCCTCCTCAAATTGCGCTGCCGTCTCTGTCTCAAAGGAATCAATATGTACATATCCAATACCATCCTCGAACATCTTGTGGGACACGCTTGGCAATGTAATGTCCTGTCTTTCTACATCAAAGGAAAGATTTTCCTCGGTAGACGGACGGTAAATCTCCAGATGGACAGTCGTTCCCTTCTCTCCACGAATCAGTTTTACCAGTTCCGAAAGTTCCATGGAAGCAGCCTCTGTTCCGTCCACGGAAACGATCACGTCATCTTTCAACAATCCTGCTGACTCAGAAGGAGTTCCCTCATAAACCTTGTTGACTGTTACCACCATGGTATCCTTATCCTGGCTTAACCCTGCACCGATTCCATAGTACTGGCCTGTCGTAGATATCTGAAGCGCCTGATAATCTTCTGCATTATAGTAAACAGAATATTTATCTCCCAATCCATCGATCAGACCTGTATACAGTCCATCCTGCAGTTTCTCATTTTCAATGTCATCATAATAATAGAGCTTTGTGTATGCAGTCAGTTCATTGATCTTGCTGACCGTATCTGCGTCGAGCACTGCGCCCTCTCCGTCATCTGCACTTTCCTTGTTCGTGATCAGGATCTGTGAATTTGTTGCCAGACATGCCACATTGATTCCCGTCCAGCTTATCAGAAGTGTTCCGATCACACCGATCACGATCCCTTTGACTGTGCTTCCTTTTTTCTTCTTTGGAGTCTCTTCCGCTCCAGTTTGATCCAGTTCATAATTCTGCTGATCCATAAATTTCCTTTCGCAGCAATTTCAAAACATTTTTGCTGCATCCTTTCCATGTAAACATATGCATAACCGCACCTCCACTTTCATAGCAATTGAGAAAAATGCCGAGGTGCCGGTTTTATTTTCCATAACCTTTACAAAACAGAAAAAAGAGATTGTACACAAAATGCCGTTTCCGATTTCCGGCTTTCGTGTGGCAACCTCTTTTTATATACTTTGTCTGCCTGATTCCCGGAACGCTTATCAGCCCTTGAGATAACTCCACGGACTGACATAACTTCCGTTTAATGATACACCAAAATGTAAATGATTTCCAGTAGAAATACCTGTACTTCCAACGTAGGCGATCGTCTGACCTGCAGAAACTGCTGTTCCTTCCGAAACTGCAAGCGAGGAACAATGCATATAAACGGTATAAAGTCCGCCGCCATGATCGATCATCACGTAGTTTCCGGCTGCACTGCTGTAATTTGCCGCCTTTACGGTACCGTTTGCCGCTGCAACGATCGCCGCACCTGCTGAGGCACCGATATCAATTCCTTTATGGTTTGAAGACGCTCCTGAAGTCGGTGAAACCCTCGTTCCATAATCACTGGTAACCCTTGTACTTGACGGACACGGCCATGTGAAAGCTCCACCTGTATAAGGATTGTCTGCTACCTCTTTTCCCTCTGCAGCCGCTTTGGCTGCCGCTGCCGCTTTCTCAGCCTCGATCCGCTTGATCTCCGCTATCAATTCGTTCTGTGCCTGTATCTCTGCCTCAAAATACTTTGCATCCTCCTGCGCATCCGAAATATTACTTGTGATGCCTGCAAGCTCTGTCTCCTTCTGGCTCATCAGTGCTGCAACAGACTGCTTCTGGCTCTCCACATTCGCTTTCATATTTTCCAGATCAGCGTAATCCTGTTCAAGCTGTTCTTTCGCCACGGTGATATATTCAATATTCTCCGTGTACTCATCCAGCTTTTGCCTGTCATACTTCTGGATCTCTGCGATATACTCTGCCGTATTCAGAAACTCTGCCACGCTGTTCGATTCCAGAAGCTGCTCCAGATACGTTGTCTGGCTGTTTTCATACATATACTGGATACGGGTTTTCATATCGTCATACTGTTTTTGTTTATCTGCTTCTGCCTGTGCTAATTCTGCCTCGGCATCTGCAATCTCTGTGCTTTTGTCCGCAAGCTGATTTTCCAGTGAAGTGATCTTCGATGAGATATCCACAAGTTCATTGTTCAGTTCCTGAACTTTGTCCTCCACATCACCTTTGGAATCCTTCAGATCATTGATCAGCTCTTTCGCAGCTTTTAACTGCTTTTCCAATGCGGCTTTTTCTTTCTGTGCTTCCTTGAGCGACGTTGATGATGCATCTCCTTTTGCCTGTGCCGTCAGCCCTGTTGCCATCGTGAGAACAAGTACCACCGCCAGAATGCGGCGTAAAATGTTTCTTTTCTTCATAAAATTATACTTTCAAATGCTTTCTGATTGTGATGCGGCTGCCAATAAAACCAATGCCGACACCGAGTATCAATGCTACCGGAACCAGTGTATGGAACACCTCATCTACCGGTAAAAATTTCATCATATTGCTGATAAAACTGAACTTCTCCCCGATGTAATCAATGATCCGTCCATAAAGGACATACAGGATGCCAAGCGGAATCGCTGCTCCGATCAATCCGATCACAATACCTTCTACCACAAATGGTGCACGCACAAAATAATCGGTAGCACCGATCAGTTTCATAATACCAATCTCTTCTCTTCGCACAGAAATACCAACGGTGATGGTATTACTGATCAAAAAGACTGCAACCCCCAGCAGGATAATAATAATTCCTGCGGAGACATATCCAATCAATTTATTAAAATCGGTCAGCGTATTCGCTACAACTGCTGACTGTTTTACTTCCCGGATACCGTCCACTGACTGTAAATAGGTCACTAACGTCTGCTGCATGGAAATGTCATTCATATAAATGGAATAGCTGGCGTCATTTGCCAGTGGGTTATCCCCGGCAAAACTCTCCGCTGCTGCTTCGTTTCCTTCAAAGTAAGTCTGCTTGAAGCTGTCCCATGCATCATCCGCTGAAACAAATTCCAGATTTGATACCTCTGCCCTTGCACGGATCAGATCCCCAATCTCATCAATCTTATCCTGTGAGATTCCCTCGTCAAAAAAGACTGTTACAGCAACGCTGGACTCTGCATCCTTCACCATAGACTGGAAATTTGTCACAATCGTATAGAACAGACCAAACAAAAAGATACATGCGGTCATCGTTGCAATCGACGCAAGTGAGAACATCTTATTCTTCCAGATATTCTTCAGTCCCTGCTTTATCGTGTAGAAAAATGTACTAATCCTCATCGCTATAATCACCCTCGCTGTCCTCAACGACAACGCCTTTCTTCATAGTGATGACACGCTTGTTCATTGCTTTCACAATCTCAAGGTTATGTGTTACAACTACCACTGTAGTTCCACGGCTATTGATCTCTTCCAGAAGTTTCATGATCTCCCATGCATTATGATTATCCAGGTTACCGGTCGGCTCGTCCGCCAGTAAAATCTTTGGCTCATTGATAAGCGCTCTTGCGATCGCAACACGCTGCTGCTCACCGCCGGACAACTGCCTTGGATAAGAGCGATACTTTGCAGCAAGTCCTACCATAGACAGCATGGATGGAACATTCTTCTTAATGCTGCGGTTTGACTCGCCGATGACTTTCTGGGCAAACGCAACATTATCATAAATGTTTCTGTCTTTTAACAAGCGGAAATCCTGAAATACAACGCCGATATTACGGCGGAATTTCGGGATTTGCCTTCTTTTGATCTTGTTCAGTTTCTTATTGTTTATCGTGATCGTACCCTCTGTTGGTTCCAGTTCTTTCAGCAAAAGCTTGATCAGTGTAGATTTTCCTGAACCACTGTCACCAACTATGAATACGAATTCGCCTTCTTCAATGTCAAGACTTACGTCATTTAACGCAGGGATTCCTGCTGTATATGACTTACTGACATGTTCCAACTTAATCATTGCTTCCTCCTAAATTCTAGTAATCCAATGACTCCATATATTTCATGTATTTTACAACCATCAACGCAATCTTAAATGTAATGGCATCTTCAAACACACGAAGATCCAGTCCTGTGTACTTCTGCAGTTTATCCAGACGATATACCAGTGTATTTCTGTGGATATATAACTGGCGGGATGTCTCGGAAACGTTCAGGCTGTTCTCGAAGAACTTGTTGATCGTGGTAAGAGTCTCCTCGTCAAAGTCATCCGGTGATTTGCCATCAAAAATCTCTTTGATAAACATCTTGCACAGTGGAATCGGGAGCTGGTAGATCAGACGTCCAATTCCCAATGTGGAGTATGCGATCACATCTTTTTCCTCAAAGAAAATCTTTCCTACATCCAATGCCATACGGGCTTCCTTGTAAGAACGGGATACTTCTTTGATCTCATTTACAATTGTTCCATAAGCGACATGAACATCATTCTCAGCATCTGCACGGAACAGGTTCACGATCACTTCTGCTGTCTTGTTCAGTTCATCGTATCCCTCGTTGTCTGCAACTTCTTTCACCACGATGATGTTCTTCTCATCTACCGCAGTGACAAAGTCCTTGGATTTGCCACCGAAGATTCCTCTGATCTTTTCCAGTTCATTGCCATCTTTCTCGCGGTTCGTCTCAACGATAAATACCACTCTCCGGACTTCTGTATCAATATGGAGCTTCTTCGCTCTGTTATAAATATCAACTAGCAGTAAATTGTCCAGCAAAAGATTCTTGATAAAGTTGTCTTTATCGAATCTCTCCTTATATGCTACCAGAAGATTCTGTATTTGGAAACTGGCAATTTTACCCACCATGTAGACATCGTCACTGTCTCCGTTGGCAAGCAGGATATACTCTAACTGGTGTTCATCAAACACCTTGAAAAACTGATATCCGTTCACCACCTGGCTGTCTGCAGGTGACTCCACAAATGCCTGAGCAGGTTCTACATACTTCTCTGCGTCAGGAAATGTAGCAGCCAAAATCTTTCCCTCGACGTCAATAATGCATAAATCAATTCTGGTTATTCCCTTCAATCCATCAATTGTGTTCTGAAGTATCTGATTCGAAATCATAAGCTATGCTCCTTCTCTGGTCGATTCTGTTCAACTTTCACAAAAAAAACCGTACTTTTCTCCCTCAATAAAAATACCTAGATTACATTTTAATGCAAAACTGCAAAAAAATAAAGAGGAAATACATATTTTTTTATGCATTTCCTCAATTCTACTGGAAATTTTACCTCTAATTCCCTGTATACAATCTCCACAAAAAAATTTCCTGTCTCTCTGTTTCATCCTTAGTTCTTATGATATTCCAGAAATCCCTCGCCAAGTACTTCGCGGACATCTGAGACAATGACAAATGCATCCGGATCCACCGATGCCACAATATCTTTCAGTTCTACGATCTGTTTCTTGGAAACAACACAGTAAAGCATGCACTTTTCATCACCGGAATACATTCCTTTTGCATATAGACCGGTTGCTCCACGGTCCAACTCAAGCAGGATCTTTTTTGCCACTTTTTCATACTGGTCTGTAATGATGAACGCCGACTTGGAATATTTAAATCCTTCCATCAGACCATCCGACACTTTCGTTGTGACAAAAATGGCAACAATTGCATACATGGCTGCCTTGATACCGAACAGATATAAACCGGTAAGCACGATCATCGCATCTAATACCTGCATGATCTGAACCACGGAATAATGTCTGATAAAATGCTGGATCAATACTGCCAGAAGTTCCGTTCCACCCGTAGTAGAACGCGCTAATAGGATCAGTCCCATACCGGCTCCACCGATCACACCACCAAAAATCGCGGCAAGGAAGTAATCCTGCTGTGTCAGGTCGATTGCCGGAATCACATAAATCCACGCAGACAAAAGTACCGTACCCACAACTGTCCGCCAGATAAACCTCTTTCCTTTAAACTTCAGAGTCAGAAAAAACAGTGGCACATTCAGCCCGATATTGGTCAGCCAGAGTGGGATTCCTCCCGGAACAAATCTTTCTGTCACTGCCTTGATCACAATCGCAAGTCCTGTAAAACCTCCTGTGACAAGACCGATCGGATCATACAGACACTGGATGGCTGCCGCTAACAGTCCCGTCCCCACGATCATCATCAAATAATCTATCACTATGGAACGTTTATTGATTAATTTCTGCATTTCTACTACAATTCCTCTTCTTTTTCATCATACTTATTCATACTGTTGACCAACTTGCCACGATGTATGATGCTTTTCAAACGAGCAAGTACTCCGTGCTTTTTCTTATGTACCGGTACCCCTCCGATTCCATACCAAATGTTTGCATTCATTTTATCCCGATGCTCATATAAGAACTGCTCCTGCATCGGAGATGGCAGTACAGATATGATCACATCCGGTGTGGTCGCATTCATATCATTGATCACTGCTTCCAGATCCCCCACACAGGTCTCCACTGCATATTCCCCTGCAAAGATCAGTTTTGGATAATCTTCTGCAAGCTCTGCTTTTAAAGAATCAATTTTCTCCTGCGTGTCACCAAGTAAAAAAACACTTTTTTTATTGCGCTCTATCCGTTTAAAAAATTCAAAATAAAAATCGTTTTCTTCTGTTTCCCGGATTCGCTGCATAGATTCAAGCCCCGCTGCCTGAATAATCTCTTTCTCTCCAATGATTGCAAGATCCAGGGAACTCATAACTTCCTTTAATACCGGGTTTGTCTCCGAATCGATCAGCATCTGTAACGATATGCTCTCAATCGTGTTAAGGACATTATTGCTCAAATAGCGTTCCACACACATAATCGCTTCCCGCACTGTGTAGTTGTCCAACTGAATTCCCAGTATATCAACTTTCTTTATCATTCAACACTCCTGGTTATTTTTCTCAACTCAAGAAAATTTATGCATGTAGTATAGCAAACCTCTTTTCATTTTTCAAGTTTTGTTATAAAACGCGATAGATTGAGGAACTTTTTTAGTTACTGTTCACTCAGCAGTAACCTTTTACGTTATCTGACAATTTGTACTATTTTTTGCATTTATCTCATTACAATAATTGCAAGCTTTTTTCATTTTTATTGTGAACTTTATCACATATGTACAAAACGTATATTCGATTTTTTTACTATGTAAACCACTTTTTCAACATAAAAAAATGTGGATAACGTGGATAACTTCGTGTATAACTTTATTTTTTGGCATTTTTCGACCTTTTTCACGTGGAAAACTTTCTCATAACTTTACCTCTTTTGGGGATTATTTCCAGACCACTTTATTTTTTTGTGCACTTTTCATAAATGATATTTTTCAATTTTCTGTCTGTAAAAAAGTACCACATTACTTTCTGACTTTTTACCCGCAAAAAAAGAACTGCCATCATTTGCGATGACAGTTCCGATAATATCTTTTTTTAGAAAATTCTTCTTACAGAAAGTACATTACGATATGTAGCTGTTGAATACTTAATACCACTGGATGGTGTACTTGCATGAACAATTGTGTTATTACCTACATAAATTCCAACATGTCCACTGTAACATACAATATCTCCCGGCTGTGCCTCAGATAAGCTTACTTCATATCCGGCACTTCTCTGTCCACTGGAAGAATGTGGAAGACTGATACCAAATGCAGCATATACAGACATTACAAATCCGGAACAGTCTGTACCGTTCGTCAGACTGGATCCACCATAAACATATGGGTTACCAATAAACTGGCTTGCATAGCTTGCAACTGCCTGACCATTGGATCCACTCGGTGCAGCGTAAGAAGCGGAAGAACCGCTGGAACTGCTTGTACTGTTCGAAGATGACGAGTTGCTGGAAGATTTCTGTTTTGCTTTCGCTGCTGCTGCTGCTGCGGCTGCTGCCTGACGCTCTGCCTCTTCCTTGGCAAGTCTTGCTTCCTCTTCCGCTTTGGATTCAGCGGTTACATAATCGGTCCAGAGATTTACATAATCTGTGGATACATAGCCATCGCCTTCCTCTGTTGTAACAATGACCCATCCGCTATCCTTCATAGAATCATCAACAACAACGAAATCGTCTCCCTCGCCAAGCATTGTTAAAATACCTGCCTCTGTAGAAGGCTCCATTCTTACGTATAAAGTTGTAGTTGTTACAGTTGCATATCTGGTACTTACCTTCTTTGCAAGTTCCTCATCCCCTGTTACAACATACTCGCATTTGACATATCCGGTAACACTTCCGGATGTGATCTTATACCAGCCATCTTCTGTTGTCTCTAAAACAGTGGCTGCAGAATTGTTATATAACTTACCTAACACTTCACTGTCTGTGTTCGGTTCTGATCTGACATTCACATAATTATCTACCTGTGCGATTGCAATGTCTGCGTACTCAGATGCAACCACTGGAACATCATTCTCACTGACCTGCTCCTCTGCCTGGGCTGCTGCCTCTGCAACTGCCTTGTCACTCTCGATCAGACACTGGGAAAGCATTTTGGAAAATCCTGCTGCCGGAGAACCATTTGAAGAAAGTCCGGTTGCGATCACTGCAGACACACCACCGGTCTGTGCACCATAAGTTCCGACTCCTGTTCCACTAATTACAATAGCACCTGCCAGCAAACAGCTTGCTATTCTCTTCATTCTATAATTCATCTTGTATATTGCCTCCAAGAACTATTTGTTACGAATTTGTTACATTTATTACATGGTTATTATAACAAAGTGTCCTGGCACTGTCAACAGCAAGACTTTGTCAGATTTTACCAAATATAGCATGAATATTTTATGTATTTTTATTTCCATAAAAAAAACAGTTCCAAAGTATCGCTCACATGGAGTTCTCTGGAACTGCTTTTCCTATTTGATTGCGATCGCTTCGATTTCAAGCATAACATCCTTCGGAAGACGTGCAACTTCCACACAGCTTCTGGATGGGAAATCTGCTGTAAAGAAAGTCTTATACACATCGTTGATGGCGCTGAAATCATTCATCTCTTTGATGAATACCGTTGTCTTAACTACATTGTCCATATTGGTTCCGGCTGCTTCCAGCAAATTAGAAAGATTGGTAAGTGCCTGTTTCGCCTGAGCCACAGACCCCTCCGGAATCTCTCCTGTCTCCGGTACAACCGGGATAATGCCTGATGTATAAACCATTTACTTCGATTGCCTGTGAATATGGTCCGATTGCTGCTGGTGCTTTTTCTGTACTGATTACTTTTTTCATGTTGTTAGTCCACCTTTCTGATACTTCTTTCAGTTATTTCCACACGATGTTCCTTATATAAACGTCCCACCGCACGTTTGAAAGCATTTTTACTGAGTCCGGTCTCTCTCTTAATGACTTCCGGGGATGCTTTATCTCCAAATGGAAGCACTCCGGCAAATTCCTCAATAACCTGCATCACCTTCTCAGCATCCTCATCCATCTGCAGGTATGCCTTGTCACGCAATGACACATCCAGTTTTCCATCCGGCTTTACTTTTGTCACTTTTGCCTCGATCACATCTCCGATACGAAGTTTGCTTGTATCTTCATGTCGTGGGATCATAGCGGAATATTTATCATCCACTGCAACAAAGGTTCCGAAATTATCACTGAACTCATAAACTCTTCCCTCTACATGGTCTCCCTCTTTGTATGGAGAATCCGTGGAAAGCAGATCATAAAGCTTTTTCATACTCGCACAAAGTCTGCTGCTCTTATCAATATAAAGTGTTACCAAAACCTCATCTTCCGGCTGGACTTTCATTGTCATCTCTTTATAAGGAAGAAACAGATCTTTTTCGAGTCCCCAGTCAAGGAATGCACCGATTTTTCCAACCTGTGCCACACGCAAAACAGCAAGCCCTCCAAGAGTGATCTTTGGCTGATTTGTCGTTGCGATCATCCGGTCTTTGGAATCCTTGTACAAAAACACTTCAAGTTCATCCCCGGTCTTTGCATTCTCCGGAACCTGTTTTGCCGGAAGAAGCACACGTTTCTCCATATCCTGCTCTTCCGCGAGATAAACTCCAAACTCCACTTTCTTTGCAATTGTAAGTTTCTGATACTGTCCTAATTTTAACATTTTATTTTCCTCTAAACTGCATAATGGCATATGGCACTTTCTGCTCATCTGCCAACACAATGGTTACTCCGTTCTGCTGCTCATAAACCTCCGGGTATAACATGTTCCCGATGACTGCAGCCTTTTTGTATTCCACGCGGATACTCTCTGTCTTAAAATTCTCCGGCAGATATTCCTCTGCCACAAGAATATATTTTCCATTATTCATATGATGATTGGTGTCAATATGAAAACGCTGTACTAAAACCGGCTCTTTCTCCACCGGAGTGCCCTCTATCCTGATCTTACGATCTGCCCATTCATATTGTATCGCCTCATCCATCACCGGGATATAAGCATCCTGCACTTCTTTTGCGATCCGCACCGGACGCATCGTGGCAGTATCCATGTAAACCCAGACGGAATTGGCAAATGCACAGATCTCTCCCGCTTCATCCTTTATTGTAAAGTTACGATAACCGTAAAATCCCTTGAAGCTATATGGCCAGGTGCTCACCGTAATATGCTCCGCAAGCTTTGGATAGCGGTTCATGACGATCTCCCAGGACGATAACACCCACGCAGCATGATGCTGTTCTAAATACTCCACACCGATATTCATATCTTCTGACTGAAATGTGCAGCAATTCTGCAGATAATCGATCAGTGCCGGCAGTTTCTCCTGTTTTAATACGACAGAAGAGGTGGAGAAAGCAGTCAGGGCGATGCAGGATATTGCGATGGAAAACCGTGGAAAAGTGACGGCATATGTCGGAGCCGGAGGAAAGACGTCAAGTATCCGAAAGCGTGCCGAGACATTGCGCGCAGAGGGAAAAAGAGTTTTGATCCTTACGACAACTAAAATGATGGTGCCACAGGAGCAGGAGATATTTGCAGCGTATGAGCAGACCGGGCAGGAGAGCGTAATATCAGCTACAGCGTCCGTCTGGCAGGAGCGCAGGGCAGCAGAAAAGCAACTGAAAGAGCGGGTACAGTCTGTCCTTGACACATACGGCTGCTGTGTCGCAGGGAGCCTGATCCCCGGCACGGAAAAGTTTGGAATGCTGCCGGAAAAGCTGATGGAGGATCTGCTATATCTGGCAGATGAGATCCTGATCGAGGCGGACGGTTCCGCACATATGCCGGTCAAAGCCCCGGCGGAGCATGAACCGGTTCTGTTTCCTTATATGGATGAAGTTGTCATTGTCATGGGGGCACATGCGATTGGAAAACCACTGCGGGAAGTGTGCCACAGAGTCGACTATGCAAAAGAACTTTTAAAATGTGATGCCGACAAGATTGTGAAAGCGGCGGATCTCGAGACACTTGCAGAGCAGGGATACGCGATCCCGATTCAGAAACAATATCCATGGATGAAAATTTCGAAAGTAACAGGAAAAGATATTAAGCTGTGTCTGACAGCTGAAAAGAAAGATAAAGTGAGGGACAAACAATGATTCGATTTAACAGTGACTACACAGAAGGATGCCATACGGCAATTTTAGAGAAGTTAGTTGAAACCAATATGGAGCAGACAGCAGGCTATGGAGAAGATGAGTATTGCGGACAGGCGAGAGAGCTGATTCGGAAGGCATGTGGGGATGAGCGTGTGGATGTGCATTTCCTGGTGGGAGGTACACAGACGAATGTCACTGTGATCTCAGCTGCATTAAAGCATTATCAGGGAGTGATCACGGCAAAAACAGGGCATATCAATGTCCATGAGACAGGCGCTCTGGAGGCATGCGGCCATAAATGCCTGTGTATTGAAACACCGGATGGAAAGCTGACGGCTGAGCAGATCGCAGCGTACACAGATGCACATTTTGCAGACGAGAGTTTTGAACATATGGTACAGCCGAAAATGGTATACATTTCCAATCCGACAGAGATCGGAACGATTTATAAAAAGGCGGAACTGGAAGCAATTTATCAGGTGTGCAAAAAGCGTGGGCTCTATCTTTTCATGGATGGGGCGAGACTTGGCTATGGACTGATGTGCAAGGAAAATGACCTGACACTTTCTGATATCACAGCCAACACAGACGTATTCTATATCGGCGGAACAAAAGTGGGAGCACTTTTTGGAGAGGCAGTTGTGATCCGCAATGAGGAACTGAAAAAGGATTTCCGTTACAATATCAAACAGCGTGGCGGTATGCTGGCGAAAGGCAGACTGCTTGGAATCCAGTTCCTGACCTTGTTTGAGGAAAACCGGTATTTTGATATTTCCGCACATGCAGCACGATTAGCAGAAAAGTTAAAGGACGAATTAATAAAAATGGGAGTGAAATTCTATATTAATTCGCCGACCAACCAGCAGTTCCCAATCCTGCCGGATGCTGTGCTTGCGGAACTGAAAAAGAAATATAGTTTTGCTTATCAGGAGCGTATGGATGAGACACACAGTGCAGTCCGTTTCTGTACCTGCTGGGCAACGAAAGAGGAAAATGTGGATATGCTGCTTGCCGATATCCAGAAATTGTTAAAAGCTGATGATTAAAAATATGATGAAAGAGTGGAGAGAATGATTAACATGTCACCCAGGAAAAACATCTTACTCATCGCAACAGGCGGTACAATTGCATCCAAAAAATCAGACAACGGATTAAAACCACAGATCTCACCGGAAGAACTGATGCAGTATATTCCACAGGTGAAAGATATCTGTGATTTTCATGCTGTCCAGCTTTTAAATCTGGACAGCTCGAACATGGAGCCAGAACACTGGAAAATGATGGTGCATACTATCCATGAAAATTATGAAAAATACGATGGCTTCGTCATCGCCCACGGTACGGACACAATGGCATACACTGCGGCGGCACTTTCCTATATGATACAGAATTCAAAAAAACCGATCGTGATCACCGGCGCACAGAAACCGATCGACCTTGAGATCACCGATGCAAAATCAAATCTGCTTGACAGTTTTTTATATGCATCCGATGAAAACTCGCAAGGGGTTCAGATCGTTTTTGATGGAAAAGTCATTGCAGGAACAAGGGCGAAGAAAGTCCGTTCAAAAAGCTACAATGCATTTTCCAGCATTGATTTTCCATGTCTCGCCATGATCCAGGATGGCAATATCATGCGTTACATTCCACCGGTTCCGTATGAAGAGGAAGTACGGTTTTATGAGGAACTGGATGAAAATGTGTATCTGATCAAAATGATTCCGGGAATCAAGCCGAGAATTCTGCGCAGTGTCTTTGAAAATTATGACTGCATTATTGTAGAAAGCTTTGGGGTGGGTGGTATCCCACGATCGATTGCAGATGATTTTTATAAGCTTTGTCAGGAGTTTCCAGACCGTCTCGTGGTGATGTCTACACAGGTCGCACATGAGGGCAGCGATATGACGGTCTATGAAGTGGGACACGATATGAAAAAATACTGCCGCTTTCTCGAATCTTACGATATGACCTTGGAATCTGTCATTGCAAAAGTGATGTGGATGTTAGGCAACCGGGAGGCACTGGGCGGTAATTTAGAAGACATCTTTTATCAAAATGTAAATTATGATGTTATTTTCGGGAAAAACAGGAAGTGTTGACAGAAGTATCATCTCCCGGACAGCCCAGAGGGAAGTGATATGTTGTGAAGTGTAGATGTCAGATTTCCCAAAACAGTGTTTTTAGCGGAAACCTCCATCTGCTAGTCAAATGCAAGCAT
>ERZ779705.791-NODE-791-length-25644-cov-2.401383_pt1 | contig 25644 bp, 29 predicted proteins | sample MGYA00511385_ERZ779705 | MGnify/ENA primary metagenome ERZ779705 (study PRJEB29588, sample SAMEA2145301) | human gut metagenome | biome: human gut; feature: human-associated habitat; material: faeces | place: Denmark | collected 2008/2010 ... | reverse complement strand
AAACGGTCGAATGGCTCCCCGCCGACGTGGAAAAACTCGCCCACGCATGGAACATGACCCCAGAAGAACTCATCGCCGGACACAACGGATACCATTCCACGCAATCCGTTGTGGAACAGCAGCTTCAAGCCGTCCTGCGTAAAATCAATTCCGGCGACCTCACATTGGCCGCAAACCACGACCCCAACAAGCAAGCGGAATCGGAAAGCGAGGACGCTTGCTGAAACATCCCCCAGTAGACAACAGAAGCGTCGCCATCGACCGGCGAATGTGCTATGAAGAGATAAAACGGATGGTAGGACTCACACGTCAAGCGCCATACGTTTTCGAGGAGGAACTTCCGGAAAACATCAACGGCGTATATGACGAGGAAACCCGCATCATCGTCATAGACCCACGGTTGAACGAGCGGCAGAAACGATGCACGTTAACGCATGAACTATTCCATTGGACTCACGGTGATACTTGTTGCTGGAAACAATACGATGACAAGGCTGAATCATACGTTCGTAAGGAGACGGCGATACTGCTTATCAATCCGTTCGAATATATCCAATCCGAACGAATCTATGAGGGTGAGCTTTTCCCAATGGCCGTGGACTTAAACGTGACAGTAGGTGTCCTTGAGGATTATAGGCAGATATTGGAGAACGCAACAAAAATGGTTGGAGCAGTTTTCTGTCCCAACCATCAGGATTAGTTTTCAGCCAGCTTCTCCCCCAGACCAACGCTTTCCGCCGTTTTCCGTCTACATTCCAAATAGAGTGGGACGATTTCCACGACGGTTTCCTTGAACTTCTCCCAGTCGGGGGCGTCTTCGGTTTTGCGGCTCGCATCCCCGTCCAGCCATACGGTCATCGACTTTTCGTAACCGTATTGACGTTCTCTCAGTTCAATCAGACCATTCTGTTCCGCAGTGGCGAGATACGTGTTCACGAACGTTTCCACAATGCTGTTGTCTTCGTCGCCGTGGATTTTCAAACCCAGCTTATTTGCAAGCCCCTCGACTTCCATGCGCAATGGTTTGGGGATGCGACGGCAGATTTGCTGATTGCGATGGCTTTTCTCCAGTCGAACGGCACGATAGGCTTCTTCCGCCTTGCTATCCGAGCCGAAGCCCATAATCCAACGGACTGCCTTGATTTGAGCGTTTTCAAGAATGTTATAGGCACGGGTTCGGCCTACCTGTTTCCCATCCTCATAGTAGGAGGCGTAGGCGCTTTGGCGGGTATGCCAGTCGGCGGGCTGCTGGCTTCCCATCACTTGGATGACGGCCTTCCTGTTCTTGTAGTTGTACGTGTATGAGTGGTGGAACAGCCCTGCGTCATCGAACCCGTATTCGGTGACGCAGGATAGTCCGAATCCGGTAGCGTCGATGGTCTTCTTGTACTTGGGAAGTTTTGGTGTGGTGTTTTTGTCGCTCATATTTTTCTCCTTAACCATTTTTTGTGAACAATTCCACTATAACATCTGGATGAGAAAAATAAAAGCCGCTCCCAGAAAAGGAGCGGCCAAAACTCAAGCGAGTAGAAGGAAGTATAAATACGGCAGTCTTCCAATCATCGTCATCGCCGTCCTCGATAAGCTTCAACGTCTTATCCCGTCTGGTTTTCTCGCTCACAACGTCACCTCCTTAGCTTGTTCTTCCGCTAGTTCCCAACGTAAATCATTATCGCAGTAGTAGCCGAAAAGAGTATAGAATTCCTCACCTTGAACCGCGACGAATGTCGAATGGTTTTTGCAAACCCATTTGCCGCAATCCTTGCACCGCCAATGGGATGGCGTACCACAGTCCGCGCACGGGTGAGTTTTTCCGTGGTGGCAGTCGGCGCAATACCATTCGCCGCCACCCACGTCGTAAGCGTGGTTACTGCAAGCCGGTTGGCCGCAGACCGCGCATGTCGGGTCGTCGGCCTCCACTGATTCGTTGCAGATGACGCAACGGCGTAGCGGATGGTAATTTACGTTTTCGTTCACTTTCTCTCCCAATCGGCGTGTTTTATCCGCCAACTTTGCCGCATGAATTCCGGAAGATTCTCGTCCGACGTATCCCCTTGATGCCAGAACTCCATCAGACATTGACCGAGTCGTTGGTTCTGATTGTCGCAAACATATTGACCGACTTTCTTGTTCCAATTCCTCATGGCAGAGAGAACGAAAGCCTCATCCGTTCTCAAATGTCCTTTTTCGCAAAGGATAATCCAACGGTCGAGGTTCGTGGAATAACGACAAACCGGGGAGCGTCCACATTCGGGACAAACCGGCATAGTGGAAACGGTTTCCACAATCTCATGCCAATCCTTTTTAAGAACGGCACACACTTCCCCCGCTGACCCCATTCGCAAGCCCCGCTCGAACATTGCGGACAACGGGCAACCACTATCGTCGAAAATACGGACTTTCCAGTATTTTTTGTCCACAATAAGAATCTCGCTGATTCGAATAGCAACCGTTTTTCCGCAGAATGGGCAAGGTTCTTTTGGATAAGTTTCCGTCCAAACTCCTGTTTCTTCGACGCTCAATCGTCTTCCCCTTCCGTAAGGAACAGTCCCAGCTTGTAGGCAATGTCCACGAATTCCTCAGAATCGGTGGTTTCAATCGCCTTGTTCAAGCGGAGGCGAATATTGTCGTTCATGTCTGAATGCGAGTAGCGAGGGTACCAGTTTTTTTGACCCGTTCCTCGTCTATTGGGGTGACAGGCGTCTTGATGTCGCTCATTTTTCTTGCTCTTTCCGAAAACTTTTTTGTGAACGTTTCCAGTATAGCATGGAATTTTCAGAGAGACAATCCTAAGAAACCACAACCCCAAGCTTCCGAATACGCGAAACAAAATCGATATCCGGAATATTCAGCCACACATCCCTACGAGAAGCCAATTCGACAATATCATCCCGCATATGCCAAGCATCCGCCAACAGGCTCTCGTCCGTGACCGACTCGAAACCGACACCGTATTCCTTACGACGGAACCAATGAGCAGCAGGGTCGTAGTCGGACGAGTTGACGAACTTCTCATACAAGTCGGGAGCGGAATACTCCAATTCGTCCGGCTCAAAAACGTCAGCCCACCACATCTCGTCGTAGCCGTAGCCACCCATGGCACGAGCCATATCCAGTAATATCCAACGGTTTTGTTCAGTATTCTGCATTGGTATCCTCACACATGTCCTGCACGTAGTTAAGCTGTTCGGCTGGGATTACGATACGAGTGCCGTCGAAAGTCATAACACGCATGGCCTCCGGGTTAAGGATGTCACTATTCTCGGACGAAGTGATTACCGTTCCATCCTTCAACACCCAGCGAGATAGTTTCTCGTCGTCCGGAATCGGATAGAACTTGGTTCTATCCTCGATATCGCTGGCGTAGAATCTTCCACAGCCCGCATAATAGTTTCCATCTTCTTCACGCTCGAATAGTGTTTCCTTATATCTGCCGTCCGGACTGTATGAGATTGCGAGGACTCGGCGGGTAGCCCAGTTGTCCGGGGTATTTTTGCATACCATTTGGTTTTCTTCTTTTCTCTCGGATGTTAGACGAGTGGTCTGCCAACCAGTGCCGTTCTAGAAGTTTGACGCGGATTCTCCCCGCTTAACGCCTCATATTGGCTAACATACTTGTCTAGTTGCTTCTTGGTTTCTTCGATTTGCCACAGTAGTTCCTTCTTGCTCAAGTCGAGAATGTGTTCTGCGGCACCTTCGACGGTCTTATGAGTTTTGCGCCATTCGAGATAGTCGGGATACTCGTCACAGTTGAATAGTTCGACGGTGAATGGCCCAGACCACATTTTCAGCAGCCCAATTCTTTGAGCGTCCTCCGCGATGAAGTCCGTATCCCAATCCTCCCATTCGGGAAGATTATCGAAATCGGTTGCGTCTAGGATTGTCCGGGCATCGATGATAATGGTTTCGACTTCCATGTAGTTGTCATGTATCCACTGTTCAAGACGGATGGGAATGTTAATGGGAGTGTTCGCGTCCATTTGTACGACCCCTATCTCAATTGAAGAATGCCAATGCCCGATGTTCGACATGCATTGACATGTCGTATCTGTCTTCCAGTTCTTCGATGTTTTCCTCGTCGGAAAGTACCGGGTCGTACATGTTACAAGCGCCATCGCCGGATACAACGACCTTGGCGACTGAAATCGCGCGGAGGTCGGCCAACCAGTATTCATTGTTCGGATTGCCGTCCATGATGGGGCGTTCGCGTACTTCCTTGGGTAGGTTCTTTAATTGTTCGATGAGTTCGTTGACGGTCATTTGGTTTTCTCCTTTGGGTCTATATGTGTGAACAGTTCCACTGTAACTCAGTTTGTTGAATATGTCAATCAGGCCGAACCATTTGGAAAGAAACCGGATACACGTTCACGCGGGCGCAGTCCTCAAAAAGCCCTTTTTCGATAGCGCGACCAATGAGAGTGGATGCAAGCGTCCTCAACAGTTCCCAACGTTCCCCTGTTCCCGGCAACGCGTCGGCGTGCAGGTAGAGCCGGAGCAGGTCGGCCAGCTCGTGGCAGAGGTCGTCACGGTATACGATACGTTTCGCTCCGTTGTTGAGAGTGATGAGGACTTTTTGGTTCATAGTCTTCCTTCGAATCTGTTTTATGTGAACAGTTCCACTATAACATAGACAGACGCAAAGAAAACCAAATACTCAGCGGGCCGCGCTCCAAGCCCTCTCCCGCTCATCCTCCAAACGGTCATACTTCCGATTCTCCTCATCGCACACCTTCCGATGCGTGTCGGCGGCAATAACATCTATAGAACGGTTGAAGGAGTGCAACAGCGCGCTCAAATACTCCAGATGCCGTGCGGGGCCGTACTTGTATTCGTTGCCCACATCATGTAGTTTCTTATCCACATATGCGAGGGAGCCGAGCATGGTGATGATGGACGCCAGCCCGGTCAAAGCCAATAGGTTCTTTAGGAAGCCTTTCACGTTTCCACCTTTCGAGTCTTTCCTTTCCTAGATTAGTCGGCTGGAACACTGTCCCATACTTGATGCGGGAAACAAAAAAGGGACGGCATCAAGCCGTCCCCGTCAAGGGAAAAAGTCAGATGACCACTACCGTGAGAACCGCTACGATGGTCAGGATGACCACAGCCCATCTCATGTTCGGCCTTTCGCAGAATTCTCCCAACGGAGTATACGTGCCGACCAGTTCCTCGACGGCGGGGATGAGGAACATGAGCAGTAGGATGATGGCTCCAATAGCAATCGCCACAAGCACGTTCTGTTGAGTCAGCCAGCCCAGCATGTCAAGCCGCCTTGTCGAGCTTGGACAGGAGTTCCGTTCCCGCAGGAAGCAGGGTGAGGGTTCCGGAGGCGATGTCAAGCCGGTCGGTCAACAGTTCGACGGCGGCGTTTTCGAAACCGGTCTTGTATGCGTTGGCCGTTCCCTGTCCGGCTTGGCGGAGCAGCGTTTCGCTGTTGCGCTCGTATAGTCGGATTGGACGGTCTGCCTCGCCTTGGGCGAGCGTGGATACGAGGCGCATGCCATCCTTGGTGAGGGACGGGGCTGATTGCCCGTTACGTCGGATGAGTCCGGCATCCAGCAGTCGTCTGCCGATGTTGCTTTTGAGAATGTCGGCGGTCAACCTTCCATTTTCGATGTTGTAGAGGATTCTGGTCTCACCTTCGCTGATACCGGCCATGAGGACACGGAAACGTTGGGTGGAGGATTCTTCGTCCAATGCTGCTCCTTTCAGAGGTTTTGGGGTTTTTCTAAGCTCAGAGGATGTTGACGGGAGTGTCGTTCAGACAGTCCCAGTATTCGAGTAGCGCCACCGGCGATAGTTCTTTGAAGGTTCTGACCACGCCGTCATGCATGGTTTTCGCTTGCCAGTATTCCTCGCTGGACGATTCGGGATTGTCCATCATTTTGGTGGAGTATTTTTCCATTTCCAACAGGTCGAGTCTGCGTATGAGTGCTACGCCGTTCTCTTCCAGCCCGATGTTTTTCGCCACCCAGTCCCGGAGCATCCAGCAATTGTCGGAGAACATGTGGATTCGTCCACTACGAGCGTCCCGTAGCATCTGATAGTTCACAGTACACCGCCGTCCTCATAGCCGACGGTGTACTTTCCTGCGGTACCGTGCAGTCCGCAGTTAATCTGCAATCCGTCCAAGATGACCATGCGGTGTGGGGAGAGTTGCACGTCTTCGCGTAGGTTTTCCAAACGCATGCCTGACGTCAGTTTTATTAACGTTTGACGGTAGGCTCCGTCCAGTTGGCTCCAATATTTGAGATGCGAGTCTTTCAACTGTCGGAATAGAAGGAGAGCATGAACGTATTGGCCTGTCCAATCCACTTCGTGCATGAGCCGTTCCAACCGGTTCAGTTGGATGGTCACGTCTTCGGGATTGTTCGCTTGGAACAGTGGCCCGTACTCATCCAATGCCTCACGTAGTTCCTGCTGTCGCATATCCCGGATTGGGGTTCCTCCGAATTGCGGACTGTTGGCGAGCCATACTGCCAAATCCCATGTTTCAGCCGCGTTCGCGTCGATGTTCGGATACGCGCAGTCACGGAGCGTTGTCCAGCTGGCGCTTACCTTGACGAGTCCTCGGATTCCGGACACGAAGTTCAGGATGGACAGGAACAGGAAGATGATTTTCCATCCTCCCGTCAGGGAGTTCGAATATGCGAGAAGCCATACCGCCACCAGTAGTCCGAGCGCGTACACCACGACCTGTGGGAGGACTCCCCTACGGAAGATGGTCTGCAAGACTGCTTCCCGGTCTCCGTTGGAGTATAGGCAGTTTTTGTTCACGGTGTTGTTCTGATATTCCAAGTATTCAGGCTTTCGACGCTTTGACGTATTTCTTTTTCTTGAATCGTTCATCGACCCGGATGACCCAGCCGGTGTCGCTGGTTCCGGCAATCTGGTAGCGGACTCTTCGTTGGATTTTCAGTGGCCGCAGATATTTGTTGAGTCGGAGTTGTCCGACGGTGGGCGGGTCTCCTAGGATGTGGGGGATTCTTTGTATTCCGTCGTTTGTGTTGAAGTAAAGCAGGATTGGCGTCTCGTCCTTGCAGGAGTCAAGGAACCCTCCTACGGTGTCAAGGTCTTTGCGCGGACGGGAACGTTCTTGGGTTTGACTGTCCGTGATGTCCGTTTCGGTGTTCAAAAAGGAACCTTCCTTGTTTGTGACTGGTTCCACTATAACGTAGTTTTTCGCAAACAAGGAAGGTTGCAGGAAAAATTCTTTCTCAGGCGAGCTTCGAATCGTAATCGTCGATGGGCTGGGTGAGCGTTTTGCCTTCCCTGACCATTTTTTCTATGTCCTCGTAGTCGTCACAAGCCGCCCACAGTCCGAGGTCAGGGTTGAGATGATACATGGTTCCAGATTTCACACCTTCGTCAACATAGAGTCCGTGACTGCAAGTGTTGTTGACGTTGGTGGGCTGTGGGTCTTGCTCGTAGTCATCGATGTTCCACGGGTCGCCTTCGGGCAACAGCACGTAGTCTCCGATGCCGTCGTGAATATCCCGTAGGCGCTGTTCCTGTTCGTCTTGGAGGTCTTGTTCCCTGTCGAGCATGAGGTTGATTTGATGTTCGATGCTGTTGAAGTAGTTGCTCATGTTTTTCTCCTTGGCTGGCTTTTTCTGTTATTGTGTGAACGCTTCTAGTATAACATCATTCTCTTCTCAAATCGCCACAATGTCGATTAGAAAAGAAAATGGTTCCGCCACCCAAAAAAAGAATCCACACACGGGTGGCGGAACCCGAAACACACTCCCCGTGAGGAGCGTTCCACAGAGACCGGGAAAGAAACCAGATGGTGGAAGATATACCACGAAAACCCGGTCTCAACTGTTACAGTAAACGACCTCGAACATTCATCTGGTGAAAAACCGGAAAAACAGGAAAAATTTTCCCAACAAGGGGTTTAACGGGTGTTTTTCTCTTCTAGATGAACCCTTATCTCTCGCGCAAAAAGACGACCCGCCGCCCTCATATGGAATCTCTATAACCATAGATTACAGGCGACGGGTCTCATGGAGAAACCGGCTATCAGTTCCCGTCGGCCACGCATTGCGTGAGGAACGACTTCGTTTCGGCTTTTTCCCAACTGCTCATGGACAGTTTGTACTTGTCTTTGATGTACACGCGTTTAGCCATATACGAGCATTGGTACGTCTTGTTGGACGGGAGCCAAATGCTGGGCGTTGCGTCCTTCCACCTGGTCGAGGAACCGTTCAACGCCTCGTCCTTAACAAGGTTCACGCCCTGCTGTTTGATGTTGTTCGCTTCTCCTTCGGACGCGACGAGCACTTCCGGGTCGTTCGCATAGGTGATGCGGTCGCCCTTGCGCGAGTCCTTCCACAGTCCGCTGGCCCAAGCGTCGTTGACAGCCACCACATGGTCGATTTGGACGGCCATGCTGTCTCCGCCTGTTTTCTTCTGTTTGCCGTTGACGGTCTCGTAGGTGTCGCGCTGGAATTTGATGGCATTGCCTGTATATGGGTCTTGGAGGGTGCCGGTGAGCACCTTGCAGTTCTTGTCCATGGTCACGTCGGTCATGTCGCGTTTGAGGATGTAGTCGCGGGTGGTGCCGTATCCGCAGAGCTGGTTGCTGTTCTGCCATGTGCCGAAGTCGGTTTTGCGATTGTATCCTTTGGTGTGCGGGGTTGCGGTTTCGATGTCAGCGAGTTTGTCAAGCGCCTGTTTCGTGCTGATAGGGCTTAAAGCACCTTCAGGAACGCTTGTGGAGGCTTTTTGTGCTTGACTTGAGGAATTGTCCCCATTTTGTGTCTGCGTCGTTTCTGAGGGCGTTTCTGCGGCTTCTGGAGTATTGGTTTGCGAATTGGAGCCGGACGACTTCAAGGAAGGCTCCTTCAACCCTAATTTCACATCCGGCTTCACCTTGGAATCCTCACCCGGCATCAACTGGGATAGACTGTTGATTTCCGGCAATCCGAAAATCTTCGACATGGGAGTCCACAATCCAAGATTCACGATGAGCACCATGGCCGTCAACACGACCAGAATGCCGCCAAGCAGGGAACCGGCGGACATTCCGCCTTTCTTCTTAGCCATAGGAAACCTCCAAAAAATCTCATCACAGGTTCAAGATGATGCTGATGACGAGACACACGATGAACGCGATGGCGATAATCGCACCGGTCAACGGGCCATTGCTGTTGATGAACTCAGCGAACTTGTCACCCTCACTGGGCTTGTTATGTCCTGTCAATTTAGTTTTCCTTTCGGATTAGTCGTTCGGCCCCTCATTGGGGTCGCCGGTTACGGAACCGTCATCGGAATTCTGGGATGAACTACTGCCGTTGTTGTCGGACGAATCCGAATCGGAGGAGTCGGAATCGTCATTGTCGGAACCGTCATCACCGGAACCGCTATCGGAATCCGATGAACTGGAATCGGAAGAATCATCATCGTCATCACTGCTGGAAGAGCCAATCAGCGAACGGTCGATGGCATTGCTGAACGCCTTCAACGTGGTCAGACTGCCTTCGGCACCCCAGTCAACGATTTTCGCGCTACCACGGGTCGGATTATGGATGAGGACGGTGACGCTCGTCTCCACGTTGCTCGTTGAACCAGTGTCCGCGTTCGGGTCGTTGGCGGTGCTTGCGTCAACCTTCTTCTCGTAGGGTTTGAACGAGATGCTGACGCTCGCCGCCGCCCATTCGGGATTGTCGGACTTGTTCTGCTTGTCAACGGTCTTGCCGTCCTTGGTGCATTGCACAAGCCAGTCGAGGGACGAGTTCAGATACGAACCCAAGCTTGCTGGCTGGTACATGTGGTTGCTGTTCGGGTCTCCGACAAGTACCGTCAAAGCGTTGGCGTCTTTGCCGATGTACGCTTTAGACCAAGCGCTGACCACGTTCGTCAGGCTTGTGTTCTGGTCAAGCTGAATGTAACCGTCGGGACGGTACGTGTCCGTATTGCTGTTCGAAGTGACGGTCTTGGGAAGCACGGTCGGCGTTCCCACCGCAGTAGCCACACCATCGGTGACGGCGACAAGCTGGGTGATATCCCTCGTGCTTCCATCCGACTTATCGGTGAGGGACATCTGATGGCTCCAATACTGAGTCGTGGCACCATCGGAATCATCCGACGTGGAAGTGCTGACTTCAGTGGCACCATTCCACCACAAATTCGCATACCCATATTGGAAAGCGCCCTTGTCATCATCCAGCCAACTGTACACGGCTTGCAATGCGACCTGCTTGCCGGGCTTGTCGCCGCTGATTTCCTTGTACTTCTCCGTCAGGTAGGAACCCATTTCGTTCAACGTGTTGATTGCGCGGACGGAAATCATCGGGGCGACCAGACCGGTGCAGATGAACAGGATGATGAGAACCTTCCACTTCTGTGTGTTCTTCAACGCCTTCTTCCACGCGGTGAGTTCTATCTCGTCCTTGCGTTCTTTTTCATCAGCGAACAGGTCGGTCTCATTGTTCGGGTTCTGCTTCGCCTTCTGCTGGCCCATCGGCTGTTTGCCGTTCTTGTCTTTCTTGCTTCCGAACACAGTTCCGCTCCGAATTCATTTCCGCTTGTCATGCACTGTCTTCAAGTCTACCTTCCGTCCGAGGTTTCCTATATCGGCTTCGGGGTTTTCTACATGCATCCACCGGCGGTGTCGGCTTCTCTGTTTTTCTTTTTCCGGAACTTTTCTTTTTCTCTCTTCCCTCGAAAACATTCAGACCTGTCTAAACGTCAACGTTGTTGAAACGAAAAACAGCATTGAGGATAATCGTTGCTCAGGGTTCACCCTGTCTGAACGTAGAATCAAAAAATGGTTTTATTCTAATTTTTTGATTTTTTGCTTCTTTTTGAAAAACTTGTTTTTTGAAAAAGAAGGGAATACAAGGGATATTAATATCTTTTGTAATCTTTTGTATACCTTTTGCAGGTGTCGAAATCCCTTATGGGAGTAGGCGTTTCGGGTTGAAAGCGTGTCGAAAGTGCCCACTTTCCGTGTCGAAAGTGCCCACTTTCCGTGTCGAAAGTGCCCACTTTTTTGTCTATGTGTGTCAGAAGTTCCAACTTTTGGTTCCGCTTTCTCACGTTCTGTGGCACTTCCTCATGCCCCGTTCGACCTTTTTCGCAAGCAGTTCGAAGCTACAAAAAGACGGAGGGTAGAAAAGAATCTATAAGGGGTAGGTAGTGACGTATACTGTTCTGAGAAAAGAAAATCCCCGCACTGTTGGAACCAGCCGGGGAATGGCAACCACCTAACACTGAAGGAGTCGTGGTCACATGACCAATCATAGCAAAGACCTCTACAAGTCGAATACATACAACTACACGCCGTCGGTTATGTCTAAGCTGAGTTTCCTGCCGCAGTCGAAACCGGAATCTCAGTCCATGAGAAAAATTAACGGAAACTCGTCAATCACAGTCTCGGCCTCCACCGGAGAATGGGCATACGGAGCAGCCCCCAGAATGTTCCTCATCCACATCCGTTCTCTCATCAAGAACAGTAGCGACTGTGTGGACGCAGAGAATCATACCGTCTACTTGGACGACACCTATCGTTCATTCTGCAAGAGCACTGGAATCCACTATTCAGGGTCCAGCAAGGAGACGGTAATGAACATGGTCAGGAATCTAGCGACAACCTCCATCGTCCTTGAAAACTGGTCCACTGGCGGATTCACAGCCCACTCTTTCTTCGTTGCCAACATAGTGTCACTCAACTACGACGATGACGGGGCGAAGAAGTCTTACATAAAGTTCTCCCCCGAGATGTGGGCACTGCTGACGGAGAACTGCGTTCCTCTCAACCCATCCATCGTTCGCCAGCTTCGCAACGATGCCCTCGCGTTGGACGTATACCAGTGGCTCGCGTTCCGTGCCCATGCCATGCGCCATGAGACGCGCGTGACATGGGAAGCCCTGTTGATGCAGTTCAAGTATGACGGGTATCCGATGCGTGAATTCAGACGCAAGTTCAAGAGAGCGTTGGAGAAGATTCAGCTCGCATGGCCGGAATTGAAAGTCGAAGTCACGGAAACCGGTGTCATAGTCCGTCCCAGTCTCCCTTCCATCCAGTCGGCTAACGATGATGCCGACACGGACGCGGCAGACGATGAAGAGCCGATGAACCCGTTCGTATCCTAACTGTGTTTTAGAGAAACCAATGGGGCGTCCGCTCTGTTGTGAGTGTCGCCCCATCTGGAAGACTTCGGTGAAGTCTTTTTGTTCATCCGAATATTAGTATACCGGAACCTATTCCTTCTGCTCGTACTTGTCGATGAGCGTCTGGTCGAAGTGTCCCTGCTGGAAGCAGTAGTCCATCGCGGCATTCAACAATACAGCCTGTTTCGTCCCGTATTCGATGCTTTTCAATTTCCATGCCCGCCAGTTCTCGACGGTGACGTTGCTGCCGATTCTTTTCTCTTTCGGCGGCTGATGCGTTTCGGATGGTGCCGGTGTTTCAGGATGGGTTATGTCGGTGATGAGCCGTGCCCGACGGTCGGCTTCTTCCTCCGTGAGCGTTTGGGCGTGCATGTCGGCGGACGTTTGGACTGACTGGTCTGACGGTTCCCGCGTTTCAGGAACGGCCTGTGTCGGTTCCTGCTCCGTGTTCGGTTCGCTAATGTTTTCCGGTGATTCCAATGGGCGCATGTCACGCTTGTCCTGCATTCCTGTTGCGAAAGCGTTGCGTTTGATGTTCTTGACCATGATTGCCTACTTACTCCCCTGCTCCTGTTTTTATTCTTCCACCAGATTGATTTCAGACAGATAGTCGATGAGTTCCTGCACGACGCTGGAATATTCCTTGTTGTCGATTTCGGTTGTGCCGTACATGTTCTTGACGGCTTCACGTTCCGTGATGACGGTTTCGAACCGTGCGATGCCTTCCTCATCCAGTTCGCTGATGCTGTTCCGGGCGAGTTTCGTTCTCGGCTTCACGCGTGTCAACAGGACGATGCCGTTGCGTGCCGCCGCGTATGTGCGTCCCGCGTGGGTCAAATCGGATACGGATGGCTGGCATGGGATTATCACCACGTCGCCCGCGTTTATCGCCGCCTGTACCACTCCCGCGTCGGACGGTGGGGTGTCGATGATGACCCAGCCTGAATATTTTTCGCGGATGAGTTCCGGATTGTTCAATACGGCTTCGTTGGTTTGCACGACGGGGAAGCCGAGCGTGTATGGTTTCGCGTCCGGATTGTCCTGTCTGCGTCTGCGGTTTTCCTGTTCGACGTACATTTCCCACATGGTCGCGCCGCCCGTGTTGTCGGAGTCCAAGACTGTGACTTGTTCCCCGCGTTTGTGCAATAGTTCGGCCAATGCCATTGATGTGGTTGTTTTTCCTGAACCGCCTTTGATGATTGCGACGGTGATGATGACCGTATGGTTTTTGACTCTCATGTTCTGGTTTCCTTTTTCTGCTTCCGGTGTGGACGGAATCATGGTGGGGGTATGTTTTTTGTTTCGATGATAACAACGGCGAAAAGTCGGCACGCCGAACTGGAAAACCGTTCGGAGAAACATTCCAGTAAAACAATGGAACGGCGTACAGGTTTACAGGCGGAACAGAAAAACAGAAAGCCGCGTCCGCGATGAAACGGATACGGCTTTCTTTCGTTTTTACTCGGTAGCAGTGAACACCAGTTTGCGAAGGAACTCCATGAACAGTGAACCGATATCAGGCATCTGGGCCGCGATATCCTTCATCCATTCACGCACGGGCAAACCCATGACCTCCAAGACACCGGTGATAATCCACACGAACAACAGGAACGCGCAGATGGTCAACGCGGTCATCAACGCGCGGGTGCTTTTCTGCAAGATGGCGAACACGACACTACCGGCGCAAATAATAATCATCAACAAAGTGAGGATTGCGCCCGTCGGCGTGAACACCCAAGAGAAGAACACAGTGAGCACGTCACCCAACGTTCGTCCCGCAGTGTCAGCGGCTTGGTTTCCTACCTCTTCCATTTTTCTAATCTCCTTGACGTTGGAAGGTTTTTCGAAAGGGAAACCGGCGTCGAATGCTGTGGAAGATGCTCAAAACATTCGACGCCGGATGGTCAAACCGACGTCACTTCATGAACGGCGGTTTGGGTGTCGGCTGTCCTCCGGTCGGCGGTTTCTTCATACGAAGATTGCCTACGGAGGGGAAACCTGTCAGGTTTGACGGGTTGGCGTCCACCGGCTGTTTGACGGTCGGGGAAGGTGTGGTTGGCGGTTGCATTCGAACCGACGGCTGTTGTCTTACCTGAGCTTGTGGCTGCGGTTGAGACTGCTGTCGCGGAGCTTGCGCCTGTACCGAACCCTGCTGTTGCGTCTGCCCGGAATCCACCGTGAATTTTCTACTCGGCTGAATTCCATTCGGGTTCATAGCCCGTTCGGCACCCGACGGCATCGTAGACCCCGGCAGTCCGGTCGTCGCAGTCCATTCCTCCTGAGCCATCCGCAAATGCTCCTCCGGAGACTGTTGCACCGGATTCTCGCGCATGTACGCCTGTTGCAGTGAATTGTTCACCGATTCAGGCATCGGAGTCGCATTGTCGGTTGCCTTCTGCCAAGTGGAGGCGGAGGACACGGCGGCGTCCATCGTTCCGGAGGGTAGGGTCTCACCAACAATCTCACCTGTCTCAGTGTTGTACACCGGCTGGTTGGCGTTCGTTTCGGGTTGAGCTGTCGCATTCTCATTAGGAGATTGATTGTTCTGGCTCATATACGCTTGGACGGAATTATCGACCTCGCCGGAGGAGACGGCCTCTTGGAAAGCCTGTTCCGCATCCTCTTGGGACATGTGCTGGTTATCCACGAAGTCGGCCATCATTCCCTCACGAACCTGATTGAACGCGGACTGTTCAGTCAACACCGGAGCATGCTGTCCTTGGGCGTCCGCTGGAATCGGACCAGTCGGAGCGCCAATCGGAATCGTCTCAGTCTGCGCGTCCGTCGGAATCGGCGACGCGCCACCGACACCACCGGTTTGGGTTGGGACATCCGGATTCGGAGCCGACGGAGAAGGCATAGGACTGTCACCATTGTCGGAACCACCGTCACCGGCGCCGGAGAACGGAGACGACAACGGAGCGTCACCATTAGCCATGCCCAACACGTCGCGACGCCACTGGTCGCGTTCTCTCATACTGCCGGGAGCGGCGTTCCTGATGTCGCGGATTTTATCCATCGCGGCTCCCGCACCCACCGCTATACCATGATGCAGGTTACGGTCGGCGGCCAGCTTTCCAGCGGCAATCAATCCCAACGGTGCGGTAATCGGATTGGAGAACAAAGCTCCGGTGACAGCGGCTTTCGCGGCGACCTTCGCGCCACGTGCTACGACGTTACGCAACGGTGCGCTCTTCGCGGCTCGTGCGGCGAAAGCGAGACCGGCACCGGCCATTGCGGCTCCGGCTCCGGCGACTCTTGCCGCACCTTGGAGTTTGCGTCCGGCATTGTTCAGATGGTTCATCCTTTGTGCTTTGCGTTGCACATCGTTGAGGGACATGCCCGGGTGACGTTGGGCGATACTATGGGCGAACGCCTCCGTATTGTCCTCGCCATGGAACTTGGAAACGGCTTTGTTCAACCGTCCCTTGAACTTGCCCGTGGAATCCTCAAAATGGAGTTTCGCACCGGCAAGACTTCCTCTCCCTGTGCTCTTGTCCATTCGTGCCCAGTTCTTGCTTCCGCGTCCACGCGTCTGAATCGCCTCGAACTCCTTGGCGTTACGATTCATCAGATTCCTATCGCCCTGACTCAACGAATCCTGTTGTGCGCGGCTCATCTTGCTTAGGACGGTCTCGCTTTGACGTGCTCCGTTATGGGCCATGCCAGCGCCGGTACCGTTCGTGGACAAACGTCCGACACCATTGCCGCCACGACGGAATCCGCCACGCATGGCGCGAATCATACGGTGCTGTCCAATCATGTGCATTCCCTTGCGAAGACCGGAAGCCATTGCGGTTCCACCCGCCATTCCCATGAGAGCGTTGATGCTGAACGGATTACCCCACTTCAACACTTTCGAACAGAACATGCCGATTGCGGCGATAGCCAACACCGGACTCAATCCCGCAATCAACTGGTAGGTGAACGAACCACTGCTGGCAGAGGTGAACTTCAACGTCAGGCCACAAATGAATGTTGCGAGAGTACCGAGCGCACCGTACAACGCTCCTACCATACTCAACTGGCAGGTGTACGTCGCCCATTTCTTCAACGCGTTCTTCGGCTTCTCGCCAATCGGGAACGCTTGGACAAGGAACGTGACCACGAGGAACAACGCCATCATTATCAGCATGAGCTTCGTCAGTATTAGAACAAGGCTCAACAATCCCCAGACCACGAGATTGACGATGCCTCCGATAAGTGTTCCGCAAGCACCCAACGTATCGACGTTGTTGTTGCCATACATGTAGTCGATGGTTTTCTTCGCACCGCCCGTGACAGTGGAATCATCCTGAGCGTCACGAAGATTCGCCTCACTCCAAGTTCCGGAAACGTTCGGCACGTCGAAACGCCATCCGACCGTAGCGGAGTCGCCCCAGTTGGTGTCGTTCTGCTGGTCTTTATATGTTCCGTCATCCTCCTTGTTGATATCGGTGGAACGGGAGAAGATTACGGAACCCTGTTTGAGAATCGTCTGGCAGACCGAAGTGGTCTGTTGGATGGTTTCGTCTTCACTGCCGTTCTGTTTCGCGTCCATCACGCCTTTGCCACCGTTGGTCGGTTTCACATTGTCCAAGTCGTCAATCTTGACACGTACTTTCGTACTGCCGTTCTTGATGTTCTTGGTTCCTGTGTCACCGAGGTTGTTGATGAGTGTCGCCCATCCGGCTCGCGCGTAGATTTCCTGATTGCGTTTCGTGCCACAGGTTTCCCAGAACACGTCCGCACGGCTGAGATATGTCGCGTTCTCCCTTTCCAACGGTTTGTCGGTGAAGTAAGGATTACGCGGGTCTACCCAACCGTCCACGGAGAACAACCATTTGGCTCGCTGGTCGCTGATGTGCAACGCCATGGCCTTGTTGGTCAAATCCTTCTGGATGGTCGTGTTCGTGTTGGCTTTCATCTCCAACACGTGGCAGTAACCTTGCCGGGCGTTTTCCGCGATACGGAACGAGGATGTTCCGGTGGTCTGCGGGTTTCCGTACTGCATGGTCACGAACGAGCGAAGGGAGGTCTCCTCCCAAATACGGTTGATGGCCTTGGTGATGTTGCTTGTATCCTGATTGCCGTTGGACTTCGCCTGTTCGTCATACGCCTGATGCATGAAGTACAGGTAATCCTGACAATTGGTTTTCGCACCGTTCGCCGCATGATGGTAGGACATCATGTTTTTATCACTGTCTGCCATGCCGTCAAGGTCGAGGTTGACCGAAAGCTTGTTGATGGTGTTGTTGATTGTCTGCACGACCCACCATGGGCTTCCGGTCGCCGGTTCTGTGGCGTTCTTTCCGGTTTTGGCCGCTCCAGCTCCAAGCATCGTGATTGAAGCGAAGCAGAGAACCATGATGACGATTCGTTTGCTCGCCTCTTTGACGGTGCCGATTTGGAATCCAGCCGCGCCAACCCAAGCCACGATGCCGAGCACTGCGATGGTGGCGGGGATACCGCCGTCCATCAGACTCGTCACCATGGTGGACACTGCGGAGTCGATGTTCGCACCAGCCTGTTTCATCGGTTCGAACGAAGCGGCGAACTGGCTGATGGACAATGCGGAAGACCAGCAGACCTGAGTCAACTGCATCAGAATGTTGGGAAGGACGATATGGGTCTGCGAGCTGATGGTCTGCTTGACGTTCGAGAACCAACCGGCGACATCGCTGCCACTGTACGGTTCCGTACGCGAAGTGATTTCCCCAACGTAGTTTCCCCAACGTCCGGAAGGAAGACAACTAGAGATGTCTGATGTAGCACTGTCAGTCCCGCCGTTGGCGCATGTTATCGTCGTGGTCGAATCGTTGACCTGTGCGGCGAACACGCTGGACGGCAAGACGAACAATGTCATGACCACGCACAACATCAGAATGACGAGCAGGTTCCTTCTACCCGCCCGTTTCACTGGGTCTCGATATTTTGTATTCAACGGATTTCCATTTCTTGAAGGTCGATAATGTTTTCCGGCTGAGTGGAATTCGGGTAGAAGACCTGCCCTTCAATCTTGCGGCTCTTCATATCCTGCAAGGTTCTCTTCCACCGTGTCTGTTGGGTGCGGTCTCTAATGGTGCCGACTGCGAAGAACGGAGCCAGTATTCCGCCCAACAGTACGAAGAACGAGCTGAACATGTATCCGAGCAACGGGGCGAATATGAGGCAAAGAGCCAAGCCCGCCAATGCGCCGACGATAACGGAGAACACGGTTTTGGAACGGGCCTCAGTGTTCTTGGTTATCTGGAACGTGTTCTTCCGTTCGATTTCCTCCGGGCCGGACACTTCCGTGATGTCGTCCATTGTCAACCTCGGATGCAAGGGGCCTTTGTATCCTTCGTCTTCCTCATCGCTCATGATTCAACTCTTTTCGTACGTAAGGTTCTTAAAAGAAAACCGGAGTGGGAACAGAACCGGAAAGGTCCTCTTCGCATATCCACTCCGGTTTTCCTTCTGCGGATGTCAGATTCCCAGATAGGTCTTTCCACTGCCGCCAACCGCGTCAACGAACCAGTCAATCAACTTAAGAATTGCCGGAATGGTGAAGGTCGGGCCAGCGAGAATGAATCCGACTGCGAGGACGACGAGAATACGTCCGATGTTCGGGCAGAACATCTGCACGAGCTTGTTTTGGCGTCCCAACGCCTTGCAAATGCCACCGACGATAAGGCCGAGTGCGAGAAGCACTGCGGCGGCAAGACCGATGTTGGTCAACACGGTTCCCGCGCTACTGCTCAAAATGGTGTCGAACATCTTATGATAGGTGCTCTCAAGGCTGCTTCCAGCCAAGGTAATGGTTCCACCCATTTTTTGAGTTCCCTTTCGTTTTCCAAACGGAACTCTCCTGCATTTTTCATCCTATCAACCTACGCGGTTGTTTACAGTCATAGCGAGGTTTTTAGGTATAAAAAATCCGTCCGGAAGTTGAAAGTTCCGAACGGATTTTGAAAAGCAATATGATGAACGCTAAAAGCTAGTCATCATCGTCCATGTCACCATTGCGATAACCGTTATCGAAATCGTTCACATGGACAAGGAATGTCGGCTGCAACTGTTCTTGGGTTCGAGTGCGAACAGCCGCCGCATAACGCGGAAGATTCATGACCGCACCTGAACGCCAACCATCCTCCCCGTCATTGTTCGTCAGACGCTTCGCCGTCATATCGGCGATACGCGGAATCGTCGTATTGTATGTGATGAACGTCGAATAGCCGATGAACGAATCCAACATCGCGTCGGACAACTGGGTCGGATACTGGGTGGCGAACACGAGAAGAAGACCGAACGAACGGCCCTGCTCGCGCAATGCGGGCATGATGCCATCATTGCCGTTAGCCAACAGGCTCAACTCGTCGCACACGAGCATCGTCCACTTGCCCGCCTTGTCCCAATCCTTGCAATGCGCGAACACCGTATTCCAGAAACGGTACATGAGCCAGCCGCCGAGAATCTTATCCATACGTTCCGGCAACGAATAACCATTATGTGGTGCGAGCACAATGTGATAATCGCCAGCATGGTCGAGAATGTTCGTCCAAGTCACCTTGCCGCGGCGTGCGGTGAACATGTGTTCGATGGGAAGGAACTGGTTCACCTTGTTCAACGAAGCGTTCGTCTTCGTAAGAATGTCACGGTCGGAACGAACCGTATGACCAGCCGCATCCGGACGGCCATACAATTGTTCGGCCGCACGAGCCGCATACGTCATCTCCTCGAACATGTAGCCACTCTTCAACTCCATGCTCAACGCGCGGCACACATGGCCCAACGCTTTCGCGGAACCGGCCTGACCGTCGGAACCGCATAATGCGACGACGGCCCATCCGATTGGACTCAACTGCATTCGCAACTGTTCCGCACCCGGATACGATTGTTCGAGCTGGTGGCAACGTTTCACAATCTCGCTTTCCCAATCCTTGTTCGCGGATTCGGGATTATGCTTGCGCTCCTCCTGCACGTAACGGTCAACCGCCACGCCGATGGTCAACGCTTGGGTGATGATGTTCTGCGAGTCGTTCAGAATATCACCGTCATCGAACGAGTAGCGCATGGTTTTCGCCACGCTCGCCGCAGTCTCCATCGCATTGTTCCCGTCCTTCATGCCAAGCATGTCCAAACATACACTGTTCGGGTCTGCCAAGTAGACGACTCGCTGCGGACTGGTGAAACCGTGACGTTTGCGATAACGTTCCAACACGTTGACGCCGGTATCATCCTTCATCCAAAAATGGATGATACGGGAGTCGCGCCCCCAGATTTTCGGACTGGTGGTTTCTCGTGCGCTGATTGCCCACTGGCTGATGCCATGAGTGAGAACTGTCTTACCGGAACCGGCTTCACCGTTGATGGCGATACCGCCGAACAATTGCGACGGGTCGAGATAACAGTTACGTCCCGTATCGTCTTTCCCGAGGAAGATGCCATCATGAGACAATACTTCCGGAACCGGATGCAACTCCTGCTTCATCGCCACTCCCTGAGTGACCGGAGTGAACACGGAACTCACGATAATCGGGGAAAGAATCAACGTGGTACGTTGCGCACCATAAGCCGACACACGCTCCTTATGAGTTCGCACGCCAAGACGGGTCTGATTATCGGACTCGTTCGCGCCACGGTCGTTCGCAATCGCATAATATCTGCGTGGCGTTTGGAAAATGTCATCCCACAACGTCCAATTCTTCCAACGGATGAACGCGAATACAAGAAGAGGAACGAAAAGAATCGGAATGAATGTCGGGAGCGGAAGCAACCCCAACAGCAGGTAAAGCATGAGAGCCACCGCGCCACCGGCAATCTGAGGTCGCGGAATGTAAACGAACGGAATGCACGACAACAGCATGAGGAACAGGAACACGACCAACGTCACCGCAAGCAGTGGAAGCGCGATTCCGAAACCCCAAGCGGAATGGAACAATGGGAACACGCCATCCATCACGTATCCTCTTGCAAGACCGCACACACTCCAAATCACGGACAACACTTCCAACAGCATGCTGACGAACAGCAAACCGAATTTCGGACGGCTCGCATGACTGGACATGTTGGATATGAGCGGACAGATGATTTGACCAATCTTCTGCGCAAGCTGTCGGTTACGCGAAGCCTGACGGCAACCGAAACTCACACGGGCGCACATCGTGTTGGTCGAAGCGAGTTCGCTTGAATCCTCCACCGCATTGTATTCGTCGCTAATCCAATTACGAATGCGAATCTGCTCGAAGTATCCCTGATTGCGAAGCGTGACGCTCACATAACTGTCCGGCGGCATGACCTTCTCGATGCTTGTACGAACGCCGGAATAGTTCGTCCGCATCTTCTCCATGTTGCTTTTCGAGTTCAACCGGGCGCGAAATGGTACAAGAGGATGCGCCGCACTGTTCACGCCATCCGGCAACACCGGCCCGTCGTCGTCTTCGACCAGTCTCGCGTCAAAACCAGCCAACTGTCCGGCGTTGACGATTCCCTCGCCGTCACCGTAAATATATTCCTTGACCGGCTCCTCGCCCTTCTTGATGAGGAGAAGGGTGCAACCATCCAGTTCGGCTGGAATGCTCTCCACTTTAGAACGTTGCTCGTCCGGGTCTAACTGTTGCAACGTTCTGGTTATCTGATACCAGTTCGGATTACCCATGTTTTACCTTCCTTTCCTTTTTTGTTTAATCATTCGTGCTCTGCTGATACAACTGCGCGTATGGGAAACCTTCCGGCTTCTGGAAAGTGGAAAGCTTCTCACGTAACGACAATTGGAGAAGCCATGTAGTCATACGGACGGTTTTCTCCTTCGACTCCAAAGCCCAACCCAATGTCACGTAACCGTCGTTCACGCTCGAATCATCGTTGATGGTTTCACGCATGACGCGGATTGTTTTGTTCGCAATCCGCCGGGAAGTGTTGAACATTATCGAATCCAATTGCCAGAGTCGTATCTTCCGTAATGCGGGAACACGTTGCATGTTCGCCATCAGAAACGGAATGACCAAATGTCTACGTCCCGTCTCACATAATGTCTGAACCTGTTGCAAAGCCCGCGCACGTTCCAATCTTGCTACATCCAACGCGTCCTGCGTCTGTTGGAATGATTCCTCAGTGGAGACCATCGCAATCCTTTCCAATGAAACCGTAGAAACCGCCACGGTACGCTTCCGGCATTGTCCAACCGGAAACATCCCAACCCCAATCCTTCTTTATGATGTCTCGCGTCACGTCCCAACCCCATTCGCTGACTTTGCGAACGTCACGAACCTGCGGAGTATATTGCGCCCACTCGTCGGAGAAAATGTTGCGTCGTGTTCCACTCATATCCGTATAGTCACCGAACCTGTCGGTCGGCATCCCATGCTCGAACCATTCGTCCCAGACCGCGATTCCCATTCGTTGCGACACGGTAGGATTGCCCACGACCATTTCCGTCATGCCTTGCGTGCGTTGTACCACCGCGTTGAACGATTCGTAACCTTCGTTTGCCTTCGGTATCTGCAACCATACGCAGATGAGTCCGCGACGCTTCATCGGAGAATAGGCGAGCATCTTAGCCCAGTTCTGCATCTTCTTATCCAATTCGCTGTTGGACGTTTGGATTTCGATACCCGCCAACACATTGTTCCGGCACAACGTCACCACGTCGGTCGCGCAAGCCTTGCCGACCTTCGACTCGGCAACAGCCTGTGGGTCAACGCTACGGAATTTTCCCCAACCATCACCGGATGAGAATTTCACGCGTGAATCGCGTGCCAACATCAATCCCGCGTGCGCCGCATAAGTGTTATGCCGAACATGGAAACGATTCCCCGCGTAATAGGAAACCGCCATCGTCTCACGCATCCACTTTTCCATCCCGTACAATTTCATCGCACGGTTGATAAGATGTGGACTGTTCGACGGTGAAAGCCAAACATGATTCACGGTCTGACCGTACAATCGTTCCGCCTGACTGAAACCGACGTTGATGATTCCCAAACGGTTCATCGCACCATACAGGTTCGGTTCGTCACGTTCGAAAGCGGGAGCGCCTTTGATGGAAAGTCCCGCACGTAGTTGGTCAACCGTGCATGTCTTCCAAGTGAACAATGCGCCGAGGATACTCGAAACGAGTTCGCTGTTCGCTTTCACCATTGTCTCCGCGAACAGTTTGTTCGCAACGAACCACGGGTGGGTCTGCGCGAACAATCCGGGATGCTCCATCTCGAACATGTCGTTGCCTTTATACCAGTCGGCAATGCTTCCGGTCTTCCAAAGATTCTCGTCGTTCGGGTCGAAAAGAAAACGGTCATCGAATGTCACTTACGCCCACGACCTTTCTTTCCTTCACTGTTCTTAGCGTTCGGATTGAATCTTTCCGGATTGAAACCACGGTCGGGCAAAGCCCAGTTAAGAATGTTCTCCCTAGCAAAAGCAAGACCGGGGTCATCCCATCTGACATCACCGTTGGCGATATGGTTGCTTGCCTCGACCGTCTGATATTCGGTTCCGAGAAACGTTCCGTATCTCGTATAGTCGAGTCGTCTGTAACCTTGCAGTCCGACCGGAACGGTGTCCTTGATTCCGATGAGTTCCTTCGGAAGATGATGCTCAGCCAAGGCCGTCAGCAGATTCAACGCGTCTATCTGCGTCTGCCTTCCAGCCTTGATGATAACCAGACAAGGGTCTCCCGATTGAATGTATGGAAGCAGTAAACCGTTGGCGATATTCTCCCTATCATCCAAATCGTCCGCGCTGATTCGGTCAAGGTCGAGCACGACGAAATCCCACAGTCGGCGTGCCGCTTGGATGTACTGACGGTATATCTGCCAGTCCACTCCGACGCCTGCTGGAGGTGCGAAACAGATGTCGTATGGAACCCCAAGGTCACGTCCTCGATTGGCTCCGACCTGCACCTGCATGCCCGGTCGCCAGTCGGCTATCGTATGCAATGGCTTGTCCTGTCTCGGGTCGAAAAAACTACGTTGACTGGACTGTCTGATGTTGCCGTCGATGAGCAGAACACGCAATCCGGCTTGCGACGCACGGTCTGCCAACTGTCGGCTGGACGTGGTCTTCCCCACTCCTCCGGTGTTGGATGTGATGGGTAGGAGAACCGCAGTTTCCTTCACTTTGTTTTGGAGGATATCGACTACGAGACGCTTGTCCGCAAGCTGGATTCCCCAATAAGTCCGTGCGAAATCAGCCACGCTCATGCGTAACATCTGTTCGCTCATGCCTATGGCTCCGACCGGTATCTGACCGGTGTTGCACCAGTAGACCATGTATCCGGCGTTGGCTATCGGAAGCCAGTTTCCAGCCCTGTCAGTGAAGATGATTCCCTTGAACCCGGAGGGCACCGGATGTCTTACCAGATAGTCGGCCTGTGCTTGAATATTGTCTGCGGCGGGCACCTGCCAACGCATGTTTCCAGCTCTCGTAAGGGCCTTTTTGATGGTTGTGAGAAGCCCTCCGGAGCCGATTATCAGGGAAATCGTTCGTTTTTCCAATAAGACCGCCTCCTGATGGGTCATGTTCCGTTGTTTTCATCGGAACATTTACGGTTTTGTCCGAGTTCTGGCATTTATAGTTTTTTGATATTTAGTTTTTTGTTGGTTTTGCTGTTGCTTTTTTCATTGCATTGGCTGTTCCTGTATTGATGTTACCTTGTTTTGATTGTCGTTGACCTTGTTAGTGAGACTATTGACCTTTTTGTTGTTTTTGTTGTTGTAGTGGCTGTTGGTTGTTGTTTGTGCTGGTGCTGGTGCTTGACCTGTTGCCTTGTGGTGCTGTTGCTTGGCTTTTCTTGTTTCTTGGGGTGTTTGGTGCTGTTGTTCTTCTGTTTTGTATGCCATATGGGTTGATGTGCTGTTCCTTTGTGGATGGTTGCGTTGCTTCTGTTGTTTTCATACGTTGTATTCCCGATTTAGGGGTAGGTGTTTCTTCTTTTATTGTCCTGTTCTTCTGTTGCTTCTATTTGATTAAGATTGCTGCTCTTATATTCTCCTTTTCTTCCTTTTGGTTTTTCTTTTCTTTCTGATTTTCTTGGTTATTCTTTTTTGATGTGATGGTGTTTGGTTTCTTTTTCTGATTTTTTGGTGGGTAGTGCTTCCTTTCTTTTAGTCTTTTTGATTTTTGGTTTTTCTCTTTTTTTTGAGTCTGCTATTCATGTTGACCTACCGGCGTGGACTGGATGGTTTTCATGTTTTTTCTGATAATGGTCGGGTGTTGTTCCTTTTTTCATATTTGTTGGGGACTCTTTTTGGTTCCGCTTTTCTGTTGGAACTACCGGCGCGGGCGGCGCGGGGAATTGTTTTTCCCGTTTTCCCCGTTTAGGGATGCTGTCGGGCGTTACACTCGTGAATTGAAAATACAGAACACCTCGTTCCGACTGTTAACAGCCTGTACGACCGGAGTGTTCGCTGGATATGACGAAAGAAGGTATGATGCCAGACTTCACCAATTGGGGATTCAACAACAACCAGCAGTCGGAGCAGGACAATGGTTACGGTTCCGACAATTATGCTGAACCGGAGCAGTCTTCTGTCGAGGAGTCGCAGACGGAATCCGATTCTCTTAATCAGG
>ERZ779705.783-NODE-783-length-25908-cov-4.832321_pt1 | contig 25908 bp, 23 predicted proteins | sample MGYA00511385_ERZ779705 | MGnify/ENA primary metagenome ERZ779705 (study PRJEB29588, sample SAMEA2145301) | human gut metagenome | biome: human gut; feature: human-associated habitat; material: faeces | place: Denmark | collected 2008/2010 ... | reverse complement strand
ACTTTCGGATGCTATGTGTACTGCTTTTTTGTTTGGCAGCTTATGTTGTATTTTGCCGGAGCAAATATTATAATTAAAGGAGGAAACTATGACCAAAAAACTATCCGAAAGCAGTCTCCTGCTGACACAGGAAGAGCTGCAAAAGCACATCTTAGGCATGACCTTGTTCAACGACTTGCTTGCCAGAGCTGTTTTAGAGGACAAAGAGGCCTGTGAGCACATTCTGCGTATCCTTACCGGTATCAAAACACTGGTAATCAAAAAGAACAAAACGCAATATGTCATCAGCAAGCTCTCCTCGCACAACATCATTATGGATGTACTCGCTGAAGATGCCAACAACAAGCTTTATGAAATTGAAATTCAGAAGGCAGATGGTGGTATTGCACACGAAAAACGGATGCTTTATTACGCATCAACTATCATCAATGAATACTTTTTTAAAGGTGATCAAACTTATGCATCTGTACCCGAACTGCACATTTTTTATATCAGCCAGACAGATATCTGGAAGCTTGGTAAAACCTGCTACCCTATTTTAAAGTTTTTAGGCGATACCACTACTCCTTACAACGATGGCCTGCATATGTGCTATATCAACGCAGAGGTTAACGATAGCAGCGATATTCCACAACTTATGCAATATTTTTCTACCGCCGCCGCAGATGATTTTAGCCAGGGAAAACTTTCACAATGCATTAATAATCTCAAAACCACAAAGGAGGGACTCACAACTATGGATAATTTCAGCAAGCAAATTTATGAAGCTGGCATTAATGATGGAAGAGCTGAAGGTTTGGCTGAAGGCAAAGCTGAAAGCATCAAAAATCTTATGTCTACAATGAATGTCTCCATTGACCAAGCCATGGATATTTTAAAAACTCCGCCCGAAGAACGTCAGTACTTTAAGGACCTGTTAGCTAAGGAGCAGTAGGCTCCGCCTACCTAAAAAACAGGCCTGTCACAAAAGGACAATGTCGATTTGCTGACGCCAGAAAATCCATTAGTTGGCTGTAGCTTATATTTTTATACCAGGACCGCTATCCGGTCCTGATTTTTTTCATATACGGCAGATTGAAAGCTTACTGCAGTACACAAAAATTCAGCACACACAGTATCACCTGTATGATAAGCATTATTATTGTTTTCAGAATTTTCACTTGATTTTATTTACTATTTTCTTTATACTTATCTTAGCTTCACATTTACAACAAAATAAGCAGTGCCTATCGGCTTACGTCGGTAGTAATTTAGCAGTACCTATGGTATCCGAACTTTCGGATGCTATGTGTACTGCTTTTTTGTTTGGCAGCTTATGTTGTATTTTGTAGGAGCAAATATTATAATTAAAGGAGAGAAAACAGTATGCCGGCCATTTCAATGTTTTATGGTATTATTATCAAGATGTACAACAACGGCGAACACAATCCGCCTCATTTCCATGCATCATATCAAGGATATTATGCTACCTTCAATCTTGATGGTGAGCTAATTGAAGGAGATATGCCAAAAAGACAGATTAAATTTATAGCAGCCTGGACAGAAATTCACAAAGATGAGCTAATAGCCAATTGGGAACTGGCTATTAACGAAGAACCCTTATACAAAATCGAACCATTGCGTTAAAAGGAGTGACCACGATTATGAAAACGCCAGTATGGGTAGTTACCAACGTACAACCGCAAAAGGATTATACGCTGATTTTAACCTTTGCCAGCGGCGAAAAAAAGCTTTTTGATGCTCGCCCACTTCTTGCAAAAGCAATCTACAAGCCATTGAACAATCTCAGTTTTTTCCTGACAGCTAAAGCTGATTGTGGCTCCGTAGCCTGGAGCGATGAAATTGATATTGCACCGGAATATTTATACGAGTGCAGCCTTCCTTTGCAGGTTATTTAAGCTGCTACTTAATTTTGCTAATGTAAGATTAGCAGGGATGGACTTACAACTATGGATAATTTCTGCAAGCAAATTTATGAAGCTGGCATTAACGACGGCAGAGCTGAAGGTAAGGCTGAATACATTAAAAATCTTATGTCTATATAGTGCAAACGAGGTCAGCAACGCTGCCCTCGTTTTTCTTATCTGTTTCCATACATCTTCTTATAATAATTCTGATACTCGCCATTAATAATATCCTGCCACCACTTTTGGTTCTCAAGATACCATTTAATGGTCTTTTTAATGCCATCGGCAAACTTCGTTTTGGGAAGCCAGCCAAGCTCATTATGAATCTTAGTTGCATCAATTGCGTAACGCATATCATGACCTTTGCGGTCAGTTACATACGTAATCAGGCTCTCCGGTTTGCCAAGCTCCTTGCAAATCAGCTTTACGATATCAATATTGCGCATCTCATTATTACCGCCGATATTATATACCTCGCCTACTCTGCCCTTATGAATAATCAAATCAATAGCCTTGCAGTGATCCTCGACATACAGCCAATCGCGTACATTCAAGCCTTCGCCATACACCGGCAGCGGTTTATCTGCCAAAGCATTCGCAATCATCAGCGGTATGAGCTTCTCCGGGAACTGATAAGCACCATAGTTATTGCTGCAGCGCGAAATCGAAACTGGCAAGCCATAGGTTCTGTGATAAGCCATAACAAGCAAATCCGCACTTGCCTTTGAGCTGCTATAGGGAGAGCTCGGCCGAAGTAAGGCTTTTTCGGTAAACGGCTTTGCCTCTGCAGAAAGTGTTAAATCTCCATACACCTCATCTGTAGATATCTGATGGTAACGCCTGATACCGTATTTACGGCAAGCATCCATCAAGGTTGCAGCCCCCATGATGTTAGTCTGCAAGAAAATACCGGGATTTTCAATGCTACGGTCAACGTGTGACTCTGCAGCAAAGTTCACCACTATATCTGGATGCTCTTCCTCAAAAAGCTTGTCTAACGCTTCTCTATCGCAGATATCTGCCTGCACAAAGCGAAAGTTCGGCTTGTCCATCGCAGGCTTTAACGTAGAAAGATTACCTGCATAGGTCAGCTTATCAAGGCATATAATCCGGTATGCAGAATGCTTTGCCAGCATGTGAAATATGAAGTTGCTTCCTATAAATCCGGCACCGCCGGTTACGATAATGTTAATAAAATACACCTCTATTTCTTTTAAATATCGTACTAAGGAATTTTTCCATTCATACAATAGACAAAAGTCTTTACTAACTTACTCTTATCTAATATGCTATTAAAAGATATTTACACTTTACTCAAGCCATGTTTTAATCCTCTTTCATTGGGCATATCCGAATGCACTGATAACATCTAACACACTTTTTCTCATCAATATGCGGATAGTTAAAACCTTCTTCATCCTCAACCATGCTTATCGCTTCTTGCGGACAAATTGCAAAACAGGCAGTACAACCACAACATTCTTCTTTTCTTTTATATAGAATTGGTATTTCTCTCATTGATACCCTCTCTTATTTCAAACATATAATATATGCAGTAATTCATATCCCCTAGATGTTTGCCCCCCCAAAATAGTCCTATGTATTTTCCTTAATATTCTTTTTTGTTAAGTTCTTAATTTTAGCTATAGATGATGTTTTTATTGGAGCAACATACTTCTTTTCGAATGATTCAAAACTTAAGCTATGCATATCATGAAAAAAAGAATTCCTTTGTACAGGTCTAACACAAGATTTATACTCGGATGGATTATATTTCACTGCATCTTGATATGAAACTGTTTTTAATTCTAAACACGCACTAATCTTCTCAAAAAAATCGCTTCCCTTGCTAGTTCTAATTAAAACGAGTGAAGTCCCTACACCATCATTCATTTCAGGAGCAACATCACCTATTCCCCAAAAATCTGCAATTGTAAGATCTGATTTTTTTATTTTTTTAGCTACACATTCATAACAAGATGGACGTAAGCAGTAATCTCTCAAAAACATTTGCATAAATGTATCTTTATCCTTTGATATATATAGTTTGTTACTTTGTAAAATATCAACAAATACTTCTTTCATTCCAAAATCGTTCCAACTATCATCTTTACATCGAAAATTAACATTTTTTAGCTTGCCTTGGTTTTTTATTTCTAAATGCTTTACATATACTTTCCACAATGCAGGAGACGGCGCTCCATGGCATATAACATCTACACAAAGCAGATTGTCATAATTTTTGCCTAAAAAGTTCTTAAGTCCATTTACCTGGCAACCTGTACCACTGAAAAGGACTCTCCGCCCCGCTAATAAATCATTTTTTACATTTTTATATGCATAGCCTACTCTAGCCTGCAAATACTTCGATCCACGCAATTTGTTTAATGATTGTTTATCTTCAACTCTGATAAATTCTGCTCCATAGCAGTCTTCAGTCATGGCAACCCCATATACTATGCCATTATTTTCAAGTATATTCTCTGCTAAAGCGGTAAAAATAGCTCCGGATGAGCTACTCAATCTAACATCTAAATTTTTATTGTAGCAAGCATATGCTTCTAATGGTTCCATTTATGCTTTCCTTTCTTTTTAACTATTTAAGATGCATCGCCTGCTTTAAGAAAGCATAAGAACGCTTCTGCTCTCTTTGTTGAATATCTTTTACATGATTAAAATCGACATGGAAAATTTTATCTTGTTCAAGCTTATCCGTATTGAAATCTATATACCTGTTCTTCATATCAAATAGTCCAAGTAATGTATCTAACCTAGATGTCATATCAGCTACACCTTTCTGCTGACGATTGACTACAAGGAATGGCGTATTAAACAGAATTGAGAACACACAGGCATGAAAAGAATCGGTACATACAAGTTCGGCATGATCAATCAGATATAAAAACTCTTCAACACGAGATAAATACAACTCAAAATTTTTCCTATCCATAAGGTTAAAAATTTTATAATTGTAATCCTTTGCAAGCCTATCAAGCATCGGTGGTACATTTCCTAAAAAATAAGTAAGAATATATTTTTCTCCCTTATACGACTTAGGCTACATTTCCAAAGTGCGCCAATGTTCTGCTTCAATTAATAAAGTAGGATCAACAAGCACTGGCACATCACGACCTGTTAGCTGTTTCACAATAACTGCACCAGCATGCTCTCGCACGGAAATATAGGGAATACCTTCTAAGCCTTCTTTGAACATCGCATGATATTTTGTAGGCAATTCACTTATACCAAAGCTTGCAGCATAAGCTATGCGTTTTTGCTCATCTGCAAAGCGCAGAAAATAAGTCTTATATTGTTTTTCTACATCATTCCAAAATAATGGATTCCATACCTGATCACTGCCAACGATGAAATTACTATAGCTTTCATTCAGTGTTGGTGAAAGCGCAACATCGTAGTTTATGTCAAAATACTTATCGGTAAATTTTTTTATATTATTCTCGCGTATAGTATTATAACGATACTTTGACTTTAAGATACATTTTATTTTCTTTCTTAATTTGACAAATTTACTTTCATGTGTATCTTTATGCCATAATGATTTTACATTGTTGAACTTAATATTCAAATATCTAGACAACGCATAATTCTGCAAACGATTTCCATAATTGGAATTATCGTTTATTGTAACGATAAGATTATTCATTTTCATCCTAAATTATATCTCTCCTTATCTTTTATATTTGATTCGATTATATATTGGAGCAATCCCTAGACATACAAACAAACAGTGCTTTTTTAACGAAGAAATTATATTCTCATTAAAGATAATACTACTCAAATTTTCTTTAATGAAGTTTTCATAATATGCTATTTTATCAGAATCCCTATCATTTAAATATAATTCTTTCAAAATATCATAACCAATCCTAGCCGTACGTCCTATAGCTTCAATTTTATAATCATCTTTATATCTTTCAAATCTACGTTTTATTTCTTCGAACAGAATAATTTCTTCTTTTAAATTTTTTTTTGTACACAAGGAACCTGCTCTATTCATGCGATAGTAATACAAAGGCTTTTGCAAATATACTATTTTATTCAATCTTGACAGCACATCAATAAAAAATAAAGAATCTTCTCCGTAATTAATTTTTTCGTCAAAGCAAATACCTGTTATTGTTTTTCTTTTTACTACCTTATTCCAACCTGATGCTATCGCTGTACTTACAACATCTAAATTTTTTCTTGCAAAAAAAATTCTATCTACAAATCCTTCATTGAATTCCCTGCAATTTTCAGCAGTTACATTATCACCAACAACAGAATAGAAATCGAAAATGAGTAAATCCGGATCGCCATATTTACCTAAAGTTGACACAATGCTAGTATAATAATCAGATGGAATATAATCATCTCCATCTACAAATGAAATGTACTCTCCACTAGCAATAGCAAGACCCGCATTTCTTGCACTGCTAACACCACCATTTTGTTTATGTATAACTTTTACATAGTTTTTATGTTGTTGCTGGTAATCATCTATTATATTTCCACAGTTATCTTTGCTGCCATCATCTACAAATATTACTTCTATTCCCGGTAATAAATTTGGTGTCAAAGACTCCAAAAGTATACTTATATATTTTTCTACACCGTATATAGGTATAATTACTGATAGTTTGATTTTACTCATTATATAATCCACTCGCTTAATAATATTACGCCATTAAGTATAACAATCTTTAAATTCTTACTTTCAGACTCACTTTCTTCTTCCAAACCATCCACCAGAATGAAAGCTTTCTTCTAGTATCAAGGTTACTCATAACATAATCATACAACTCCTTTTGCATTGCTGTCACTCTATACAAATCATTCCAGCCACGCACAAAGTGATAAAATTCTACGCTCAGCTTCCAATCAAGTTTTTTATCCACAAAGCCTAAAGCAAATAAATCCTTTTTCAGTTTGCTTATTGCCAATATTTTATCAAGTGGTTTTTTTACTCCACCCTTACTTATACCTTGATCATTAAATCTGTAATAATTTCCGCAAAATGGCATAACTACTATTTTTTTAGCTAAATGCAAAAACATGCCTGAACTGTAATTGTCCTCATGCACTAAATTGTCCGGAAACTTTACTTTTTTAGCTAATTCCTTTTTATACAATCCATTCCATGCTAATGTCCATAACATTCCATTGAAATAATTTTCGAAAGCCTTATTTTGCTCATTGTTTATTATCTTTATATCGCTAAAAGTAAGTTTCTCTTCTGTGATACCGTTTGTTTCGATGATCCCACACTTCACCATATCAGCATCATTTTTCATTGCTGCATCCAGTAAAGTTTCATACATTTTTGTGTCAAGCCAATCATCACTATCGATATAAGAAATATAATCCCCGATAGCTATTTCCAATCCTCTATTTCTTGCTACGCTAAGACCTCCATTTTTAAAATCATATACTTTGATTCTACTGTCTTTCGCTGCATACTCCTTAGCAATCTCAGCACTTCTATCCTTAGTACCGTCATTAACGACAATGATCTCTAGATTTTTATATGTCTGATTAATGACAGACTCCAGACACTGCGATATATATTTTTCTACACCATATACCGGTATAATTACAGAAATTAATGGTTGCTTCATATTGTACTTCTCCCGCTTATTTGAATTTAATAAAATTGAATATAATTATGCTTGACTTTTTATACCAGTTCTACTGTGCAAGCAATATTGTTTCATTATTTCTATTATAATATTTTACATCAAAAGTAATTTTCTTTCAATCTCAGTATCTGCCTTATCACAAGCTTCATCTGCATATTTGTGATATTTCACCATTTGCACCTTTAATTTGCTTCCCTATATTAATGAAACAAAATTATTTTCTGTTCAAACAACCTCTAATTGTTGAAAAAATTTTTCTCGCATAAATTCCATCAATGAACATGCAGTAAATATTATCATAGCCGTCAAAACCATATGCGGAATAAGAAAGACAGTATCATAAAACCTGCCTGCTCTTATGATATCATTCCACAACCACGCACTGATTACACCATTATCATGGATAAGATAAACAGCAAATGTAGTTGTTGCCACGGAATTTATCATAGAATTGTGTGGCAAATGCCAATTTTTAAAAACAACAAATAAGGCTATCGCCATCAGCAACCCCAATATACTGCACCCTACAAACGCATGATACATTACATGATGTTTATCTGTATAATAAGGATCAGAACTACCAATGCAATCAAATACCAATATTACTGCATAAAATATAACGGCACTTATCCCCCCCACAAATTCAATTGTCCTTTCAAATTTATCATTTGAGTACAACCTTAAATAAGCGCCAATACAATACATATCAGCAAACATAAAAAACGAATTCAAATATCCGCCTAGGGATAATCCTCTAATGCTGGGAATAACATAAAAAGCTGTCGTAAATATTGCTATAATCACACCTAACTGCGTTTTGTTGATTCGTTCTATCATCTCGTTAATCAACGGAAACGCAATATATAAAACTAAATAGGCTCTCGCAAACCAGTTTAACGGAGTAATAGGATTTACTGCCTTCATTATCAATGATTTTTCTACATTTTGATTTAGGACAAACAAAACAAAGCATAAAGTAGCTAAACTTCAAAAATAAGTACAACCAAAGAATTTACAAATCTTTTTCCAGCGAAATTTTTGTGTAACAAGGAAATACCCGCTTATTATAACAAAAATATCTACAGCGATTTTACTCCATGATCCTAAAAATTGCATAACAAGCTTACTTGTCGTCATTAAGCTGTCATCTGGAAAACCACCTTTAACATAATAATGCCCTAAGACTACCATAAACATAGCAATGATACGTAACAATTCAATATTACTTGAACGCATCGTATTTTGCGACTGTTCATTAGAACAAGAAACTTCTTCTAAAATCTTTTTCATATATATTTTCCTCCGAACTAATTCGTTTTACTATTCGTTATCTATTATATCCGTTATATTGGCATGTGGCAGATATACCATTTAGCAAATAAATCGTTTATTGTTCTTGGTTTATTCAGCCGTTTGTGGCTCTTGATCATTGATTACACATTGACTATCCAACTCTGTTTTCAAATCCCCCCTTTATATTTACACGAACAGTTCAACAAGCTATCGTTCTCATGGTAACAACCAGATAACCTCATATTTGTAATCTTTCACCCTTCTCATTTTCAAAAACGACTAATAAAATCAGCAATATGTATTCTGAACATCTGCCTGCTAAGCGATTTTCCCTGCATGTTTTTTCCGGGCTGAGGCATATCTGCATCAGCAAAGGCAGTGTTTTTGAGATATTTATAATACTTATCGTTAAAGCCCGGCTTTAAGACAAATTCCCAAGGTTTATAGCGTCCGGCATAATGCAAAACAGCAATATTATTTCTTGCTTTAATTGCTGAAGCTCTAAACCTATTATTAAACAAAACCTTCGGCAATAAATCAAAAATAGGCGGAATTACATTCCAGGATAACGGCAATTCCTTCCAGTTATGCATAAAGAGCTTGTTTAAAGCGTCTTGATCATGGTGCGGAAAATTGCCAGTTGCAGCAAGTTCAATAACTTTACTAGAATAATCATTGGCACGCCACTGCTGTAAATCCATTATAACAACGCCGGAATTAAAGTACTTTTTATCTAAAGACAAGCCAATAACCTCATGCTTCTGCTGCATCAATCGCTTGGAAGCCATAATACCATAATCCGGCACAGCAGCTATAGCCTTCCCCTGCATATCAATGTTCCATAAAACAGCTATATCCTGCAGAACCAGCAAATCTACATCCATATAAATTACCTTTTGCACATCTGCAGGCAATATATTAGCCATATCCAATCTGAAATATGCAGCCTTACTGATATGTCCGCTTGTATAAAGCTTTTCAAAGCCCTTGTATGCCGACAAATCACAAACTACCAGCTCTGCGTTCTTTCCAGCAATAGTCTTCTGTAAACCTGTAATTTTTTCAGCATTAATACCGTCACTCAACAAGAAAAAACGCACTTTGTTTGTTTCTTCAGTATTCTCTAAGATTGACTCCATGACTACAGCTACATGCTGCGCATAATTATTATCTGCTGCTAATGCAATATTTATCGTTTTCATAACGAATCTCCTAGTGTTTTTTATTTATTATACTATAAATAGCATTATTATGCTGACTTTTTCTCAATCACTAAGCCACAACTTATTTGCATTGCCGGCCAGACTATATTATAATAATTTTTAGATGATTTTATAAACAGAAAGGAAGTAACCGAATACATGTCTATTTATATTATAGCAGGCATCTGTCTTTACATCGCTTCTTATGCGTTTTATGTTACATTTTCCCACGGTCTTGGCCACAAAGCAGAATACCTGCAGCTGCGCAGATTTATTCCCTGCGCCATTTTAGCTGTGTTACCTATGTATCTGGTAAATGAGTCTTTACTCTCGCCCCAGTATCTGCTCAGTTTTTTGGTAGGTGTATCCTGGATAACAGCATATCCGCTGTTTTATTATCTTACCTACCACAAAATATCCTCAGATTTCGGATTTCATCTGGACACCGTATTCGGCTTATACATTATCGGCTGGCTTATTTCCTTAAAGCTGCTTGTACAAGCCTTTAACATTTTCCCGGCAATCACCTTGTCACTTATCTCTCTTATGGAATACGTATTGCTGGCACTGCCATTATTTCAGGCTTCCTATTATCTCCTTTACGGAACCTGTGTAAGCACCGGTGCAGTAACTATGGTTTTTGAAACCTATACTAATGAGGTTATAGAATATTTTAAATCTATGCCTTTAGCTGTGCGCATCGGTACTCTGATACTTAACATCGCTCTGTTGTCAGCCTTCTTGTATTTCAATCTGACCTCGGAAACATCAATCACCGCTCCGCTATTGCCGAATTTGGCAATAATAATTGCAGTAACTTTATTTTTAACCTATTATTTATGGAATAATAAAAAAGGTGTTTTCATCCGTACCGGTCTTATTGAATTGGTCTTGGATGTTAAAGACTATCTTGAGCAAACAAAATCATATAAAACAAACCTTGCCAAACGTGTAGCCAACCTCAACGTAAAACAAACTACACCGTTCTGTGAAAAACCTGCTACGTTCATTTTGATAATAGGTGAATCAGAATCCCGCGACTATATGAGCGCCTTCTGTGATTATCCGCATGATACCACGCCTTGGCTGAAATCAAAGCAAGCATCGGAAAACTTTCTTCTCTATAAAAACGCCTATGCCTGCAAAGACCAAACCGTTCCCGCATTAGAACGTGCTTTTACCGAAGTTAACCAATATAATGATAAAAAGTTTTACGAATCCTGCTCCTTTGTCGATATAGCGCGTAAAGCCGGCTTTAAGATTTCATGGTTCAGTAATCAAAGCCATATCGGTGCTGCCGATACTGCGGTAACGCTGGTAGCAAATACTGCCGATACTGCTGAATGGACTAAGCTGCATCTCAATCAGGTACAATACGACGAAAGCCTGTTGGGTTATTTAAAACAGATTGACGCTAATGAAAATAACTTTATTGTTTTTCATTTAAAAGGTAATCATTTTAATTTTATTAACCGCTATCCACAGGAATACGCTAAATTCAGCAAGCCTGATACCTACGATTTGATTCCAAACTATATTGATTCAATTGCCTATACTGACTATGTTTTGCAACAGATTCAGGAATACGCTGCCAAGCATTTAAATTTACAAGCTATGGTGTACTTCTCAGATCATGCTACAATTCCGGATAAACGTCGTTCGCCAAATTTTGGTGGTTTTGCTACCGTACGAATTCCGTTATTCACATATCTTGCAGACGAATATATAAGTACACATCCTGAAATATATTCAGCGCTTAAAGCTAACCGCGATAAATATTGGACTAACGATTTGGCTTATGAGTTGATTTGCGGTATTTTGGATATCAAATCAAATCATTATGACGAATCCAACAGCTTAGCATCCACACAATATAAATATACCAAAGATATGCTTATGACTGACTTAGGAAAACTACACATTATGGACGATATAGAAAAATAACGTAATAAAAGCGAAAAGTTAGTTTTACTTTCTAACTTTTCGCTTTTTCTATATCTGTTATATGGCAATATTTAATTGCTTTTTGCTTTCTGCAGCTCATACAGCTTCAAATACTTCATCATAGTATAAATAAAATGCTGCAGACTGGAATATAAACCACTCCAACCATCTATAAAACCAAGCTGCAGTATATAAGCCCGCAAAAAACCATAAGCCGAATGCGCAAAACATGCTGCAAGAGAAGTACGCTTTCCCTTAGCAAAATTATCCTCTGCCCAAATGGTAGTATAATGCCCTGCCTTATCCCACCATTGTTGCCAGGAATCATATGTATAATGTTCGATATAACCTGCCAGCTTTTCTTTCGGCAAATCGCATACCGGTCTTTCATGCACTTTATTTTCCCAATGCACCTTATTTACAGGGAAAAGGCGCAACACTTCATCCGGTTTAAAAATGCCATGCTTATAGGTAAAACCAAAGGCATGTATTTTACGCATAATGCTGTACTGCTTTTGTGCTTTTGTTGCCATTGCTTTTTCTACAGCACAGCAAAGATCATCAGTCATTCTTTCATCTGCATCAAGATACAGCACCCATTCGGTTTTTACATGCTGTAACGCAAAATTGCGCTGCGCCGCAAAGTCATTATCCCAAGCACGGTAAACAACCTTCGCACCATTTTCTTCTGCTAATTGAACTGTTTTATCCGTACTACCGGAATCGACAATCAGCACCTCTGCTGCAACTTTCTTGGCATTCTGCACAACATCAGCTATATTTTTTTCTTCGTTTTTAGTTAAAACCACTACTGTAACTTTACTCATTTTTATTTTCCTCATATTGGATTTTTTATCTGAATATCTCATATCAGCAAATAGCAATCTTCCTGTTAAACACTCACGCTAGTAGGTATATTATACCATACTTTTCATTCACAAGTTGACTATTATTATAAAAACTCTATTTAGTAATTATCAAGAAACTGCATCCGAAAAAACGATTACAAAAAAATCACTTTTCGTTTTTTCCAATCAAATATTAAGAACTACTACAAGTGAAAAAGTTGCATCGGTCCACCCATTCGTCAAGAAAAATGTAATTTATTGCACTTTTTCCTAACGAATATTATGTGCGCATATTGTTCTATTCTACAACTATATTCTGAATGTAAAAATAATGCATTCGGAAAATTAACTACCAATCGTCAAAACAGATATTTTCATTAAGAAATAAATTTAATCACTACTAAATCTCTCCGTTTACCTCTCTCCAATGCCAATCGTACTAAAAATCCCCCTGACAAATCAATGCCAAGGGGATAATACAGTCGGAGGTTTTAAGCTCATTGCCATTCACCATCCTTCAGCATATTCTGCAAGTATGGGTCTGCTCCGTAACGTCCTTCAAGATACTGCTTATCGTAAGCTGCGGTATTGTTGATACGCTCGTTATTTTCTTTGCGGATCTCATAGAGCGAGTACAGCTCACTGCTGTGGTTATCTCCTTCAGCGGCAAACCAAATCTCGTCACGGCGGTAAACAGTGTTTTTCATAGTTGCTATATCGTGAGAGGTGAAGATTAGTTGCGCTCCATGCGTATTTAGCTTAGGATTTTTAAACAGAGCTATGATGTAACGCAGCAGCTTCGGATGAAGCTTGGCATCTAATTCGTCAATAACTGCTAACCGGCCTTCTGCTAAAGCAATCAGTAGTATCGGCAATGCTGCAATGAGCTTTTTAGTACCATCGGATTCATCTTTATAGGATAACTCGTAGGTTTTTCCATGCAGTGTTCTTTGCATGATGAGTTGTTTGCTATCGTTGTCGTAGCGATAGCCGTTGATGTCAATACCTATATCATTTAAAGCACTGATAAATTGCCGGCGTATGGTTTTGTTATCAGACAGCATTATCTGTAATTCAGCTTCAGGATTAGCATAGCTGCGGATAATGCAGCTTTCAAACCATTTTTGAGCGTCATTGATAGCAGGGATATCATAGTTGATTGCTAAGAACGATAAGTAGGGCATTTTGGGATTTACATCTCTATTTATGGATGCCTTGTTTATGCTAGAGCCTAAAATAATAACCTTACCTTCTCGGTCAAAAATATGGGCGGTGCGTTTGCCGCCTATTTTTTTTCTGTCCAGTGCTTCGGCAATGATTTCATCATGAAGCATAGAAAGGTAATAGCGGTACTCATAGCCATTAGTACGGAAGTAAAGCAGGAATTCTGTAGGCTCATTAGAGGTTTTTTCATCAAACAGGAAGGGCGTGCAAGATACTTTTTGCTGTACTATAATCTTAGTACGAGTTTTTTCCATATCGTAGATAGGTTTTACCACGGTGGAGATAAGGCAGGTTAAAGCCTGCAGCATATTTGTTTTACCGCCGCCGTTAGGTCCATAGATAGCTGCTACAGGTAAAAGATTACTCGCTGGCTTGCAGTAAATAATATTTTCGGCAAACTCAGGCAGATTAGCTGCCTGCATATCAAAAACTGTTTCATCTTTATATGATTTGAAATTTTTAAATGAAAATTGACAGAGCATGAAATCAACTCCTTTCATGCTCATTGTAACATTAAAAACGCCAAAAATCAATTTTATAAGCCTGTTTTAGAAAATATTTTACTGAAAACGGCATATAAAACCTAAAATTTGTTTTTTTAGCTGCTACTGGAAGTGCCTTTAGGCGTTTTTCACCCAAACTCTAAACTATTGGCATTGTTTAATATTCTATCATTTTCCCTAACGAATATCATACGCGTACATTATTCTACTATACAACTACATTTAAAGTGCAAAATAAGGAGCAGCTTAAGCCGCTCCCTATCTATTCTTCATCTTTCTTTATCCTGCGCTGCAGCAAAACAAGACGCAACGACAAAACAACAGCACTGCAGATTACGCCGATATCCAGGCTCTGCCAATAAGCAAAGGCACCATTATTGAACTTGTAATCCAAAAGCAGACCCACCGGCAGGCAAATTGCCCAATAAGCCAGCATGCTGCACCAAAATGTAGCATTAACGTCCTTGTAGCCACGCAAAATTCCCTGTATCGGCGCCGCGACTGCGTCGCCTCCCTGCCACATAATAGCGTAGATAATAAACACCTTCACCAGCTCAATAACATGCGGATTCGTTGTATAAATGAGCGCGATATATTCACGCGTCACCAGCTCCAGCGCCATGTAAACCATAGCAATAAAAAGGCTCATCTCCAGTCCCAATGCCGTGTAATCGCGCGCCCCCTGATAGTTTTTCGCACCATATTCAACGCCCACCACAATCGTCAGCGCCAGCGAGAAGCTCATAGGAAACATATAAATAAGCGAGGAGAAGTTAAGTGCCGCCTGATGCGCAGCAATAACCTCTGTGCCGAATTTGGCAATAAACAGTGCCACAACGCCGAAGATGCTCGTTTCCATAAAAATGGCCACGCCCATAGGCACACCGATGCGCAGATATTCTGCCACCAGCTGCTTTACTGGGCGCACAAAGCCCAGCACATCATACTGCTTGAATGGTTGCAGCTTCGACACCACCACTGCGAACATCACCAAAAGCAGCCAAAAGGTGATGCCCGTTGCTACGCCGGCGCCAATGCCGCCCAGGCGCGGTAAGCCCAGCTTGCCGAAAATCAGCACATAGTTCAGGAAGGCGTTGACAGGCAGCGCCAAAAGATAAATCTTCATCGACAGCTTGGTATAACCCAAAGTATCTACAAGGCTGCGCAGCGGTGTGATAAGGAAGAACGGCAGCACGCCTATGCCAAGACCGGCCATATACCACAGCGCAATGTGATAAACCTCCGGTGCCAAGCCCATGCCCTGCAAAAACGGCGGCAAAAAGATAACGCCACCGACAATTATCAGCACAGAAAAGGCTATAGCCAACAGCATGCCATGTCGTACTACCGTAGAGATTTTTTCTTTTTCGCCTGCACCCAAAAGGTTGGCAATCAAAGGCATCGCCGCCAGTAGAATGCCTGCAAAGCAGGTCTGTACCGGCATCCAGATATTACCGCCGATGGCAGCGCCGGCCAAATCCGCATCGCCAGCCTGCCCGGACATACTGGCATCAAAAAAGTTCATGCCCATAATCGCAATCTGCGTGCCGATAATCGGCAACATAACGCTCAGCAGACGCTTAACCTTATCCTTATAATCCTTGTGTAAAATTTTTAGCATATCCTTACTCCCATTTTCCCTAATATAACAAAAGGCACACGGCTGCAAACACAGTCGTGTGGCGAAAAGATGACTATTGAATCAGAAAAAATCCACAACAATTTTTCAGATTTAATTTTAACAATAAGCAGCCTGCTTGTCAAGCTCAGTCTTCTGCTTCTGCCAATTCGGAAAGATAAGCCCAACGGTCCACCATCTCATCCAGCTTTTGCTGCACAGCCTCCTGCTGCTTAGTTAAAGCTGCCAGACGGGTGAAGTCACTGCCGCATTGGTTGATTTCTGCGCCCAACATTTTCAGCTCTGCCTCACTGCGCGCAATCTCTTGGTCAAGACGCTCCAGCTCCAAGCGCTCGCCATAAGTCATTTTCTTCTTGGCAGGCTCTTCGGCAGGCTTTGCTGCAGCCACCGGCTTAGCCTTTACAGGCTGCGCCTGCTGCGCACTTTCCTCCTGCAGAGCTTCTGCATAATCGCTGTAGCCGCCGATATACGGCTTAATGCTGCCATCCTGCTCCAACGCAAAAATCTTTTGTGCAAAGCGGTCGAGGAAGTAACGGTCATGGGAAACGGCGATAACCGCACCGGCGAAGCTGTCCAGATAATCCTCCAAAACAGAAAGTGTCGGGATATCCAAATCATTTGTCGGTTCGTCCAAAAGCAGCACGTTCGGTGCCGTCATCAGCACACGCAACAGATACAAGCGGCGTTTTTCACCGCCACTGAGCTTGGACACCGGCACCCATTGCAGCTCCGGCGGGAAGAGGAAGCGTTCCAGCATCTGTGCCGCACTGATGCGCTGACCGTCGGCCGTTTCAATGTAATTATTTGCTTCCTTGATATATTCCAGCACACGCATATTGCTGTCCGGAAACTCGCTGTGCTGTGCAAAATAGCCAATCTTCACAGTCTGGCCTACGCGCATTTCGCCGCTCGTAGGCTGCAGCTTACCGGCAATGATATCCATCAGCGTTGATTTGCCTGCGCCATTAGGACCGACGATACCGATGCGGTCATTACGCAGCAGGATATAGCTGAAATCCTTGATATAATCCTTACCGTCCCACACCATGCCGATGTCTTCCAGCTCGATGATTGTTTTGCCAAGACGACTGCTGACGGAGGACATCTCCAGATTTGCTTCCGTCTTTACATTCTTCACTTCCGCTTCAATCTGAGCAAAGCGCTCCACGCGGTCCTTCTTTTTGGTACGGCGTGCTTCCGCACCACGGCTGATCCAGGCCAGCTCGCGGCGGTAAATGTTGCGCAGCTTTTGCGCAGCAGAGGCCTCCGCAATACGGCGTTCCTCACGCTTTTGCAGGAAGAGGCTGTAGTTACCGACGTAAACATAGCCCTTTCCGCCATCTATCTCTAAAGTGCGGTTAACAACACGGTCAAAGAAATAACGGTCATGGGTTACCATCAGCAGCGCACCCTTGCGCGCCAACAGCTTTTGCTCCAGCCAGGCAACAGTAGCGTTATCCATATGGTTGGTAGGCTCGTCCAAAATCAGCAGGTCCGACGGACGCACCAGCACGCCTGCCAAGGCCACACGCTTGCGCTGGCCGCCGCTCAGCTCGCCCATCTGCTGCTGCAGATTAGTGATACCAAGCTGCGTAAGCACCGCCTTCGCTTCGCTTTCCAGCTGCCAGGCATATTTATCATCCATCTGCTGCTGCAAATCAAGCAAATGCTTTTGCAGCTTTTTGTTATCAGGCTCCGTTGCAGCCTGCTCCACCGCAGTTTCGTAATCACGCAACAGCACCATCAGCGGCGAATCGCCTTTAAAAACCTGCTCCAGAACAGTTGCGTCTGCCTCAAACGGCGGATCCTGCGGCAGATATTCCATCACCACGCCGCCGGGAATCGTCAGCTTACCGTCACCGGACTCGTGATTGGCAATCATGCGCAGCAAGGTACTTTTACCGGTGCCATTGACACCGATAATACCGTACTTGTCGCCTTCCTCTACGTTAAATGTAATATTTTCAAACAACAATCTGTCGCCATAGCTGTACGACAAATCCTCTGCACTTAAAATCATTTTACTTATCTCCCTGTGAAAAATTTACACTCTAAAATTATAACACGCCTGCGGATAAAAGTAAAAAGGACGAACCGCCAAGGCCCGTCCTTCGTATTGCTATTTTACTGTTACCTGTAAATTTTCGTTTTCTTCCGCTACGTCCTGCAAAACCTGCAGCAGCTGTTCGCCATACCAGCCAAGCTTTTCATTGTCGGTAATATCAGCAGGCACAACAATTTGCGTAGGCTCGGCGATTTCCGTCAGGCAATCATACAACGCGTCTAAATTGGCGCCGTAGTACACAGGCAATGCCAGCGCGCTGCGCAGATATTTATGCAACGCAGGCACAGAGGTCATGCGCTCAAGGTCTAATGTGATTGTTCTCATAATAATCTCCTTATTTTCCGTAAAGCTTGCTGAAGGACTTGTAGTGATCACCGGTGTAGTAAATCAGGCCATCGTTGGAAAAGACAATGCGCTTCGCGTTACGATTGCCCTTCACATAATCAATATCGCATTCCTTCCAGTTGCGGCCGTTTTTCTTCGGCAGCTTGCCTTCGTAATTGCCGTAGCGGTCACCGCCGATGGATTTACCGGGTGCAACCTTGTCTAGGGTGCCTTTTGTCTGCCAGCCCAGCTTTTTGGCCTCGTTTTTCGTGATATAGTTGTGCGGCAATCGCTTATATTCGTTGATGTAGGCAGCAACATGCTCCTTATCGGTGTAGGCAGCGCTTTCGCTGATTTTGATTTTGCCGCTGTTGGCCTTGACGTTGGCCGCAGTGTTCTGGCCATTGTTGCTCTTGGTTGTATTAACAGTTGTTGTCTGGGTTGTCTGTTTATCGCTGCTCTTGGGGCTGTTACTGCCGCAGCCGGCAATTATGCTGACGCTGAGCAGCATCGCCAGGAAGAACGCTAAAAGTTTTTGCATAAGTATGCTCCTTTCTTAAAAACCACCATCATTATAAGCTCTTGCGATTACAAATACATAGCCAGAAATTCATCCAATCTCTTTTCTTCTAATGAAGCTATGTAATCAGCAAACGGCTCAATATTACCATGTAATGCATATTCTTCTAAGCGTTTAAAATACTCTAATCTGTCAAGTTTAGGAATAGATATGGATATAAGCCGGTTAGCCAATAATTGGTAATTCATTATCAATCTGCTTGTACGTCCGTTGCCGTCAATGAATGGATGAATACGTACAAATTCTGCATGCGTCCAAGCAGCTAAAGTAATAGGATCTTCTTTATATTTCCATGTCAAATCCGCAAAAAAATTCTTTACCTGCCTATATGCTTCATTGGGCTCAGGCGGTATATGATTAGCGCCGGTAATTCGGACATTCACATTACGATAGAATCCGCCAGCAAAAATATTTTCCATTAAAATGCTATGAATATCTTTTGTCATTGCTTCGTCTAAAGAGAAACCATCAGCGATTTTCTGCTTGATAAATTCATATGCTTTTTTATGATTAACAACCTCAAAAATTTCGCGCAAATGCTTGCCGCCAATAGAAATTCCATCTTCTAAGACCACTTTCGTTTCTAAAAGTGATAAGGTATTGCCTTCAATCGCTGTAGATTCATGAGTATACTCTAATTCGAAATTAGCTTCCCATTTAGCAAAAGCTAAAGAATCTACCTGCTTCGCACATTGATGATATTTTTCTGCTTTTTTTATAATGTTTTCATACTTCATAAGTTTTCCTCTCATTCTATATTTTATGAAAAGATATCGGCTAATTTATCTGCCAGATTAGAATTTAAGCCATCCGCTTTTTCCTCCGATGCTTTTTCTTCACCATGCTGACTCTCATCATCAGATTGCAGCAATTCAAGCATTTTAATTTCAGCTTCCACATCTCCGCTTTTTGCTGCTTCAGCTAGCCATTTGATAGCATTATTTTTGCTTTTTTGCACAACAATACCATTAATATATAACTCAGCAAGCTTTTTCCGGCAAGCAATACTGCCACAATCTGCACCAAGCATAAAAACCTCAACAGCACGTTTAGCAGCACCATAATCTTTCTGTTGTAAATAGAAATTGCCTAATAAATATGCTGCTTCGGCAGAATCATTTGCAACAGCATCACGATAATAGTACATTGCTTTATACGTGTCTTTTTTTACACCTATTCCCTGACTATAAAAAATTCCTAATTTGGTTAATACCAAACCTTTCATTTTTTTATTTTGAGTTAGTTTTAAAATTTTCTCATAACCGGCAATACATTTTGAGATATCTCTGTGAATATATAAAGACATATTAGCTAAATAATAAATTGCATCTATACTATTTTTCGCAGCCGCCTTTTCATACCAATATAATGCTTTTTCTATATTTTTACCTATACCTATACCTGCATCATACATCTGCCCTACTTTTAAAATTGCATAAATATCATCTGCTTCCGCAGCCTTCTTATACCAATAAAAAGCTCCTGCCAGATTCTTTTTAACTCTGTCTTTACCATTTTCTAATAGCTTGGCCAGTTCAAACTGTGCTTCAACATTACCATTTTCAGCAGACAATGTATACCAATGTTTCGCTTTCTCGACATCAATCAGTGTACCGATACCGCTGAAATATTGCTGTGCCACTAAAAACTGCGTCTGCGCATCTCCTGCTTCAGCAGCTTTTTCCCGCCAGGATAATGCTTCTGCATAATCAACATCTATGCCATAGCCATTGTAATAACAATTACCTAATATAAACTGCGCTTTGCAATCTCCTTTTTCCGCATCATATGCAATACTCTCAAATACGTCATCATCGATTTCATCTTTCCAATATCCTTTTAACAATAAAGCATACATCTTTTCACTTGCTTTTTCCTTGTATATATTAGGATTATACGAAGCTTCTTGGTAATACTCAAACGCTTTTGCCAAATTACGTTCAGTTCCTAAACCATAAAAATAGCATTCAGCTAGATGATAATAACTATTATAATCGATATCTATTGCTTCTTCAAAACATTCTACCGCTCTTTTATAATCCTGCTCTACCAAATTTCCTTCATAATACATTTCTCCCAGATAAAATAAGAACTCTTTATCATTATCTCCACCAAAGCATACATAATTGTCAATAAATTCTTCAACAAGATTTTTATCAATATCTAAGCCATAATAATAACACCTTACCAATCGATAGCCAGCCTTATCATATCCCTGCTCATATGCTTTCAAATAATATTCTGTTGCTAATCTCCTGTCTTCTTCAACACCAATCCCATGCCAATAGCAGTTAGCTAATTCATATTGACCAGCATCACATTCTAATGCTGCTGACTTTTTAAACCAATAGATTGCTTTTTCAAGATTTCGTTCTATACCTCTAGCATACCTAAAAGCAAATCCAACATCATATTGTGCATGCGCATGTCCATTTTCTGCTGCACACAAATAGTAGTCATAGGCTTTTTCATAATTAATTTTTACTCCATATCCAAAGTCATAAAAACATCCTAGTAAATAATTCGCCTCAACATTTCCTAATTCAGCAGCAATCTTTAAATACCTTAATGATTCTGCATATTTTCTTTTGCGATAAATGCTATAACCCTTTTTATATATCAAATCACTGTCTATTTCCTCTATTGCATCTTCATCGCCTGCTAAAAATGCTTCAATATAATATTCTTGTGATTTTTCACTATCTGCTTTTACACCTGATCCATATTTATAGCAATCTCCAAGTTGATAATAAGCAGACCTATATCCTAATTCTGCAGACTTTTTATACCAATACACTGCTTCATTATAATCTATATTCCCTTCAATATTACTGCAACAAATTTCTCCTAACATAAAATATGCATACCCATTATCATCATTAGATAATCTCATATACAAGTCATAAGCTTGATGCATACTAACATCAACGCCTAATCCACTATAATAACACCATGCTAATAGCCTCAAAGCATTATTATTATTCAAATTAACAGCCTGTTTAAAGTACTCTACAGCACTCTCATAATTCTTTTCTTTATAATATGACATGCCTAATTCATATAACTCTTTACCACGTTGCTCATCATCTTCTATATCAAAATCAATGTCTTCAATATCTTCTCCCAAGTACTCTAAAACATCATTGATAATCCTATTGGCTGCTTCTGTAATAGTTTCCAAACTGGAGCGTAAGATATCAAGCTGCTTATCCTCACTCCAATCCGCGACATAATTAAAACTATACTCAGACGTATCAAGATTGAAATAACTACAAACAGCATAGGCAACACTTTCGGCTTCTACTTCTTTGGTATTTCTATTTTTATCAGTACCATTGTGAAGTAATTCATGCGCAATCTCATGAATCAATGTTTTAGTATTCTGAAGCTGACTCATGCCTACACTTATAACTATTTTCCTTCCAATGTAGCAGGTTCCTCTTACACCAGCTTTTAATTTTCCAAATTCAATTGGCAATGGAGAAATTTTTGTAAGCGCATTAAATAAAATTTCATAACTCTCATAGTTTCCCTCTAAAATTTTTAATTCTATACCATTTTGAGGCAAAGGGTCGCCCTCAGTCTGACTTATATCAAAAATACAAACCTCTTTAAAACCACGCATTCCGCCTGCTCCGAAACGTGGTGCCAAAATGCGAATTGCCTTTTCTCCTTTTTTGACATGCCTGTTAAAGTCTCTCTTCCACTGAACATAACCTGCTAATTTAGTAGCATTAGGACATTGTTCATAAATAAGTTGCCAATTATAACTGGAAAATGTATGAAACTTTGCCATTACTTCCAAGTAATGTTTAAAATTGTCCCCTTCAAAAATTTCTCTCACGCCATTTTGCAAGCGATCAATAATTTTATCAATATTTTTGTTCTCATTCTCCATAGCAAACACATCCTATTCAATCCATATTATTTATATTTCATTCAAGATCCCGATACTACAAAAAATTCCGCATTCTTATTTTCATCTATCATTTTTCTTACATAGTGAATAAAACGACTATAAAAATCTATAAGCACGGCTTTTTTAGGAAGCATATATATTAATTTTTCTTCAAGAGGCATTGTATCATCAAAGCATATTCGTAAGCTGATATTACGATAAGCCTTAATGGCACGATTCAAATCAATAATCTCATGTATTCGTGAACTATGAGGATTACCTTCCAACAACATCACTATCTCTTCCAGCTCTTGTAATATCTGCTTAACTACACTTAACGGATAAAAATTATCACCCCAATGCTCAAATTCATCAGCAGGCATATAAATATCTTGATTATATTTTGCATCAAAGTAACGTGCAAAAATATCCTCCAGCAAAAAGGCTGAATCATCTTCATCTATAGAAATATGAACCTTAAAATTGACTTCACCACTATTACCGTCAGATATTCCGTACCACATATAAGAATGATCATCGTGATCTCCAGTATATATCGGTATACGATCCTCATCTATTAAAATATAATCATCAGATTCAGGCATGTCTATCTTGTTATCCATAAAACGCTCCCTTAATACGTTACATATCCAACTGCAAAAGCTTAAGTTCATCCTCAAAATTCAAATTAAGCACTTCATCACCCTTAGATAATAAGCCTATAGCAAATGCTTTAACAACTAACAATTGCCGTATATTTATATCATCAGTCCAAGTATAAAAATGATAGGTATTTATTCCATATTTCTTCAAACACTCCGTAAAACATTTTGCTACAGCATATGCAAAATCACTTAACCAAACATTGAATTTATACGTTTTATTTTCACTATCGCTAGATCTTTTAACAATAATATTCAGCATAGCATCAGGCTTATGAAAATACTGCAGATCAAAACTTATATTCCATTCATAGATAGAAGGCTCCTCATCCCACACAAAGCGAACTTTTTCAGGAACATCAGCCCATTCATTGCCATCATTATCGACAAATACACCTTCATATTCTTCTATTTCAACAAAAAATTCTTCATGACGATTATCATAATAAAGGAAAAAATAAGCTGTTTCTAATAAACCTGTTGGAATACTAGTATGCCAAATTGTAGCAACATATGACGTAAACTCTATAGCATTTATGCAACAATTAACATCAGCCCAGCCTGCTTCTCGCGGCAAAACTTCAAATTTTACAGGACAATCTTCTCGTATAACTACATTATTCCAATCTATACTATTCACAACCTATCCCTCCCATCTGTTTTCATTATATCATATACAAAAAATCGGCGCACCATATCATGATACGCCGCCCCCCAAAAGTTCACAAGTAATTCCTTGAAAAAAACTATGCTTTATGTTATATTATAGATAAAGAAGACAACCGCCCAAGCAGTTCGTGCCATTCCAATCGGCTTACGCCTCTTGGGGCACTATTGCATGGCGTGCATAAACCAATCAGCAGCGTCCTACGGACTTGCTTCTTGGATGCACCCGCAAAGGTGGGTTGCCGTTTAATTTGGTTTGAAAAACCGCCTTGTAGCAGCAAATTACAGAGGCGGTTTTTCTATGTCTAGACTATCTGCTGTACTGAAAGATAAAAGTCAGCAATGCCAGAATGAACATGCCAAAAGCTATCAGGTATTTGAAATCATAGTTCCTCATAGACATCACCTCGATTCTCTTAGAGAATTTCGGCAATGCCACCCCGTAAACGGTTGTCTTAAAACATATTTTAGCATATAAAACAAAAACATACAACGAACAAGCTGTGAAGTTTGCCGTTGTATGTTTTTGTTTTATATCTTGTTTTTACCTTACATCTCTGCCATGAGTATAAACCGGCAGCAGCTTCGGCGACAACTCACCATGCACTCCGGCAGCCTTTTCTTCCTCAGCGTAGCGACGTACATGCTCCAGGCTCAGCTTGCCCAGCTTAACAGACTTCGCTGCTTCGGCAGCCTTAGTACCGGCAATGCGGCCAAAGACGATGATATCCAGCAGGCTGTTGCCCATCAGACGATTGGTGCCGTGAATGCCGCCAACAGCTTCACCGGCAACAAACAGGCCCGGCAGCTTTGTTTCCGCATCCTTATCAATCAGGATACCGCCGTTTTGGTAATGCAGCGTCGGATAAATCAAAATCGGCTCCTTGCGCAGGTCAATGCCAAACTTAGCATACATACGCAGCATACCCGGAATGCGTTTGGCAATAGTGCCTTCACCATGCAGCATTTCAATCAGCGGTGTATCAAGCCACAGCGCCACGCCATCGAGCGCCTTCACGCCCTTGCCGCGGGCAGTACACTCGCGGATGATGCTTGCTGCAGATACATCACGGGTTTCCAGCGGATGCATAAAGATTTCGCCCTCGCTGTTTACCAGCTGCGCACCAATCGAGCGCACCTTTTCGGTAACCAGCGCACCGTAAATCTGCGCCGGATAAGCAACACCCGTCGGATGATACTGAATTGCGTCAGCATAAATCAGCGGCGCACCGGCACGGTATGCCATAACAAGGCCGTCGGCAGTCGCACCATAATGGTTAGAAGTCGGGAAGCCCTGATAATGCAATCGTCCTGCACCACCGGTTGCCATGATTACGCATTTAGCACGTACAACCTTGTACTCCTGCGCATCAAAATCCCACAGCACCGCACCGGCAGTTTTACCCTCCTCGTCAAGCAGCAGCTCGACTGCGGGTGAAAACTCCAGCACCGGAATACCGCGGTTCTGCACTTCGTCACGCAGCACGCGCATGATCTCCGCACCGGTGTAATCG
>ERZ779705.778-NODE-778-length-26014-cov-2.610232_pt1 | contig 26014 bp, 21 predicted proteins | sample MGYA00511385_ERZ779705 | MGnify/ENA primary metagenome ERZ779705 (study PRJEB29588, sample SAMEA2145301) | human gut metagenome | biome: human gut; feature: human-associated habitat; material: faeces | place: Denmark | collected 2008/2010 ... | reverse complement strand
TGTATACTCTCAGATGATAGCCGGAAAAGATGCTCACTTCTTCGGACAGGCTAAAAACAGCTGGCTTACCGGAACTGCTGCATGGACATTTGTAAACGTATCACAGTATATTCTTGGAGTAGTGCCTACATTAAACGGTCTTAGCATCGACCCATGTATCCCTTCTGAGATGGGAACTGAATTCACAATGACACGTAAATATCGTGAAGGAATCTACAATATCAAAGTTGAAAATCCTTCAAAGGTTGAAAAGGGTGTTGCTAAACTTATCGTAAACGGAAAAGAACTTGCAGGTACAACTGTTGTACCTTACGAAAAGGGTCAGACACACTATGATGTCACTGTTGTAATGGGTTAATTTGTAAATTTTGAACTAAATATATTACACAAAAAAGCCGGAATACATATAAAATATTATTTGTATTCCGGCTTTTATTGATTTTAGTATTGTATGTCAAGTTCAAAAACAATTCCTTAATTTACGATATAAATTCTTCTATCTTGTCCTTTGGAATAACCCCAATGCTTCTGTCAGCTTCCTTACCGTCTTTAAATAAAACAAGTGCCGGTATACTCTGTATTCTGTACTCCATTGCAAGATCAGGATTTTTATCAACATCTACATTGAAAAATTCTACATCAGACTTTTCTTCTGATAACTGCTCTACTATAGGACCTATCATATTACAAGGTCCGCACCATGCTGCTGAAAAATCAACTAAAGCACATTTGCTTGATAAAACTTCGCTCATATCATTATTTTCAATTTTTTTAACCATAATCTATACCATCCTTTTCATATAAATCTACTGTATGCATTACATATGCTACCACATTTTTATAACATATGTATACTTTGTTATTGATAGTTTATATCAATTATTGTGGTACTACTATTTTCCCGGCTATGGCACATGCTGCGGCAGATTTTGGTGATGCAAGATAGATGCCTACCTTTGATGTTCCCATACGTCCGAGGAAGTTACGGTTGTTAGTTGCAACAACAGTCTCTCCGTCTGTCAAAATTCCGCCTGTTCGTCCACAGCAAAGACCACAACTTGGATGTGTTATTATTGCACCTGCTTTTGAAAGAATTTCCATAGTTCCGTTTTCTACTGCCTGTCTGTAAATCTTGCGGCTGGCAGGTGTGACAATAAGTTTTACGAAAGGAGCTATATGTCTGCCCTTTAAAACTTCTGCTGCTGCCATCAGGTCTTCAAGTCGTCCGTTTGTACATGAACCGATAAATACCTGGTCAATCTCCTTTCCCTCAATTTCTGATATAGGTTTTACATTATCAACATTTGAAGGACATGCCATAACAGGTACTAAATCTTCCGCATTATAATTTATAACTCTTGAATAAACCGCATCGCTGTCTCCAACCAAATCTTTCTGCTCGTCTGTAAGCTCTATCTCACAGTACTCTGCCGTTTTCTCATCAGGTGTGAATAACGCACATTTTGCACCCGCTTCAATTGCCATATTTGACATTGACATTCTGGATGCAACAGACATATTCTCAACCGTATCTCCGGCAAATTCAAGTGCCTTATATGTCGCACCATCAGCACCAAGGTCTCCGATAAGCTTCAGGATAATATCTTTTGCCATGACATTTTCAGGAAGTTTTCCGTTAATGTTTACTTTGATTGTCTCAGGCACACGAATCCAAAGAGTTCCGGTTCCAAGAATGCTTGCCATTTCGGTATAACCGATTCCAGATGAAAATGCACCAACACATCCATATGTAGTAGTATGGCTGTCTGTTCCAAAAACTATGTTTCCCGGTTTGACATATCCTGCTTCTGTCATAAGCTGATGACAAATTCCATCCGAACGGTGAATATTTTTCATGCCATATTTTTCAACAAATTCATTTCCGATTCTAAAATGTCTTGTATCATCAACCTGACTTGCCGGAACAAGATGGTCATATATAAGAACAGCCTTGTCGGCATCCCATATCTTTGTAAATCCCATCTCCTCAAACTTTGAGGCAACAAACGGAATAAATATATCATGTATCATAACTCTGTCAACATTTACGGTAACTATCTCTCCCGGCTTAACTTCTTTGCCGACATTATTTCTAATGATTTTTTCAATAATTGTCAAACCCATAACTTTCCTCCTAATCCAATCCATTCAATTTGCGCATTGCCTTTACAAGTCCGCCTGCATCAATTATCTTAACAAGATTATCAGGAAGTGATGCTATAGGATATTTATTTCCATTATAATCTATATCTTCATTAACTGTAACCGTGACACTATCACCCTCTTTTACATCATCATGAAGTTTATCATTTTCAATAAGCAAAAGTCCGTTATTTATTGAATTTCTAAAGAATATTCTCGCAAACGATTTTGCGATTACACATTTGATACCAAGTGCTTTTATTATCTCAGGTGCCTGTTCTCTTGATGAACCACAGCCAAAATTCTTTCCTGCAACGATAATATCACCCTCCTTAATCAGACCTGCAAGTTCAGGTCTGAGTGGCGAAAATGCATATGGTGCCATATCATTAACTGTTTCTAATGCAAGGTACTCTGTCGGAATAATAATATCTGTATCTATATCATCACCAAGCACCCATACTTTTCCACTAAACTGTGCCATTTGTCTTTCCTCTTTTCGTCCTTATTTCAGCGCAGACATAATCCATGCCCGCTTCTTGTTTACAACAAATCCGATGTTGTTATCTCTCCTTTTATGGCTGATGCTGTAACTGTTGCCGCTGATGCAAGATAGATAAATGAATCCTTATGACCTGCACGTCCTTTGAAATTTCTTGTTCCCGTACTTATAAGAACCTCATTTTCGCCGATAACGCCCTGACAGCTTCCCCAGCATACACTACAGTTTGAATTCATAACAATTGCCCCTGCTTCCATAAATGTGTCAATAATTCCCTCTTTAAGCGCCTGCTGATAAACAGCCGCACTTGCAGGTACTACAAGAAAACGTACAAGCGGAGCAACTTTCTTTCCTTTGATAATCTCTGCACCCGCACGCAAATCTTCTATTCGACCATTATTACATGAGCCTAAAAATGCCTCATCAATATGAGTTCCAAGACATTCCTTTGCAGGCACCACGCTGTCTACAAAATGAGGTTTTGCAACAATTGGTTCAATCTCATCAAGATTAATGTCGTAAACCTTTGCAAATTTTGCATCTGCATCACTCGAAAAACTGTGTTTTGGCTTTCTTCCATGCTCTTTAAGATATTCTATTGTTATGTCGTCAACTTCCATAAGAGCAGTTTTAGCACCTGCCTCAACACAGAGATTACAGATTGATATTCTGTCACTCATATTCAAAGTTTTAAGACCTTCTCCCCCAAACTCCATAGCCATGTAATTGGCACCGTTAGCACCAATCTTTCCTATAATAGTAAGTATGAGGTCTCTTGCATAAACACCGTCTCTAAGTTTTCCTTTAAGATTAAATCTGAGTGTCTCAGGAACAAGAAGCCATGACTTACCTGTAACCATGGCATAGAGATAATCTGTGCATCCAACACCTGTACCAAACGCACCTACTGCTCCGTAAGCACATGTATGGCTGTCAGCTCCAAAGATAAGTTCACCAGATGTAACATGATTTTCCATCATGACCTGATGACATACACCCGCTCCCTCATAAAATTTAATTCCATGCTCTTTGGCAAAATCTCTCATTTTCTTATGAGACGCTGCTGTTTTTACACTGTCACACGGAACATTGTGGTCTACTATCCAGACAAGCTTGTCTACATCTGCGATATGCGGATTTTTAAGTTTATTGTACATATCTATTGTAAGATGTGTTGTTCCGTCGTTGCTCATAAGTCTGTCAAGTTCTACTGTATGTATATCCCCCGGCTTAACCTCATTTACACCTGCGGCTGCCGCAATAATCTTTTCTGCAATTGTCATTCCCATGAAACTAATCCTCCTTATTTAATGATGCAATAAGACCACCCTGGTCAAGTATTCCCTGCATATATGCCGGAAGTTTTGTACACTGGTATTCTTTGTCACCCACACGCACAATGCCTTCCTGAAGATTAAGTTCCATCTCATCACCCGCATTTACATTGTCATGCAAATCCTTACAGACAATAACCGGAAGTCCGATGTTGATTGAATTTCTATAAAATATTCTCGCAAACGATTTTGCGATGACTGCCTTAACTCCAAGTGCTTTTAATACGCTTGGTGCCTGCTCTCTCGAAGAACCGCATCCGAAATTCTCAGAAGCCACCACGTAATCCCCCTGTTTTACATTTGCTGCAAAGTCAGGATCAAGTGACTCAAATGTATGTGTTTTCATCTCATCAATTGTCGGAAAAAGAAGATACTGCGATGCTATTATCTGGTCAGTATCAACATCCTGATTGAATTTAAAAATCTTACCCATTTATAGTTTCCTCCATTTTATTGTTGAAATCGCTTTTTTTTAATTATACCATATTTTTTATTTGCTGTGAACTGTGTGCCTTTATCGTCAATCCAAAATCAGTTTTATTTGATTTCGTATAATTCTTTCAAGCTCTTTTACTCTCCATTCCGGCAGAGCAAACTTACTCTTATCTTCAAACTCAAAATTTTTCATATTTATCAGTCTTCTTCTTGCATCCGGATATAATACTGCTTTTGCAAGGTCGCTAAAAGAATCATACAGTTTTGGAATTCTGCTTTTAATATATTTTTCGTTAAAATCTTCTTTTTCGGCATAACATAATAACGATACATTATGATCAAATAGAGGAGCAGCACTTACTATCTCATAAGTATCCGTATCAAATATAAATCCAAAATTTCCTTTATGTCTGTCTTCATTCAAAATAAGAGCATCAAAAATAAACATATCTGCTAATTGTTTATCCCCAACTCTTTTAGAATACTCATCAATTATATCTGCCGGTAAAGATTTTGAACTTATCAAGCTAAATGGCACAAAACCATATTGTTCATTTGTAAAACAATTGCAAACTGAACATAAACGATTATTATAATTTCTTATATCATATATTACATGTTCTGCTGAAAAAGCATCTGCCACCTGACTTGAATAAAATTCAGAGTATGGCTCCAACCCTGTATTGCGTGCTCCTGAGCTCCCTCTTTTTAACAATTTTATCTGATCATTTTCACGAATCCAACATTTTGCAAAGGTTCCATCTGTACTATACTCAGGAGAGGGCGTTGATAAATTATCTCCGTACATTCCTCCATCAAATGCCGTATGAGCCACAACTTCATTAAACGGATTGCAAAACAAAGAAACCTTTTCCCAGCTCAAATTACTGTCTGCCTGCTTTACCCAAAATGTGTCTGTAAGTGCCAAAGCATGTGTCACGTCCAAAAATCCTTTTATATTATCGCATCCGCTCCTCACAAGAAGTTCTTTTATATGCTCCCTTCCTCTCGGTGCTGCTCTATGCGTGATAAAATTTCCTACATCTTTTATCCAAAAAGGCAGTCTTAATACATGTACATTTGTTATCCTTACAAGTCCTGATTTTATTTCTAAAGTAAATGTCGCAACAATTTCATTTTTATTCATCAATGAATAATTAGTTGATTCATCCTTTGATCCGGAATTTATTTTATTCATAAAAATCCTCATTTCTGCTCATAATTTTGCTTACAATAATAACTTATAAGTATCTATAAATCCTCAGCTTTGTATATTACATAGCCTTCATAATAATAACTATTATCTATACCTTTCATATAAATTTCTCTATCATCAACCTTATCTGTCAAAGCCTGTTTCAAAACATATTTTATTTCAATATCTCTGATTGGACTTCTTTCCATTGCCAACAGATAGTCTTCCTTATCTACAAGACTCCAATCAATAACTTTGTTCAACTCTTTCTTCAGAATTAAATCAAGCCATATTCTGGTACTTCTACCATTACCTTCACGAAATGGATGAGCTATATTCATCTCAACATATTTTTCGATAATTTCATCAAATGTTGATTGCGGCATCTTCTCTACATTCTCAATTGCAGCTTGTAAATACATCACTGGTGCAAATCTAAAGTTCCCTTTCGCAATATTTACATTTCTCACTTTTCCTGCAAAATCGTATATCTCCCCAAATAAATATTTATGAATTGCCGCAAGCATCTCAAAGCTTCCAGCTTTATAGTTATCTAAATATCCATTTTCAAATAACTCTGCTGCTTTTTTCTTGCTTATCTTTTCTTCCATTCTTGCAAGCTCTGTGGAATCTGTGATATTAAGCTTATTTTCTAATGCCATGTTTTTTCCTTTCCAAATTCGTTTAAAAAACGAAGACAACAATACTGCTATCTTCGTTTTCTAATATTTTTATTTGAGTACCATACATTTTTACATCATTCTCAAACATTGGATGGTCTACCTTTTGTTTTACAATCGTTTGAGTACCATACATTTTTACATCATTCTCAAACTTAAAACATCAACACCGACTACAGAAAATGGTTTGAGTACCATACATTTTTACATCATTCTCAAACTCCGATTGGATACATAAAACAGCCACACAGTTTGAGTACCATACATTTTTACATCATTCTCAAACAGGTAGACGAACAGATGCTGGAGGAAGTGCGTTTGAGTACCATACATTTTTACATCATTCTCAAACTGTCTACATCATTTTCAAATACATCTATGTGTTTGAGTACCATACATTTTTACATCATTCTCAAACCTCAAATTCAAAAATGAAATGCCATCAACAGCATAAAATGTATATACCATACTCAAACATTTTATCTTTACATAATTTTATAATACCATAATCTGAAAAAATACTCAACTTATAAAACAGCCATCCTTATCTAAAATAAAATATTTCTCATCTCTTAATACATTGAATTGACCGCTTTCAAACAAAATAATATTCCATTTTCTTCCTTTAGCTTCATCATAAAAAATCTGTATTTCTTTCTTTGGAAAGAATCTTTTTAAATCAAAAAATATAAACACCTGTATTTTTAACAAATCACGTACAAGAATACAATATTTTATCAATCTTTCCAAATCCGTATCATATTCCTGTACGATATGTATTCCAACTGCCCTTGCCAGTTTAGCAGTATCTATATTTTCATCAATTTCAAAATCAAAGTCAAACTCCATTTCGATATCAAAAAAAAAATTATGTATTATCCGATTGAGTTCCTGATATCGCAGCCACCTTTTTTCACTCACAGAAATGTTTTGAATTGACTGCAAAAATTTACTTGATACATGTTTGCAGTTTTCATCTACAAATAACGGATTTAATATCAATTCAACATACTTATTCCATGCTATCTCAGCTTCTTCCTGTGATAATATCCAATTCATTTCTTCACCGGAAATTTGTTTTATAAAAGACTTCTGTATATCTCGCCAAATCGTTGGATTTTCTATGACAACTACTGCTATTTTATTTTCTTTCAGCTTTATACTAATTCCTAATTCTGCCTGTACAAGCATCATAATATCACCAATCTTTCTTCTGACTGCAATATCTCTTTTTGTTCTTCTCCTACAAGAAATTCCATTTTACTATATTGCTTTTCTGTTATTGTAAGAAGCTGAACAAGCCCTTCCGGCGGCGTGTTTTTTCTCACTCCATCTATTATTCCCCTTGATACAGTAGTGTTTAAAGCCAATTTTGTATAAATAGATTCCTGCATCATAACAAATCCATTTTTCAACAGATATTTTCTAAACCTTGTATATTCTCTTCTCTGTTCTGTCGTAACAACCGGCAGATCAAACATCACCATTACTCTCATAAATCTATAACTCATTCACTGAATAAAATCTAAGCAACGATATATCCGAATCATTTATCGCATCAAAAACGCTTTTCGTATATCTTTTTATGGCATTATTAACTACGAAATGTTTTCCTTCCATGCACACCGCACCATTTAACACATTTACAAGTTTCATTTTCTCCTCATGTTCAAAATCTATCAAATTCATATCATAAACTAACCTGTCTATAAGCACTCTGAAAGGTTCCATAAGATCTGATGCAAAATTAAACTGATTAAACATGTTGTCATGAAAAAGTCCAAGCTGCGTTATATATCCATTTGCAACTATCTCTCTATTAAATGCTGACAATAATATACTATATCCGTAATTTAATGCAACATTTATATTATTATCCTGACTTCTTGAAAAATCCATTCCAAATAATGTATTAAAATATACTTTTGCTGCATGTCCTTCTCTGTTAGTTTCATCTTTCCATTGAACTGCTCTTACATATCCGGACAAAAGTCTTGATTCTTTCTCCTTCCCCAGTTCTCTCAAAAAACATTCCTGCTGCTTAATTTTTTCACGCACAATTTCAGTCCAGACACTGTCCTTTATAAACCTGCTCCAATTTATCTGTGTTCTGACCTTATTACTTGTATCATGAGAACCGTAATATCCTACAAGTTCAGAACTTGGATTCCTTTTTTGATCACAAAAAATAACTTTAACCTTTTGCCTTGTAAGTTCAGCAAGCAATCCAACCGTCAGAGAGACTGATGTCGATTCTATCAAAAGTAATCCTATTTCTGAAATATGTATTTTAGTAGTATTCATATCACTGCGAACTACAAGATACCCTAACTGAAGATCAAGTTTCGCAGTATTATGAATAACTACTACACGCCAGCTCATATAGTTTTCAGGTCAATGACCTGTTCATAAAATCCTGTTATTGACTGATTAATTAATTCAATTTTATGGTAATTTGATAATCTATACATAAGCTGGATTTTTCCAGCATCCTTACCTTTTCCGTCATTTATTATAGTTAAATTAGCATTAACAATATTACACTGAAAAACATGCAATATTTCTTCTATAATAATGCATTTTTCTAAAATTGACAATTTTATAAAATTATTTCTTTTGTACTTTAATGTTTCATACTGTTTAGATAATCTAATTTTATAAATAGTATCCCTCAACTTTAGTAAAAAAATATCGTATAATCTTATCAACATGTCATCAGTTAATTCCATTTTTTCTGAAATATTTACATTTTTGTTTATCTTATAATCTGCACATATCTTTCCTGTCTTTTTTAATATTTTCTGACTCTCAGCATCCAAAATAAGCTGCTCTGCTCCTTTAAAAACAAGTTGCTGTCCATTTCTTGAAGAAAGATGCATCTTAAATCCATCCACATTAAATAATGAATCTATCTTTATCTTTTCCAGTCTTATATCTGGATTTACAAGTCCGAGCTTCTCAATGCAGTACCTTATTGCCGCATCTTCAGATTTTTCCATCTCTTTTACAAGGTAAACGGGAACAACCTCTAATGTTCGTATCCTTTTTCCATTTTTATCTGTTGATTCAACGAGCATAAAATATGCTCCTCTTGCTTTATTATATGCTCCATATTTTTCTTTTTGACAAAGTCTGTTATCAATAGCAGAATTTTTTATAGGAATCTGACCTTTCCCTTTTTTCATTATCTGTTGTTTAAATAGCCCACCTTTGACTTCATATGCTTTTCTTGTAAAAAGAATATTGTTCTTTTTCATTATCCTTTTTACAGTTTTGATAGTCCCATCTTTTCCCGGAATCCATGCTGTCTCGTCACCTCGTCTGACCGTCTCCTTTTCAAACATCTTTTTCAGATTGTATGTTCTTCCCGGATTGTTTCTTACAAACCACGCCGCATCTTTTGTAAATTTAACATAATATGTATTACCTACAACTATGTTTAAATAAGCATCTTTTGCATGATGATAGTCATTCACACTTCTTACTTTCAACAGTTCAAATTTCTTTCTAAACTCACTTACGGCATTTGCTTTTGCATATACTATCTCTGAATCTGGATATACTTTTGTAATAAGCTGTGTTACTGCTTTTGTACTTTGTCTTGTTTCTACCAGTTGTCTTGCTATAAATCCTGACAATTCATTTTCACTAAATCCATCCCGCCTTGTAAGTCTAAAATATTTTTCTTTTGTAATCAGCTCTTTATGTCTAAGCATATCCCACAAAGACTTTGATTTATCCATATATTCTTTTGGAACAGGAAATGTATCAGTTTTGCTGCTATTCAATTCACGTTTTACTAAAACTCTGTTGTCAAGGCTGTCATCCATTACCTTTGACTGTGGATATATGTGGTCGATATCATACCTGTTTGTAAAAAGATCTTCTATATCTATTATCTCATTAGAGTACATACATCTTCCCATCTGAGTATAATATAAATACAGTTTGTCACTCCTAAGTCTGTTATCGTCCTCATTAACGAGATTTTCGTAAAGCTCAGGTACTTCTTTTTTACATGCTCTGTAAAGTTCCAAAAGTTTTGTTTTTCTCGAAACCTTTACATCTCCTTTCTGTCCCGGTTCTCTCGCCATTTCAACAAATATACGTGTTGGCTTTTCTCCCATTATCTTTGATATTTCTTCTACAATTTTTAATGTCTGCCAAATAGGTCTTTTTACTGCCGGAGACACATACAACTCCCGAACATCATCATATGTTACTACTTCGCTTTTATCTTCGACTTCTTCATTCATTCTTTTTATCTCTGCCAGATAATCATATCTGTTACTAAGAAGCTGCATAAGGTTTTCGTTTGTTTCCCAAAGAGCTGAAATTATATTTAATATTTCTCCTGTTTCTGTTTCAACAGACTCTACATTTTCTAAAAATTCTCTTGAAAATCTTCCCCATCCTGTATATTTTTTTGCAGCAAGCTGACTGACCTGTTTATCACTGAGCTGTGGATATTTTATCTTTATTCTTTTTTTAAGCATTTTCTGAGAATCCGCAAATATTGTTATGTCTCTTATTATATCTTCTTTTTGATTTTGACTTAAATTTACATTTCCTGCTATCTGTTTTATATCATGATATGATTTAAGAGAACTTTTAAAATTCTGGTCAAATCCTGATAATTCATGCTCTCTCGTTATAACACCACTTCTTATAAGAAAATCCTTAACCTTTTTCCCAGTCACCCTCTGATACTTTTTAAATACATTCTCATAAATATCCTGTTTTATTTCAACAGACACCTTTTCTCCATCTATGCGTAAATTATTAAGCTCATTTAAAACCATAAACTTTGAATAGAGAAGTGATTCTTTAGGCAAAACATCTTTTCCTACCAGATAAGTGCATTTATTTGTCATTCTTTCAATAAAATTTTTGGCACTTTCCTCAGCATCTATCTTTTCATCAAAATTCCATGGATATATCTTCCCTGGCTGCTTTCTGACTGCCCAACTGTTTCCTCCCTTATCTGAATGATATGTATTTAATGGTCCTACATAATATGGAATACGAAATTTAAAAATCGACTGTATTTTTTCTATATTTGTATAACCATCTTCATCCTTTTTCTCCAAAAAAGGATAATATAAAGCTGCATTTTTTAATATAAGATTAAGCTCAGCCTCATGAAGCTGATAAGGTATTACTCCATTATCACTAATAATCTGTTTAGGAAGAAATGTTTCATTTTCAATTTTTCTTAATATTTCTTGTGCAATTTTTCTTTCGCTATCATCTTCAAATATCATTTTATCTAATATTTTTTTCAAAAATGAATAGAAATCTGCCCTTGTACTTTTTTTGTCTATGGGTACCTTTTTTCCATTCTTCTTTACCATACCTATATAGGCACTGTAATTTGCCTGTTTTTCAGGTAATCCAAAAACTTTTTTGTACTCATCAGCTCTTGTTTTCAAAAGTTGTTTCAAACTTCTTAAATCATCTTTATGTTTTTCATATATCTTTACTTTTGCTTCCGAAAGAAATTTTGAATCTTCGAGAATGTCACTAAGTACCGCCCAGTCATAAAGAGCTTTTCCGGCAGTTATCAAAACAAATCTTTCTGCAAGCGTTTCCTCTATATCAGTTATATATTCATCGTAATTTGAATCCGAAAACGAAATCTTATTTTTTTCTGCTTCATCGAGCAACTTATCTGCAAATATCTCACTTAATTTGACAGTACAGCCTGTAAGCAATGCTGCAAGTGCCTTTTTCTGCTTGTCAGCTCCGGCTATTATCTTTCCCAACTCCTGCTTTTTTGTAGTTTTACTTTTATGCCTTGATTTTAATAAATCTTCTATATCCCTTAACTTATCTTCATCTACGCTTATTTCAATATCATTGTCTGCTGCAACCTGACAAAACGCTTCAAATGTATTTCTAAAGTCAGTTACCTCATACATTTGTTTTCCCTCAAACAAAAAATGTCCTCTGTGCTTTATAATATGGTGTAATGCCAGATAAACAAGTCTTATATCATATTTTTGTGTCCATTCATTCACAAGCGTATTTCTCAAATGAAATATAGTAGGAAACTTTTCATGATACTCCTTATCTGAAAATCCCTCATCAGCAAACAGAGTATATGGCAATTCAGGCTGTTTTCCATTAATATCCCGCTTATCCTCAAACCAATACTTACTTTCTTTCATTCGCTGATAAAATCCTGCATCTTCCTTTGATATTTCCTCTGCAAAAATCTCCTGAAGTAATTCCATCCTCTGCTTTCTTCTATCGTTTCGTCTTCTGGCTGTACGAAATACTCTTCTTTCTTCGGCCGTATCAGCCGTTTTAAACAGATTTACTCCCCAAAGTGCCTTTCCATGTCTTTTGATAATATTGTATTTATCATCTGTAACAGCATATCCTACTGATGCTGTACCCATGTCAAGACCTACATAATATTTTTGTGCCATAATTTCAAATACCTCCTTGACTTTTTTCTATATTTACTATATCATATTTATAGATTAGGTACCATACTTAATTTTACATCATAAGTTCAAATAAAAATTTATTCAAATCGCCTTCGGGCATCACAGTGTGTGAATTTAAAAACTCGTTTTTAACGAGTTTTTTTATTACAAATTACTATTTTATGCTAGATACCTTAAAATCTAACACCAAAAAGGACAACAATTATTGAGTTATATTATCTCTTAATAATTATTGTCCTTCTTATTTTTATTCTATATTTAAATTTTACATGATGTGAATCAAAATATATTTCTTTTGATTACGCAAGTTCTTTTATAAAACTCTCAATTCTGTCAAGTCCCTTTTCAATCTGCTCAATTGATATAGCATATGAAAGACGGAAACAGTCAGCAAAACCGAAGTCTGCACATGGTACGATAGCTGTATTGTACTCGTTGATAAGTATATCCGCCATCTGTGGAACGCTGTCAATCTTTGTTCCCTTGTATGACTTGCCTAATACTGCGCTTGCATCTACGAACACATAAAATGCTCCCATTGGCTCAAGTGTATCAAGAAGAGGCATTTCGCATACTCTCTTGTACATATATTTGCGGCGCTTGTCAAATTCAGCATGCATTTTTTCTACAGAATCCTGTGGTCCTGTAAGTGCTTCTACTGCTGCTTTCTGTGCTATTGAGTTTGGATTTGATGTCTGGTGGCTCTGTACACTTCCCATCATCTTTGCGATTTCTTTTGATGAACCTGTATAACCGATTCTCCATCCTGTCATCGCATAGCTCTTTGCAAGTCCGCTGCATGTGATTGTTCTGTCATATATATCTTTTCCAAGTGATGCAATACTTATGTGTTTCTGCTCACCATAAACAAGCATCTCATACATTTCATCTGCTACAACATAGAAATCCTTTTCTACTGCAACTTTTGCAATTGCACGAAGTTCTTCCTCTGTGTAAAGCATTCCTGTAGGATTGTTTGGTGTATTTAATACAAGTGCCTTTGTCTTGTCTGTGACTGCATTTGCAAGATCTTCTGCTGTAAGTTTAAAGTTCTGCTCTTTTGTTGTTGTAACGATTACAGGTACACCTCCTGCAAGTTTTACTATCTCAGGATAGCTGAGCCAGAATGGTGCAGGTATAATAACCTCATCTCCCGGATTTAAAAGTGCAGTAAATATATTTGTAAGTGAATGTTTTCCACCATTGCTTATAACGATTTGGTCTGTATCATAATCAAGTCCGTTAAATTCTTTAAATTTTTTTGATATAGCCTCTTTTAATTCATTTGTTCCTGAAGCCGGTGTGTACTTGGTAAAACCGTCTTTAATAGCCTTTATGGCTGCTTCACAAATATTTTCAGGTGTGTTGAAATCAGGTTCGCCTGCTCCAAATCCAACTACATCTTTTCCCTGTGCTTTAAGTTCTTTTGCTTTCGCTGTAATTGCAAGAGTTGACGAAGGTTTAACTGCTGCTGCTTTTTTTGATAATTCTAATGACATGTTTCTAACCTCATTCCTGCGACTTTATCGCATAAGTAATTTAATATTTTTACGCCCGTACCAAGAATATTATTCAAAATGAATTTTATTCACAATACGATTTTAATTATCTCACAATATACATATGTGCGTCAATATATATGTTAACAATTATATCAAAAAAATATACCCTAAAATTGTAAAAATTAACAAAACTCTTACAATTTCAAGGCATAATAATGTAATTTTATGTTTATTCTTAATTTTCTTAATTCTTAAAGCTATGGATTGGTGCAGGAATTCTTCCGCCCCTGTTCACAAACTCGCTGCAGTCAAACTGATTTACTGGCATTACAGGTGCATATCCTAACAGTCCTCCAAATTCAACCATCTCTCCGACTTTCTTTCCCGGAACAGGTATAAGTCTCGCTGCTGTCGTCTTTTGGTTTATCATTCCGATTGCCATCTCGTCGGCTATGATACCGGCTATTGTCTCAGGCTTTGTATCTCCCGGTATAGCAACCATGTCAAGTCCCACCGAGCAGACACATGTCATCGCTTCAAGTTTTTCAAGTGTGAGTGCTCCGTCCTGAACGGCATTTATCATTCCCTGATCCTCACTAACCGGAATAAATGCTCCGCTAAGACCTCCAACATATGAAGATGCCATTACACCACCTTTTTTTACCTGATCATTAAGCATTGCAAGTGCTGCGGTAGTTCCCGGTGCTCCTGCTCTCTCAAGTCCCATCTCCTCAAAGATGTCTGCAATACTGTCTCCTATTGCAGGTGTAGGTGCAAGTGAAAGGTCTATAATTCCAAATGGAATGTCAAGTCTTTTTGATGCCTCAAGTGCAACAAGCTGACCCACCCTTGTAATCTTAAATGCAGTCTTTTTAATTTTTTCACAGAGAGCTCCAAAATCAAGTCCATGTGCTGACTCAAGTGCTTTTCTCATAACTCCCGGTCCGCTGACTCCGACATTTATTATCTCGTCAGCTTCCGTAACACCGTGGAATGCTCCCGCCATAAACGGATTATCATCAGGTGCATTGCAAAATACAACAAGCTTTGCACAGCCATTGCAGTCACAATCAACTGTAATATCAGCAGTCTCACGGACAATGTCTCCCATAAGTCTTACGGCATCCATATTAAGTCCTGTTTTTGTTGAACCAACATTTACCGAACTGCATACAAAATCTGTCGCTTTGAGTGCCTCCGGGATAGAGCGTATAAGAAGTTCATCGCTCTTTGTCATTCCTTTAGAAACAAGTGCCGAGTAACCTCCGATAAAATTTACTCCCACTTCCTTTGCAGCCTTATCAAGCGTCTTTGCTATCGTTACATAATCCTCAGATGTCTTACATGCAGATCCCCCGATAAGAGCAATAGGTGTAACCGAAATTCTCTTGTTTACAATAGGAATACCGTATTCAAGTTCTATTTCTTTTCCTGTAGAAACAAGATTTTTTGCTACAGTTGTGATACGGTTGTATATTTTTTCATTTAATTTTTCAAGATTATCATCTATACAATTTAAAAGACTGATTCCAAGTGTAATAGTTCTTACATCAAGGTTTTCCTTCTCAATCATATCGTTAGTTTCTTTTACTTCTGCTATATTTATCATACTAACTTTATTTCCCCCTCATTAAATTCTGTGCATTTTATCAAATATATCTTCACGCTGCGCCTTTATCGTACAACCCATGTCCTCACCAATCTTTTCAAGTGCGCTGTTAAATCCTGCAAAGTCTGTTTTGCATTCTGCCACATCAACAATCATCATCATGTTGAAAAATCCACCTACTATTGTCTGTGAAATATCAAGAATATTTACATTGTTCTCTGCGAGATATGTACAAACTTTTGCAATAATACCCACACTATCCTTACCTACTACTGTTATAACTGTTTTTTTCATTTTATCTTTTCCTTTCTTATCCTAAAGCACAACCATTTTGGAAGGCTCATCTCTCTTTGCCACAGACAGGTCAAAATTAAGTTCTTTTAACCCTATCTCTTCCCACAGCTGACATTTTACTGCTTCAAATGCAAGCTGCGGATAATTGTTTTCTTTTGATAAATGTGCAAGAAATGCATATTTCAATTTTTTATTTATAACTTTACATAAAAGGCTTCCTGAATCTTCATTGGATAAATGCCCATATTCACTTAATATTCTTCTCTTAAGTGAATACGGATAACTTCCCGCTTCAAGCATACTGATATCATGATTAGCTTCTATAAATAATACTTCCGTATTTTTCAAATGCGAAATGATATATTCATCATATTTTCCCAGGTCGGTCGCTATACTTGCCTTATGCCCTTCAGCCGTAAGTGTATATCCCACCGGGTCTGCTGCATCATGTGAAGTAGAAAATGGCATAACTGTTATTTCTCCCATTGATACCGGTTCATCTGCATGGACTTCAAAAAGATGATTCATTGAAATAACACCCTTTTTGTCTTTAAGCCTTATGGAATCAAGTGTCCCACCTGTTGCATAAACAGGTGTATCAAACATTTTTACCATCATGTTTATTCCCTGAATATGATCGCTGTGTTCATGTGTTACAAATATACCATTTAACTGCTCAGGTGCAACACCAATCTTTTTAAGTCCCTCTACTATCCTCTTCCTGCTTACTCCCGCATCTATCAAAATGTTTGTATCACCGCTGCCAACATACGTACAGTTTCCACTGCTTCCGCTGGCAATACTGCATATTCTCATATTTACCTCACTTCTTTTCTATATCCTGTTTTCAATCTACCCACTGTATCACAACATTGTCACCATCATTTACAGGTAGCATAAAGTCACCTGGCACACCATTTACTGATGTCTCCAAATGGTCACCGTGAGCCACTGATGTATCTACAGGATAAAAATCAAGTACATCTACAAGAATATATTTTTTCTTTCCTTTCATAACAACCGTGTCACCATTTACCGTAATAGTGATATCATGAACTTCTGCATTTTCTTCTTCATTCTTAGACTGCTCCCCGGCTGTCTCACCACCGGTGCTGTGTGTTTCCGGTTTATTATTGTCATCCTTAGTAACAATCTCTTTTTCACTGTTTCCTGCCAACCCACTTTCATATGCTAAATCATTGTGAGAATCAACAGCATTTTCCACGGAGATTTCTTTTTCCTGTTCTTCTTCACTTTGGTTTTCGTTAGAATGTTTCTCTAACTCCTCTATTGAATATATAGTCTCTTCCGGAAACTCAGGTTCTCCGTACTTTTCAAAAAGTTCGGCATAATTCGGCTCTTCTTTTTTTATTTCACATAATATCGAAAAATTGTCGTAAACTTTCGTTTCCATATCGGCAGGCACATTATTTACATATACTTTTCCACAGTATATTATATCCATGAATTCAAGAACCTGTTTCAATGTATAGTAATCCTGAAACTCTATCTCATCCCCATCCTTTATATCATAAAAACCGGATACGAACTCGCCGTTTACTATGACAAATCTTGGACAGAGTATTTCTTTTTTGTTAAACATAAACTTTATAGTTGCTTTGTACTCCGGAATATCTTCTATTTCGAGTACAGCATCTTCACCTGCCGTAGAAGGTTCTATATCTATCTTGGCATTCTGCGTAATAGGTGTGTTCATGCCCACTTCAACACCATTCATTTTTATTGAACTTGATTCACCCTGTTTTCCCCTGAGCATTCTCTTTTCACCATTTACCGTATAAATAATGCTTTTTCCTCTCTTAGGGAACAAATCTTCATTTGGAAATCCTATATTAAGTGCTGCATCTATAACAGTGAGCTTACCATTGTCATACAGCTTAATTCTCTCATCATTTATGTTGACGAAAATAAAATTGTTTCGCTGTTCATAGAAATTCAGGCAAATTCCTACCGGCGTAACAAGAAGTGAATCCACTTTTATATCATCCTGCATAAACGTAATGTTACCCATAACTTCTGAACCTCTGAGTGCCACTCTCTCTTTTGGCAGTTCCAGAAATTCAGCAAGACTTTCAACAAATCCTTTTATTTTGCCTCCGCCTCCGACTACAAAAACAGCACTTACAGATTTTCCGCCATTGAGTTCTATAATCTTATCGGCAACACTCTTGGTAATAGAATAAACTGTGTCTTTTACAACCTCGGCTATTTCCTCTGATGACACTTTATACGGAAGTCCCATTATGTCACTAAATTCAACTTCGTCCATCTCTGTGCTTTTACATTTCAGTGCATCCGCTTCATTAAAATCTGTCAGATAGTGTTTTGCAAGACATTCCGTGATTTCATCTCCTGCACTCGGTATCATTCCGTATGCAACAATACTGCCATCCTTTGTAATGGAAATATCCGATGTTCCTGCCCCTACATCTACAAGTGCTATATTCAGCAATCTGAATCTTTCCGGTATCGCAACATTTATCGCCGCAATAGGCTCCAAAGTAAGATTAGCCACATATAGTCCTGCTCTCTCAACAGCCGCATAAAGTCCGTCTACAACCTCATCAGGCAGAAAAGTGGCAATCAGCTCACATGAAATCTTATTACATTTATGTCCTTCAAGGTTCGTTATAACATATCCATTCTGATAATAATGTTTAACAGAATATCCTACACAATAAAATTTTATATCATCACTTTTTTTCTCTTCTCTAAGTTTTTCATATGCATTTTCAACACCAAGCATATCAAGTGTGTATATATTTTCCGTTGTAACAACTGTCTCAGAATTAAAATCAATTTCTGCTTCTGCCTCTACAGTCATAAGCACACGTCCCGCTGCCGCAATACATACATCTTTATATGTACGCCCGGTCATCTGCTCAAGCCTTTCACGAATTTCGCTTATGGTGGCCGCAACCATGTTTATGTCATGAATCTGTCCATCCATCATTGCTCTTGTTTCGTGTTCTTTCGAGGTCTGTGCAACTACAGTAAATCCCTTTGTGTCACGATATCCAACTGTTCCAACAATACTTCTTGTACCTATATCAAGTCCAAAGACAAGCTGTTCCGGAACACCTTCCATATTCACTTTTTTTATCTCGACATTCTCTGTCTCACTTATCACTATGGAACCCCCTTAATCATCACAATTATCAATATTTTACCAAATAAATTGTTATAATACAAGTCTTAAGCCGCAACATCAGAATACCTATAACTTTTATGACCGCATATTCACTGATATGATAAGAAAACAGAAGACTTTGGTGCATACGTTTTAAAACCGCAGTTACCAAAGTCTCCCATTATAATTTATGTATTTAATATTGGAGTCAAAAGGCATTTTGACCCTTGTATCATATATTTTATTTAACTGTTACCTTACAGAATTTGATTATATTCTCCTGATAACAATATACAACAATCAATGCCGTTCCCTTTTTCTTTGCATGAATTATCCCTGCATCATCAATCTCTGCCACTTTTTTATTTGAAGATACAAAATTCAAATTCGGATTGTACACTTTTTCAGGCAATACCGTAATATTTAGTTTCTGTGATTTACCCTTTTTCAAAGTCATTTTTGTTTTGCCCAGCTTAAAATCCTTTATCATAACAATATCGTCCCATGAAATAACATGAATCTTACACTTCACTGCTTTTAATCCCTTTATCTTTGCTGTAACAGTACAAACTCCAAGTTTCTGAGTAGCAGAAACAACACCATTGTTTACTGAAACCATATCCTTATCCGATACTGACCACTTAATTTCAGGCATAACTGCTCCTAACGGCTGTATACTGTATTTAAGTACATAATCATCATAAGGTGTCATATATATTTCATTGTTTCTGAAAACTAAGCTTTTAGGTTTATTAACTTTAGTTTTTTTCTTCCACTTCGCATATACTGTGGCTTTTTTCTCCGTCAATGTCGTGTCTGCTGTAAATTTAGTCTCATATGACTTCCCGTCAATCTTTTGCCTGTAATACCATCCTTTAAAATAGTATCCCTTCTTAGTCGGATCTTTAGGCATTATATTTTCTGTTCCCGACACAAAATCGGCAGTATAATATACTTTTTTGCCAACTTTAAATGTGACTTTTGTACCGGATGCGAACTTATCTATTGATGATATATTCTTGTCAATCCAGTCAATTCTTTCACGAATCCACTTTTTAAATCTGGTTTCCTCACTGTCATATGTCACTTCATTCCCCGAAGGCAATGGCAAATCAAGTATATCTTTCACTCCTGCCAAAGCCTCCTCATTTAGCATAAAATCATCACCATTATAACGAGAATACTTTTCATTTACATTATAATTTGCTTTTTGTGAAGCATACTGTTTTTTTGAATATGTATCTATAATCCCGCCATCTTTTATGCCTTCAAGAAGTTTTTCTTTAATATATGACCATCTTGCCGCAAATTTATTTCTAAATTTTTCATTTGAAAACAATTTTATAAACCATGGATTTCTTGCTAAATTCAATCCCTCAACCTGATTTTCTCCACTAAATTCAGTAGCACCCCACGCAACATAATCAAAGTCCCACAAAGGTCCCCAATAAAGCTTGCCGTTTCTCTTTTTATAAAGATATGTACTGCCTGAACCAAAAGCATCTCCATTTAATGAAAATTCCTGCACCCAGTAATAATCTATTGCTGAGTCAACATCAAGATACTCATCATACGAAATGCCATCACTGTCTTTAAAATTCTTTCCGAATATAGCGTTTTCCGTCTGTTGCACATAATTTGATATGTAATTATACTGTTCAACATTTGTGTAATCCTCAAAGTCAGGACTTTCAATTGCAAATGTCATTCCCTTCTCGGTATTTATATTTAATCTGTCACTCTCCTGATCACATGCCAAAAGATATCCTCCTGTTATGGCTGAACCACTCGTGATTGCTTTTGTTTCATCGTTTTCAGCAAGGTCGTCAATATTTACTCTGCTCTTTCCTACCCTTACCTGTTCACACAGATAATAACTTCCAAGGTACTTGTTATTCATAACAACATTTACAAATTCACATTTTGGTGTATATTCAAGACCGATAGCATCACCAAGCCAGTATGTAAACTTGTTTCTAAGCATTGACACATCATAATAGTTTGCCAAAAGTATCCAGTGTTTATTGGCACCCATTCCCAAAAGGTCTGCTTTTTTATCCAATTTAAACTTGTACGGTCTTTTACTTGGACCCCATGTGGAATTTCCTCTTCCTCTTATGTATTCAAGCTCGTATGTTGCTGTTTTGAGTTCTTTATCAGTATACTCTGATTTATAACCTTCCGGTATATTGAGCGTTATATTTCCATAACACTCTGTCTGGTGATCCACATCTCCATTCATAGATGCTATAGGAGTTATCGACTCATCAATATCAACATTTACCGTCGGTATATCTTCTTCAAGAAAAAACATATACTCTAAAAGAAGTTTTAAGTCTTTTCCTGCATAATCTTTACCATTATTGTCAGTTATTTTAAATGAAACCTTATGTTTTCCGCTGATTTTATCAAGACTAAGTTTTACGCACTCATTATCGCCTAATTTCCAAACATTCTTTCTTTTCTGACTTGGCAGCTTTATCTTTGCAAAACTTTCATTTGAACCATCCAGATAAAAAGAAATACTTATGTCTCTCTTTCTCTCAGCAATTCCCGAAAAAACAATATATCTGCTCTTTTCATTAAAATCAATTTCTTTGCTGATAGTGAAATTGGTTTTCTCAATTTCTTCTGTATTTCCACTCACCATAAGTGCTGATGTGCTTTCATGCTGAGATAAGATAATGTTTTCATTATCCTTACTAAGAATTTTAGACTCATATAACTTAGAAAACTCCTGCTTATCATCAGGACTGATATATGCATCAGTTTTATTGTCAGCTGTTTTGATATTTGCTTTTTTAATGCCCGCACCGGACTTTTTTGCACCAAATCCAGTCTTATCGCTGACTAAACTTTCCTGTTTCTTATCAGCTTTCTTTGCAGACACCGCTTTGGAATAATTTCCGCTGCCAAATACGGTAACCAGTGATATAGCTGCCGCCAAAGTCATGGCTATTATTTTTTTCTTTTTTTTCAAAAAAACACTCCTTTCAAATGTATGTTGATAATGTGTCATCCATTGCATATATCAACATATCCCACCTTATATAAAGACTTTTTATAAAGCTAATACAACGTAAATTAAATCTTTGGTACATTGTACTAATCTCTTATGATATTTTAACATAGACACATTTTTGACACAATATATTTGAAAGAAATGTAAGTAATTCTTAAATATTTGTACCGGCAATATTTTCTATCTGCCAGTCTATAGGTTCTATTCCGTTCTTTTTAAGGAAATCACTTGTCTGACTGAAATGCCTGCATCCGAAAAATCCTCTGTATGCTGAAAGCGGACTCGGATGTGGTGCTTTCAATATAAGATGTTTCGGGTTGGTTAACATTGGTATCTTGCTCTGTGCAGGTCTGCCCCACAACAAATATACTATCGGTCTGTCCTGCTCATTTACCGCATTTATCACGGCATCCGTAAAATGCTCCCATCCCTTATTCTGATGTGAATTTGCCTGATGCGCCCTCACGGTAAGAACTGTGTTTAACATAAGCACTCCCTGATCGGCCCACTTTTTAAGATAACCGTTATTTGGTATATAACATCCCAAATCATCATGAAGTTCCTTATAAATATTCTGAAGTGAAGGCGGTATTTCTTTTTGACTTGGTGGCACAGAAAAACTAAGTCCATGTGCCTGATTTACATTGTGGTAAGGATCCTGCCCGAGTATAACAACTTTAACTTTTGACAGCGGTGTAAAATGAAATGCGTTAAAAATATCATCAGCCGGCGGATAAACAACGACTCTGCTGTATTCTGCCTTAACAAAATCAAATAAATCTTTATAATACGGTTTGGCAAACTCCGGTCTTAATGCCGGAAGCCAGTCATTATCAATCATTCCCATAATAATCCTCCACTAAAGTCTCACACTTATTCCTTCATCTCTGAGATATTGCTTAACTTCATTTATCTCCAGTTCTTTATAATGAAAAAGAGAAGCGGCAAGAACTGCATCTGCATTTCCCTCTGTAAATGCATCTTTGAAATGCTCAAGTTTACCTGCACCACCCGATGCGATGACAGGTATATTTACATTGTCAGAAACTGTCCTTGTCAGCTCTATATCATACCCGTCTTTTGTTCCGTCACAATCCATACTTGTAAGTAAAATCTCCCCGGCTCCGAGTTCATATGCTTTCATAGCCCATTCTACCGCATCTATTCCCATATCAACTCTTCCACCATTTTTGTAAATATTCCAGCCTTTTTTGTCTTCTCTTCTCTTAGCATCAATAGCAACAACAACGCACTGACTTCCAAATTTCATCGCAGCTTCTGATATAAGTTCCGGATTCAATATAGCAGCAGAATTTACGGCAACCTTATCTGCACCCTCTCTCAAAACAGCCTTAAAATCATCTACTGTTCTTATTCCGCCACCGACAGTAAATGGTATAAATACTGTTTCTGCAACTCTTCTAACCATATCTATTTTTGTTGCCCTTGCATCGGAAGATGCGGTTATGTCAAGAAATACTAATTCGTCCGCACCCGCTTTTCCATATGCAGCACCGACTGTAACAGGGTCTCCTGCGTCTTTCAGGTCAACAAAATTTACACCCTTTACTACTCTTCCGTTATTCACATCCAAACATGGAATTATTCTCTTTGTAAACATGTATCTACCAAGCCTTTCTTTTTCTGATTCTATTTGCACAATTCTCTGGATATAATGAACAAATACCTCACCGACAGTATTTTCACACTATAACTCACAAAAATTCTTTAATATCCGCAGGCCGACATCACCGCTTTTTTCTGGATGAAACTGACACGCAAATATATTGTCATGTTCAACAGATGCATGGACATGAGTTATATATTCAGTAGTTGCTGCTACATCATTTTCGTTTTCTGCCTGAAGATAATATGAATGCACAAAATATACATATGAATTATTAGAAACTCCCTTAAAAAGCCTGCTTCCTTCTTTTACATCAATAGAATTCCATCCCATATGCGGAATTTTAAAACCTTCTTTTTCCGGAAATTTTACTATCTTTCCCGGAAGAAGTCCAAGTCCTTTTACCCCCGGTCCCTCTTCACTGCTTTCAAACATAAGCTGAAGTCCAAGACATATTCCTAAAAATGGTTTATTTTCTTTAACAAGCTTATGTATAACATCTACAAGTCCAAACTTGTGAAGTTTTTCCATAGCATCACCAAAAGCACCGACTCCCGGCAAAATAATTTTATCTGCTTTAAGCAGTTTCTCTTTATCTCTGGTCACAATACATTCCTCACCCAGATACTGCAAAGCCTTCTCAACACTCTTAAGATTTCCTGCATCATAGTCTATAATAGCTATCATTGTTGTATATCACCTCTGTTGTCTTTTTTGTAAGTTTACCACATACAAGGCATATTGTCGATATGACAATATCTAAAAATCACCGATAGATGTCCATCCATCGGTGATTCTGCTATTTACTTATTTATTTGCTATTTCATTAACTTTTTTTGTATAATCACCGCCACTTAAACTAAGTATGTCGTATGCCTGTGATTTTGATAAATAAAATTCCTCTGACAATATATCAAGTATCTCCTGATATACACTTTCGAGTTTGTCTTCTATCTCGAGGTCATATGCTGTTTTCTTATTGGCATCATATTTTTTCAGTCCCATAAGAAGTGCATCCAAAGCCTCCGGATACTTTTTAACATTTTCATAATTCTGATATGCGTCAATCGAATGCTGAACTTTCATAACAGTTACTATTTTCTGATACTGTTCAGGGTCTTTTTTCTTCATATTCGTTCCGACAGCATATTCATATGCCTGTGAATACTTACTCATATCAAAATAATTTTTGGCTTTTTTCTTATCAAGACTGCCACTAAAACTGTTTGTCAAAATAACTGTTCCCAAAAGCAGTACCATTCCTAATAAAACAACAATAGTAACTCCTGCTTTGTTGAGTTTTCCGACTACCTCCTGAGCTGCTGCAGCTTCCTCTTCTTCTTTTTTAGCAAGTTTTTCAGCTTTCTTTGCTGCCTTTTCCTCAGCTTTTTTAGCTTTCTTCGCTGCTTTTTCCTCGGCTTTCTCAGCCTTTAACTTTGCTTTTTCCTCTTTTTTCTGTGCCTTTTCAGCCGCCTTTTCCTCTTTTAGCTTTTCGGCTTCTTCAAGCTTTGCTTCCTCTTCTTCTTTAGCCTGTCTTTCAGCCTCAGCAATCTCATCCGTGACTACATTTCCAAATACTTTCTTAAAAAATCCCGGCTTCTCTGCTTCGCTGTCATCGCTATCTTCTGTCGGAAGAATATTTGCTATATCTTCCTCCCCTGACTCACCAATCGGTATGTCAGGTATATCGTTTATATCCGGTACTGCATCAGCAGAAGCATTATCAAGGCTCATAATATCCTCTGAACTCGAATCATCACTGAGCATTCCCAATAAATCTTCAATATCATCTGCCTGTTTGCTCTCTGTCTCTTCTGATGTATCTGTTATATCTCCTTCTGCCGCATCAATTGAACCGTTTGTGTCTAAATTATCCAACAAACCGCCAAGCATATCATCAATGTCTGCCGAATCTGCATCTTCACTATCTGCCCCGTCTTCGGATAATGACATTATATCTTCTTCAGGTTCTTCCCCTCCCTCGGGTATTGACATCACATCCTCTTCAGGCTCTTCTCCTCCCTCGGGTATTGACATCACATCCTCTTCAGGCTCTTCTCCTCCCT
>ERZ779705.769-NODE-769-length-26144-cov-2.724175_pt1 | contig 26144 bp, 16 predicted proteins | sample MGYA00511385_ERZ779705 | MGnify/ENA primary metagenome ERZ779705 (study PRJEB29588, sample SAMEA2145301) | human gut metagenome | biome: human gut; feature: human-associated habitat; material: faeces | place: Denmark | collected 2008/2010 ... | reverse complement strand
GATGTCAACCAGCGGGTTTTCAAGAACCTGCACCAGTGCCTGCGTATTCTGCTCCTTTGTACCGGGGCAGATACATGGAATATGAAAGCTTGCAATAACAATGTCCATTTTTTCAAGCAAGGTGTCCGGCATATCCAGTGTTCCGTCATAGTCCATAATATTGGCTTCACAGCCAAACAGACGGCGCACGCCGAATTTTTCCCGCGGCAGGGCCTTAAAGTTGCTGAAATACAGTTTGCCGCAGCTGCCCGGCATTTTCGGCGTATGCTCCGTAAACGCAATAGCAGGCAGCCCGATTTGTGCTGCCTTTCTTGTCATTTCATCTATTGTGTTATAAGCGTGTCCGCTTGCAATCGTATGTGTATGTGTATCAATTAAATATTTCATTTTAATCTCCGTTCCACAGACATTTTATTTGCACTCCGGCAGATTCACCGATAGTTCCCTGCGCGTATGGTCTACAGAAATTGCTTTATCTGAAAGATTAAAGTACGCAAAGGAATATGTATTGGATACATCTCCAAGAGAGTCGTCCCACGACAAATCTACATTATAATACTTTCCGTCAATATAGACAATATTCCATGCGTGATAACCGCCGTTAGCATATCCGGTGCAGAAATAACACGGAATATTTAACTGCTGCATAATATACTGAAATGCCCTCGAATATCCGGCACACACCGAGCTTCCGTTAATGAATACGCTGTATGCACTCTGGTTCATGTCTGAATTTTCATCATAGACACACATATTCTGAAGGGCTTTATAAACATACTGTTCCTTGTCAAGGTCGGTCGTGAGCGAACTGGCGCCGTTAATCACCTTCGCCGCCGCATTTAAAAACTTCTGTCTGGCAGACTGCAGTGTCTGTGCCGTTTCATTGTATTTTAACATCACGGAAATGACCGCTCCCTTGCTGGTGTACCCGTAGCTGTAGCCGGTATCCAGCCAGAACAGCTCCGGGTGATCGTTAAAGACCGCATTCATGACATTTTTAATACTGCTCTGGTCAAGCTGACGGCACAGTGTCACACTTTCCTTTAATTCCAGTGCTGCCCCGTACACCTGGTCATAAACTTCCTTCTGTGTATCCGAAAGCATGGCTCTGTACGGATACATATTTTCCGGAAAATCATAAGATGCCGCCGGTGTCGTATCCGTCTGCTGGGATTTGCTGTCTTCCACAAGCTGTCCGGTTCCCTGTACCGGCTGATAATCAGACTTTACCGTATCATTCGTTTTTTCACTTCCGGCTCCGCCGGCGATCTCCGCTTCTACCGTCGCTAAGACATCTCCGAGATTGGTTATGGTTTCCTTTGTAAGACTCTGACCGCCTGCTGATGTATTGACTGCATTTTCAATACCGGCTGAATATTCCTGCGCAATAAAATATGTCCCGCCAACCAGTATTAAAATGAGTATTGAAGCTCTTAAAAATTTGTAAACGTTCCTCATGACTGCTTCCTTTATTCCTAATAATTCCGTGCGTATCGCAAATGCTTTATTATTCTGTACGCAGTGCTACTACCGGATCTTTTTTCGCTGCCATCTTCGCCGGAACAAATCCGGCAATCAGTGTCAGCACCATACTTATTATAACAAGGATTACGGCACCTGCAACAGGAAGTTTTGCAACTCCTGCAATTGTTGTCACATTTTCAATAATCCGGTTCGCCGGAATGCACAAAATCAGTGTAATCACAATACCCAGTGCACCGGATACAAAGCCTTCAATCAGTGTTTCGGCGTTAAATACGCGGGAAACATCTTTCTTTGACGCACCGATACTTCTTAAAATACCGATTTCCTTTGTTCTTTCAAGTACGGAAATATACGTAATAATACCTATCATAATAGAAGAAACAACGAGTGAAATCGCAACAAACGCAATCAGTACCGCTGAAATCGCCGTAATAATCGTGCTGACGGAAGACATCATAATGCCAACATAATCGGTATAATTAATCACATCTTCATCTCTGCCCTCATCAGTTGCTTTCTTATTATAATCGCTGATAATATCTTCCAGTTTTTCCTTGGCCTCGAAGCTTGCAGCATATAAATCAATTTCTGACGGGTTATCTTCGTTTGTAATGCCTAACTTTTCTTTGTTTCCCTCAAATGTGGCTTCTGTTGTCTGTGCCTTTAAAGACTGCGAAAACTGCTGCAAAATCTGTTCTTCTGTCATCTGGCTCATATAAGCCTGCATCTGTGCCTGTTCCTGCTCTGAAAGCGTTGCAACATATGCATTGACATCATCCATTGTAATCGGTGTATCCTTGTCATTGTCAAACGGGATTCCCGTAAAAATATCGGTTGTTTCATCGGCAAGCTGAGCTTTTGCCACTTCACTGTCGTTGACACCCTGCATCAGATACTGCATCAGTTCCTTTGTATAACCTACACCGCTCCGGATTGCCGTGTTGACCGCATCTTCTTTCTGACGGATAATACCGCACACCTGAATCTGTGTGCCGTTGTCTACTACATTTTTCATATACGTTTCATCTTCACGCATATCTTCCCAGATGTCTTTTTCTGCGTTGTACCGGTAATAATCGGTTGGCAGAATCATCTGGAATTTCTTATCTAAAATTTCATCATAAGTATACTCTGTTTCCTCGGTGTCATAGGTTTCGCCTGTCATCATGCGCTTATACATCGCCGTTACCTCGTCAGGGTCTTTAAAACCCAGTGAATACAGGGTATAATCATCAATTTCGTTGTTCTCATCAACAACTAACACCACTTCGTTGTACTGCTGCGGCCATCTTCCCGCTACCATATCATACTGGGAATCCAGTAAATCCTGATTGCCCGGCAGCTGGTTCCATACATCTGCATTGGTATACATCGCACTCATGCTGCCCTGTGAAGTGTTCGTACCGTAAATCGTATTCATAATAGTGCTTGGATTTAGCTGTGTCACACCGTCGCTTGTGTCTGTATCGTAAATATTGATATCAACATTGTAGCTGTACCGGATATCACTTGCATATGTTGAAATCTCATCTTTATTATCATCTATATACTTTTTAAAGGATTTTAAATTATTATTTTTCACATCGGAAATCATGGTATTCATCATTTCCGACATAATCATATTACTGTACACTTTATCCTTGTCATGGTCAACAGAATCCTTATCAGACCCGGTCATCATTTCAATCATGCTGCTGATATCCATGGTCTGGGACTGTAACTGGACCGGATAACTCGACAGTGTATCGCGCTGTACCCTGTCAATATAGTCCTGAATACCATTTGAAATGGAAAGAATCAACGCAATGCCGATAATACCGATACTTCCGGCAAATGCGGTAAGCAGGGTACGGGTCTTTTTGGTCATCAGGTTATTCATACTAAGAGAAAGCGCTGTAAAAAAGGACATCGATGTCTTTGCTTTCTTTTTCTTCTTTCCTGTCTGTGCATCTGAAAGCTTTTGCTCCTTTTCCTGTATATCCGCTTTCATCTGTTCTTCACTGTAAGCATCGGTATCATCTGTAATCTGTCCGTCTAAAAGGCGGATAATTCTTGTTGAATACTGCTCTGCCAGTTCAGGATTATGCGTAACCATAATAATCAGACGGTCTTTGGCAATTTCTTTTAAAATCTCCATAATCTGTACGCTGGTTTCTGTATCCAATGCGCCTGTCGGCTCGTCTGCCAGTAAAATATCCGGGTCATTTACCAATGCTCTTGCAATCGCAACACGCTGCATCTGTCCACCGGACATCTGATTGGGTTTCTTGTGAATCTGTTCCTTTAAGCCTACTTTTTCCAGTGCTTCTATTGCGCGCTTTCTGCGCTCTGACTTGGATACACCGGATAAAGTCAGTGCCAGTTCGACATTGGCAAGCACGGTCTGGTGCGGTATCAGATTATAACTCTGGAAGACAAATCCAATCGAATTATTGCGGTATGCATCCCAGTCACGGTCCTTGAATTTCTTCGTAGAACGTCCGTTAATCTTTAAATCACCGCTTGTATACTGGTCAAGCCCCCCGATGATATTTAACATAGTTGTTTTTCCGCAGCCGGACTGTCCCAGAATTGATACAAATTCGCTGTCGCGGAAACGCAGATTAATTCCCTTCAATGCCGTTACCCTGGTATCTCCGGAAATATAATCCTTTACGATGTTGTTTAATTCAAGCATCTTTTTTCCTCTCTTTACGTTTTTTCGGTTTATTTTGATTTTCTAACAACTTACTTCTTCATTATTTCACGTTTCTGCTGAAATGTCTATGCCTCTGCCTGAATAATGCTTAATTTTATTATTTTTTATGAATTTCCTCTTAAAACAGGAGATATTTTACTGTAATATTTTATTATGTATCGTGATATAAATAATACCATGTTTAAAAGTTCCAAACCCACATGTGCCTGTCCGCCGGTGAAAAAAACTCGAAACCTGCCCCATAAAGCATAAAAGTGGTTTGATGCTTGCATTTTTGCGGTCTGCATTTTATACTGATACCAGCATAAATGATTGGAATAACGATTAGATTGTAACAGGAGATTTGCATTGAATAATAAGAAAAAGTTAAAACAATTCATAATTTGTCTGTGCTGTGTATTTTGCAGTACCGCATTGACCATTCCTTATCTGTCCTATGCAACCACGCAGGACGATTTAGACAATGCCAACCGGGAACTGGAAAGCTTAAAGGCACAACAGCAGAGTCTGTCTGCGGATTTATCCGAAATTGACAGTCAGCTCCAGAGCGCCGGAAGCCGTTTATCTTCCTTAGAAGAACAGATTGATGACAAACAGGCAGATGTTGATGCCTTAAATGAAGAACTGCTGTCGCTGTCTCAGACAATGGACGAACAGTACGATTCCATGAAACTGCGTATCCGGTATATGTATGAACGCAGCAGCTCGGATGTGATTGAACTGCTGTTAACTTCCCAAAGTATGAGTGAACTTTTGTTAAAAAGCGAATACATTTACCAGTTATCACAGTATGACCGTGATATGTTAGATGAGATGGAAGCCAATTATGAACGCCAGCAGGCAGCAAAAGAACAGCTGGATACCGAGGTTTCCGAACTGTCGTCCTTACGGGAAGCTGCTTTAAATGAACAGGAAAATTTAAAGACACTGCTTGCAAAAACCCAGCAGGATTTTGATACGTCTTCCAACAACGTATCCGAGGCCGAAGCTGCCGCACTTGCCTATGAAAAAAAGCTTGAAGAAGAAAAGCTGGCACAGGAACGCGCAGAAGCCGAGGCCGCAAGCCGCAGGGAATAATAATTCCGGCAGCGGTGACATTACTTCTAATATTAATAAAACACCGATTTCATATGACACCTCTGACCTTGCCATGCTTGCCGCAATTATCGAATGTGAAGCGGGCAACCAGTCTTACGAGGGTAAGTTAGCTGTCGGAAGTGTTGTTGTAAACCGTGTCAACAGCCCACGTTTTGCCAACTCCATTTCCGGTGTCATCTATGCTTCCGGACAATTTACACCGGTTGCCAGCGGTCGTTTTACGATTGTGCTCTCCCGCGGTGCTTCCGCTTCGTGCGTTCAGGCGGCGCAGGAGGTTTTAAACGGAAATGTTACGATTAATGCGCTGTATTTCCACGTATACCGCAGCGGTATCGACACCTATGGCACGGTGATTGGCGACCATATTTTCTACTGATTGAATAAAAAAGTCCTTTGTAAAAGAAATGCTCCATTATCATCTGACTTTGGCTCATTCTTTTGCAAAGGACCGCTTTATAAAATATCGTTCTACTAATCTTCTTTTGGCATATATTCCACAGAATCTACAAGTACATATCCTGTCTTGTCATTTTTTACGGTGTTGTCATGGGCACAGAAAATGCCGTTTTTCACACCGACCCATCTGCCTGCTTTGGAAGCAAATGAAAAGGCTTTTTCATAGTTTTTGCCGTCAAAACTTAATTCCAGTGTTAATTCCTCGACCGGTGCTGCTTTTACAGGAAGATTTAACTCCATGTGGTCAATATGACCGGTGCATTTTACCGTGTAACGGAATGTCACTGTTTTCCCGGTATCCTTAAAATCACTTTCGGACAGTTCAAAATCATTGCTGTTTTGTGTTGTATACGGCATATCACAGTCAAAATACTGTGTTCCCAAAATCTGTCTGACCATATATTTGTTATCCCGCTTTTCAACCGCCAGCGCGCCGTATTCCGTTCCCAGTGATACAACGCCTGCCACATCGCCGTTTTCCATGCCGGAAAGCTGCATTTTTGTCACACAGGTAAATTCCGGTGCCGGCCATTTCTGTAACAGCAGATTGCGGTAATCACTAACCGGGCGGAGCGGCACAGTATCCAGTGCATTTAACTTTAACTTTGATCCGGTAAGCTCATACCAGTCCTTCTGAGGATTGGCATTCCACTGCCACTGCATACCGAGTTTATCCGATGTAAAGTCATCACTCGTATCCGGCTCGCAAACCGGATATGAATTACTCTTTCCGATATCCGGCTTTGTGTACTCCATAACCGGTTCGCCGTAATCATTGCCCGGCTTATTGATACCGATTATTGGCCAGTCATTTTCCCAGTGCATTGGCTGTAAATGAACAATTCTTCCGCCTGCGTAGACATCCTGAAAATGTAAGAACCAGTCCTGACCTGTCACCGTGTCCACCCATGCACCCTGATGAGGACCGTTGACCGGTGAATCACCCTGACGCATTACGACCTTATATTCATACGGTCCAAAAGGATTTTTAGAACGGAGTACTGTCTGCCAGCCGGTCTTTACACCGCCTGCCGGAGCAAATACATAATACCAGCCGTTGCGCTTGTACATTTTCGGACCTTCAATTGTTACCTGATCATTTTCATTGCCATCAAAAATCTTGACTTCTTCGCCGATTAATCCCATACCGTCCGGCTGCATTTCTACCATATGTAGTACACTCTTGTATCCGATACGGCTCTTTGCAACACCTGCTGCCAGATACGCCTTTCCGTCATCATCCCAGAACGGACACGGATCAATCCAGCCTGCTCCCGGACGGATATTCACCGGCTTGCTCCATTTGCCAAACGGGTCTTTTGTTGTTGTCATGTAAATGCCCTCATCCGGCATCGGAAAACATATATAATAGGTTCCTTCATGATACCGGATTGCCGGTGCCCATACCCCGCAGCCATGAATCGGATTGCGGTAACGGAATTCCGGTAACTCGTCCAATGCATAATTGACTACTTTCCAGTTGACTAAATCTTTTGAATGTAAAATCGGCAGCCCCGGTGCATTGCAAAAGCTTGATGCAATCATAAAATAATCTTCGCCGACACGGATTGCATCCGGGTCTGAATAATCTGCGTATAGAATCGGGTTGCGGTACTTTCCATTTCCTAAATCTGCCTGCCACATATTGAAACCTCCATTTTTACTGTTTGATTTACTGCTTTTCATTATTACATGCTTTATTTTATGTTCTGCATTTCTGCACTGTCCTTATCATACACTATTTCCCCGGAAATTGCTATTCATTTTACAAAATTCTTTTATAAAAGTTTTTTCACTATTTTGTTTTTAATGTTTTATGCCGTACTGTATCCCGCTTCATACATAAAAATCCACAAATCAGGATTATAAAAATTTATAAAAATACCCGCGGAAATCTCCGGCTTTTCAGCCTGTTCCCGCGGGTGTGTGTATTTAATATTATGATAACAATTAGATTGCCTTAATTCTTTCAAGTGCCTTGACGGTATTTTCATAAGAACCGAAAGCGGTCAGTCTGAAGTAGCCTTCACCACTTGGACCAAAACCTGAACCCGGTGTACCGACAACATTTGCCTTTTCAAGCAGGAAATCAAAGAATTCCCAAGATGTCATGTTATCCGGTGTCTTTAACCAGATGTACGGTGCATTGACACCACCTGATACGGTATAGCCTGCGGACTTTAAGCCTTCCAGAATTGTCTTTGCATTGTTCATGTAGTATGCAATCTGCTCACCGGTCTGCTTCTGTCCTTCTTCTGTGTAAACAGCTGCACCCGCCTTCTGGATAATATATGGCGCACCGTTAAACTTTGTGCCGTGACGTCTTGCCCAGAGACTGTGTAATGTCACATCACCACTCTTTAAATCTTTTGGAATAACGGTAAATCCAAGTCTTGTTCCCGTAAATCCGGCATTCTTTGAGAAGCTGCGCAGTTCGATGGCACAGGTTCTTGCACCTTCACATTCAAAAATCGTATGCGGTACATTTTCCTCTGAAATGTATGCTTCATAAGCTGCATCATAGATGATAACCGCACCTACTTTATTTGCATAATCAACCCACTTCTGTAATTCGTCCTTTGTAATCGTAGAACCGGTTGGGTTATTTGGGAAGCAAAGATAGATAATATCCGGTGTTTCCTTTGGCAGCTCCGGCGCAAAATTCGTTTCTGCCGTACACGGCATGTAGATTACATTGCTCCACTTCTGCTGATCCGGTAAATAATCCCCGGTTCTTCCTGCCATTGCATTGGTATCTACATATACCGGGTATACAGGGTCACATACTGCAATTTTATTGTCTACTGAAAAAATGTCGCCAATGTTTCCTGAATCAGACTTTGCACCGTCACTGACGAAAATTTCATCGGCACTGATGTCGGCACCACGTCTTTTATAATCAAAATCTACAATTGCATTTCTTAAAAAATCATACCCTAAATCCGGTGCATAACCGTGAAATGTTTCTGCCTTGCTCATTTCATCAACTGCACCGTGTAATGTATCAATTACAACCGGCGCAAGCGGCAGCGTTACATCACCGATACCCAGTCTTATAATTTCCTTGTCCGGATTAGCAGCCTGAAAGGCTTGAACCTTTTTGGCTATCGTGGAAAACAGATAACTTCCCGGAAGCTTTAAATAATTGTCATTAATCTTAAACATCTCATTCTCCTTCATTTCGTGTACTTCTAAACGTAGCTGCCTGTTCGTCCGACAAGCCGTTATGTCTGAATTATACACCATATTCGTACAGACAACAACTTATAAATATGAGTATTTTTATCAATATATCCGGCTTTTTTTGCATGAATTGCTTTATTTTCTTATCTTATTCAATATTCCTGCTTAATGTTTCATATTCTGCGCTGATTGCCTGTAACACTTCTTTATCACCGCCCGCATTGTCCGGGTGATAAATTTTTAACAATGCCTTATAGCGCTTTTTTAATGCTGCACTGCTGTCAACACCTTTAAAGAAGAGATTTACACCGCTATGACTGATATTCTGTACCATGGCAAACTTTCTTCTGGCCTCACGGTACACCTCATCGCGGTACATCAGCTTGTCGCGCTTAAATTTTTCGCGGTCAATAGCAAGCTGTCTGGTTTCCCGTTCCAGAATCTGCCACTGCTGGTCAAACAGATGCTTCTGATTATCTAACTGCTTTCTTAGCAAATCCAGACTGCGTTTCTGCTTTTCCAGCATCTGCTTCTGAATCTCCACAACCTGCTCTTCTTCCTCTAGCTTTCCCTGCTGCTGCTCCAGATTTTTCCGTAGTTCTTCCAGTCGGATATTTTCTTTAAAAAACCATTTCTTTTTTTCTTCCAATTCCTCATTGTTCAAACAAACACACTCCTTTATCAGCAGCAGTCCGCATCAGACTGCACTGTGAAACCAAAATACCTTGACAGGCTGACAGCCCGGTTTTGTCTTAATCGTATGCGGCACACCCGGAAGTGCAATAAATGAATCACCTGCTTCAATTGGAAACTCCAGATCACCAAGTCTGGCATAGCCCTCACCCTCAAGCACATAAAAGCCCTCCTGGTCTTCATGCACGCCCGGATGCGCACTAAACTCATAGCCGGCATAAACCGTTGTCCCGGAAGTACAACCGCCAAGGCAGCCGTTTTCTGCCGTCAAAAAGCGCTGTGTCCGTGCATCCTTCCCTTGTGTTTCTTCTACTTCTTTTTTCGTAATATACGGTTTCATCTTAATCCTCGTTTCTGAGCGACTTTGTTGCGAAGCGGCGATGAGAAATTCGCGCAGGCGATTTCTCATCCGCTATCATAGGTGTTTGCTTTCGCTCCAAAGCAAACATCTATGTGAAAAATCAGCACATCAGTGTGATTTTTCGCACTATTCTCCATTCCGCAGGCATTTTAATGCCGGAGGAATCGCGAGCCAAATGTCAGATTTGGCTCTGCGGCATGAAAAAACAAGGAAGCCTGCTTTTGTCAGACTCCCTCGTATCTTTTTACTAATTTTTCTTGTAACGTAATAATTCTGTATAGGCAAGTAAAAATGGTCCGACACCCTTTGCATCATCTTCTACAACCGGTTCTGACATATAATAATCATATGTACCCGGACGATTGTCTTTACCGCCAAGTCCGGCAACCAGACAAATACCACCAAGTGACATTTCTCCGTTCTTTTCTTTTAAATAGCGCTTGCAGATACCGTCAATGGCTTTCTCACCGTATGCACGGTAGCTTTCAGGCAGGAAGCCAAGACGTACACCCTTTAACAGGGAATATGCCATGATAGAACTTCCGCTTGTTTCAAGATAGTTGCGTTCCATGCCGCCGAAGTTGACAACCTGATACCACATACCGCTTTCGTCCTGATAACGGATCATCGCATTCATTAAATCTACATATGCATCCTGTAACATCCTGCACTCTTTGTCATACTTGTGGTCAGAGTTGTCCACCTTATCAAGTGTATCTAACAGTGCCATAGAGTACCAGCCGATTGCTCTCAGCCAGATATTCTGTGAAAGACCTGTGACCTTGTCACACCAGAACATCTGCTTTGATGTGTCGATTGCATGATAGTACAGACCGTTGAGCGGATTTTTCATGTTTTCAATAACGAATTTAAACTGTGAGAAAATATCATCATAATTCTTTCGGTCGTTAAATCTTGTTTCATACTCCATGTAAAACGGCTGTCCCATATACATTCCGTCCAGCCATACCTGATTCGGATAAATATCCTTGTGCCAGAAGTTGCCGGATTCACAGCGAGGCATAATAGCAATCTGAGAATATACAAGGTCGATTGCCTTTCTATATTTTTCTTTTCCGGTGATATCATATAATTCAAATAAAGTCTTGCCGGCATTGACATTGTCAATATTCTTTTCACCAATGCTGTATCCGTCAATTGTTCCGTCTTCTGCTACACGATAATCAATGAAATCGTCTGCAAACTTTAAATATTTCTCGTCCTTTGAAATGGCATACATCTCAAGTACGGCTTTAATCATACAACCGTCAATGTAATTCCACTTAGACTTTAAGCCCTGCTTGAGCTTTTCAATATTCCACATCGGCGCTTCCGGCGTGCTTTTTTCCAACAATTCATCAATATACTTTACTATAATATCCACGGCTTTTCTCCTTATTAAATATGTACTGTGTCTTTATTATTGTACACTACAAAAAAAAGATAAGCAACCGATTATTTTTTATTTTATGAAAAACTACAGAATTTTAGTTGTTATACAACATCGGCTGTAATGCTTCGAGTGCCTGCTGATATGAAAAATTTGCACTCATGCCGAACAGGGACGAATCCAGATCGTACACCCTGCCGTTTTGTACTGCCGCAAAATGCTTCCAGATGTCGTTTTTTTCAAATTCATCGGCAAACATCTGCTGTACCTGCTCGGGCATTGCATGGGATGCCCGTAAAATCACATCAGGTTCTTTCGTTTTGATATCCTCTGTGTTAGCACTTAAAAATTCTTCATCAGTTCCCGCGTATACATTCTGTCCGCCTGCCATTTCCACAAGGCTGCCGACATAGCTGTTTTCGGTTGCCACGATATAAGAACCCGGCAATCCCATCAGAATCAGAACCTTCGGGGCTTCTTTTCCTGCATTTTTATTTTTGTATTCCTGCATAAATGTGTTAAATTCGTCCACCATTGCCTGTGCCTGCTGCTGCCTGTTAAATTTTTCACCGAGGTCTGCAATCGAAGCATACATGCCGGATACACTTTTTAAATTTAAAAACAGGGATTTCACCTGGATTGACGCATATTTCGGCTGTAAATCGCTTTGCAGGCTGTTCGGGGACAGCACATAATCCGGCGATAAGGATTTTAAAATCTCCATATCCGGCGACATTGCCGTTCCGACCTGTGTAACATCCTTATACCGCTCTGGCAGTGTACCGGAGGTCCGGCATACGCCCACTAAATCTAATTCCAGTTTGTCACAAATCTGTGCAACTGCCTGTGACGTTGCCACAAGACGCACACTGTCTGCCTGTGATTGTCCCTCTGTGGAATCCGGGTGCTGGTCTACACAGGCTGTCAGCGAAAGCGATGCCGTAAGAACAGCAACGCCCGCTAACAGCATACAAAGTCCTTTTTGAACAGTCTTTTTTACCTGTCGTTTCATTTGTCTGCTCCTTTAGTTTTTCTTTTTACGATACATAAGCATGTACCATGCCGCACCTGTCACAACAATGGCAATTACAACACCCATTCCGATAAAAATGCCGGTGCTGCTGTTTTTTTTGCTCTCCTGCGCTTCTGCATTGACCTGTTTTCCTGCCGCATCATATTCCTGAATTCCGGCATTTTTCGTCTGTGTGTTTTCTGCAGTCTTTGCCTGTACGGCATTTGCTTCTGCTGATGTAGTCTGTCCGGCTTCTGTCGTACTTTCTGCACTTTCACCCTCTGCCTGCTCTATGCGCTGTGTTCCGGCATTTTCCTGACTGCCGTCTGTTCCGGCTGACACACCGGTTTCACCCGATAAGCTGTCCGTGCCTGGTTCGGTATTTTCAGCCTGCGCACTTACACCGCGCTCTCCTGAACCGCTTTCTCCCGGGCTGCTTTCTTCACTGCCACCCTCTGCGCTGTCCGGACCGGCACTGCCGCCCTTTTCTTCAACGGTCACACTGGTAATAAAGTCGCCTGCGCCTTCACTCAGTCCCGAAAATGTAATGTAGTAAATAATATCACGACCCATGGCAGTTACGTACATGTTTACACGTACAACCGAATTTTCACTGTTGATGCGGAATCTGTAATCTGCGGTATTGCTTGAGTAATCCTCCTGCATTAACGTTGCGGATACCGGACTTCCATCTACCTGAAACTGCGGATTTTCGATATTGTCCATTAACTGCATACGGATTGTGGCATAAGTGTTTCCCGCCGGGTCTACCTCGATAAGTGCCCTGCCGTAAGTCGCGCTCTCTGTCATGGACTGTCCCAGAACCGCCGAACCTTCCCCGCCGGAATCTTCAATCGCACCGGTGGACGGATTACGATAGCTTGGATTTGCACCGGCAAGATAAATGCCGTTTTCTGCTCCATATACCGGATTACTGTTTTGTGAAAATACTGCCGCCGCTGATAAAATGCCCACGGTGACTGCCGTCAATACTGCCGCTGCATGCTTTGCAAGCCGCTGAATCTGCATTTTAAATTTCTGTTCCATGTCTGTACTCCTGCTTTCATTTTTATATGTGACAAACAGGCACCCGCCCCTTTTCGGAACGGATGCCGTTGTTTTGTCTTTTTTACAGCTTAGTCTTCTTTCTCTTCCGGTCTTTTCTTTCTTTTAAAGATTGCAAGACCTGCGGCACTTAAGGAAGCAAAGAATGCTGCTGCCCACATGCCCATTGCGGAAGAATCCGCTGTCTTTACGCCGCTGTTACTGTTGTCTGCCGTATTGGCTGAGCCGCCTGCCGTATTTGAATTACCGCCTGCTGCCGAACCGTTGTCGGTTGTGCCTGCATTGCCGCTGTTATTATTACCACTGTTGTTACCATTGTTATCAATATTGTTATTATTTTTATTGCCGTTATCTGTTGATGCCTTTTCAACAAGTGCGTAATAACTGAAGCCCTTTGTTGTCACAACATAATAACCGTTTTCCACACTGCCCTTTATGAGGGTCTTTGAACCGTCATCATTGATACGGTATAAAACAACGTTGTCTGCATTCATGCCTGCCGGAATGAGATACTTCACAACAACACTGCCGTCTGGCTCAACTTCCTGTCCGTCCTTTTCAAAATGAACTTCATACAGTTCAAAGCTGCTGCCGACGTCTGCAAGTGCATTTGCCGCCTTTGTATATTCTGTTCCTGCACTGACCTTTGTTACCTTTAACTCAGAGCCTGCCGGAAGGACACCTTCTGCGGCTGATACATGAACGCCTGTCTTTTCATCCGTCACATCACCTGCCGGTGACTTTTCTTCTGTCTGGTCTTCTGCCGGTACAAGAGAAGTATCATTTGTTGCTGTCAGTGCTGACCAGTCAAATCTTAATCTCGCACTCATCATGGTGTCGCCCATTGGTGTATCCGGTACTTTAAAGCTTACATCTGCATAAGTAATATCTGCAACGGAAGGCTGTGCACCTTCAGGAAGTTCAAATGTTACCAGTCTGATTGCATCGACTTCATTTCCTGCGGAAGTTGTAATCTTTTCTGTCTTGTCTATTGTAACAGTTACGCCCTCTACCTCAAATGCCGTAACGGCGCTGTAGATTGATGTTACGGTTACCGGATTCATGGCAATCTGAACTTTTACAACCTTGCCATCCTTTACGGTGATTAAAGCACTGCTGTTCTTTTCAAATGCCGCATTACCCATAGAAGCCTTATCGGATACCGCATTCCACAATGCAATCGGTACATAGTAGTTACCGTCAGCAATTTTATTGTCAGAAGGGTCCGGTGTCGGAGTTGGTGTCGGTTCCGGTGTCGGGTCAGGAGTCGGAGTCGGTTCCGGTGTCGGATCTGGGTCCGGTTCTGCTGTCTTTACCGCATTTGCATAATCCAGTGCCAGATAAGCATCCGGGCTGTAATTCATCGCATCGACAAACATGTTGACATAAACACCGTCATAGCTGTTGTCCGGCAGTGTAAATGTAATCTGTGTCACTCTGCCTTCTTCGTCTGTTGTGTACTGTGCATCTACAGTCTTACCATCTGCTGACGTTCCCTGATAAATCTTCCAGTTGCTTGCGTAAGCTGTCAGTCCCGCAAAGGATACGGACTGTAAATCTACGGTTACAGCTGCTGTTCCGTCTGCCGCAACAGTCATCTGTGCACTCTTAATGCAGCCTGCCGCCATAGAATCCTGTGAAACATTTCCGGCATTCTTTAAGCTTGCAGGGATTGAATACGTACCTGCTGTCAGAGTGGTCTTTGCTGAACCGAACGTTGTTTCCTTTGTTGTATCATCGGACTTATTATTATCAGATGATGTCTTTGTTAAGCTGTCCCAGTAAACCTTTACGAAGCAGTCTGCGCTGAAACGTCCCTGCTTGAAGTCAATGCCTGAAACCAGACCGTTTAAATTCTTCATTGCCGGTACATAGATATCTGCATTGGTGTTGTAGATTGCCGCAAAATCACCTTCTAACGGGAAGGAAACCTTTGTTACAACCTTTTCATCTTCACCGAATACATCATCGCTGTACTGAATGTCATTCATTTCGACCGCAGCTTCCTTTAAGCTCTTAGAAGTATCATTGCCTTCATAGTAGCCGTTGAAGCCATAGATATATAACGGTTCTTTTGATGTTCCGTTAATAATGTCTGTTACGAGTGTCATGCTGCCGTCTTTATCAACGACAATCTTTGCCTTTGTCTTGTCATTTTCCACAAGACTGTGCTTTACTTTATCTGTGTAGTATGCAATGTCTACGCTGTATTCACCTTCTGCAAGCTTTTCCGTCGGAAGGTTAATGACTTCTTCTTCCTGCTTTAGTTCGAGTGCATTTAAAATCGCATCGCGGATTGCATTGGATGAATACGTTGCGCCTGAAACCGCATCAACACCTGTGATTTCCTTTACATCGGTTGCGGACTTATTGATGTAGCTGCCCTTTAAGCCGTTGACTGCCTTTTCAAGCATCATCTTATTGGTTTCAGCATAAGTTCCCGCAAAATTTGCACCTGTTACTTCAATGTCTGTGATGACATCATCTGTAACTGTTACGTTGACAGTAACATCATATTCACCGAACTGTGAAATATGGGCTGTACCTGTCTTTACAACCGGTGTGTTGTCTTCATTTTTTGCTGTCAGCTTTAACTTTAAGTTCGTATCCTTTGACATACCGTCGATAAAGCCTGTCAGATAAATTTCATTGTTGTCTGTCAGGTCGAAATAGTCCGGTACATCTACAACTGCCTTACCCGGATATACGAGTGCATTTTCAAGGTCTGTTGTTGTGGACGTTGCGCTAAATTCTGTTCCGTCTGTTGTGTAGTATACATATCCTCTGCTGTCTGTTACTTCTACAGGTGTCTTATCATATGCCACGCTGTCTGCTTCGGAATTAATCTTGTCTGTATACCAGTCGCTGTAAATTGCTGACTTTAAGCCGCATGTATCATTCTTTGAGATTGCCTTAAATGCATTTTCCATGCTGTCTGCATTGTATACACGAAGGCTTCCCATATGTCCGTGTAAGCCGAATACGATTGTTTCGCCTAAGTCAAATACGAGCTGTCTGCTTCCGTCTGCCTTTGTTACCAGTGTTGCACTCTTGATTGCATCAATGTTTGCAGGCGGTGTCTTTGTGGCACCCGGTTCGCACGCTGTATAAACAGATACATCTAATGCCTGTGTTGTTTCTTCGCCCTGGTCTGTATCACCGACTTTTTCAATCGTTGAGAAGTCCATACGGAACAATACTTCTGAAATGTAAGCCATTTCTGTAATGTATGTTGTAAATAACACGTTCTGGTTTGCATAATCCGCATCGTTTTTAATGTAATTGATACCGGAGAATGTCAGGTTAAACGGTGCTACCTTACTGCTTGTTGATGAAGCAAGCTTATCCAATGTAACGGATTCTACATTTTCACTGTTATAGAAGCCGCCGACCTGCTTACTTCCCTGCATAACCTTTGTAAAGTAGAAATCGCCTGTGTTTTCTGTCTTTACGTTGGTTGACGGATTAATCTTACCGGTCTTTGTAACAGTTGGTGAAATGGTGTATACCTTTGTATAGTTTTCATACTTTTCGGCATAATCGCTGGATTCTACAACGCCTGCATCATCTGCGCCCTTAATCTTTCCGTTGTCGTTGGCATCCGGTGTCGGTGTGGACTTAATCCAGAGTTCACCGCCGCCTGCGTATCCAATCGGGCTTTTTACACCCGGCATTTCATAATCGTCTACGGTTACATTGCCTTCTGCATCAACGCTTACGGTAATGTCTGTGTACTGTTCTTCATAGCCCATTGCACCTTCGATTTTGTCGGTGTCAATGTAATAGGTACTGCCGAATACTGCCTGCATTTTATATGTACCCTCTTTTAAAGAACCGTCTTCGTTGTAATAGCTGCTGACATCCTTGAAGTTTGCCATAACTGTTACAGCTTCTTCCGGCATGGTAAATGTATACTCATGGGCATTTGTTCCGTTAATTGCCTCTGTTGTTGTGGCTTCAACCGTCTTGCCGCTTGCTGTTGTCACGGTTACACTGTCCATTGTGTAATACTTTAAGCGGTCCGGTGTTACGGTAACGGTTACGGTTTCGCCTGATTTTGCCTTATCGGAAGACTTTGTTTCAGCCGTTAATACGCTGACTGTACCTTCGCCGTTGGTTTCTGCCGTAATTGCATAAGAGTCTTGTGCATACTCTGTGCTTACGGTTACTGCGGACTTCGGCATTGTGAAGCTGTAGCTTCCGTCACCGTTGTCTGTTACGTCAACTTTCTTTCCGTCTGCTGTTTCTACGGAAATGCTCTTGACCTTGCAGAATGACTTCGGTGCTGTGTATACAGTTACCTTACTGCCTTCTGCGGCTTCTTCGTCAACTGTTGTTTCGCCGTATTCACTGCCTGTTACGTTTGAAGTGATTGCATATTTCTGTGAAACAACCGTTTCTTCGGCTGCCTTTAATACCGGTCTGCCTGTTGTCTTGTCTGTTTCCCACTTGCAATACTTGTTATCCTCTGTCTGGTTCTCATCAACCCAGCTGTTTAAGTATGTAACCAGTGCAATCCTGCCGACCTTGTTGGTTGTGCTGTCAACAGACATTAAGTTGTCATTTTCATAACCCTCGGCTGTTACCGGTGTGATGTATGTAAAGTTCTGATTAAGAGAATCCAGATTCTCTCCTGTAACAGTCTTTGCAATTCCGTAAATTTGTGCATTTTCAGGGAAATTATTTAATGTTGTACCTGTGTAGCAGTTTGCAGTCTTATCTTTTGCCTGTAAAGTAGCGTCCACACCGTAATAAGATACATTTGCCGGATTTGCATTTTCACCCATGGTAATCTCTGAAATATCATAGCTGTTGACTGCTCTGTCTGAAAGTCCATAATATGAATAATATCCGGTTAAATTTACATTTTCCAGTGTTGTCTTGCCGGTTACCGCACTGTTTATAATTTGTGTTGCACTATTTGTAATAGGGTAATGCAATACCGTACCGCCTGTCGCACCGTCAATGGTCACATTCATATTGTTTACGACCTTGTTGTAAGAACCGCCGCCATAAGCAATACCGCCTAAATAGCAGAATGTGCCTGCAACGATATGGACTTTTTGTGTTCCTTCAAATGTCAGGTCGTTGATAGTGACATCTGTGAAACTGCCTATCTGTGCGATAAATGCACTTGAATATACCCAGGAACTTGATGTTGTTCCTGTCATGCCTTCTACATTCAGTCCCTTAATGGTATGTCCGTTTCCGTTAAAGGTTACTGTATTATTGTAATTTGTATATGTCATCGGCACCCATGTATATGCGCTCATATCAATATCTTTTACAATATTAATGGTTTTATCCGTAAGTGCGCTTGGATTATCACGCATTAATTTACCGACAGCCGCAAGGTCTGCCGCATCGGAAACAATCAGTGTGCTTGACGTTGCCGCATATACATCTGTATCATAACGTCCTTCTTCAAACCAGTTGTCCGGTGCAATTACCGATACTGTCACTGCGCCTGCCGGCATTGTAAAGCTCGTTGCAGAGTTTCTTATATATTCGACACTGCCGTCTTCCTTAATCACTTTGATAAATAAAACCTTTTTTGCTTCGTCTGTCAAAGTAATCGTGACATTCTCACCTTCTCTTGCCTCTGTTTTATCCAGTGCAATATAAGACTTTGCTTCATCTGCAACGGTAACAGCCTTTAATTCTTTCTGTGTAATTGCAGAACTGTCAAAACTTGTTGTGACACCCTTTTCAGGCATTGTGAATGTAAATTTTGCAGAAGATGTTGTGTTTCCTGCATCTGCTGTTACGGTTACTTCGTTGCCGTCTGCGTCTGTTACCTTTGGCAGTGTTGTACCGTTATAGTAATATCCGTCTGCTGTATTTGTGGAAAGCAGTAATGTTACGGTATCGCCTTCTGCCGCAAGTTCACCGTTTGATACGGTAAAATCGGCACCTTCAATATTCGCAGACTGGTTTGTAATGTTATACGCATCTGTTTCAACGAAGTCTACTCTTAAAGTAACGGCTACCGGGAATTTCTTTGCTACGGTATATGTTGCTTTTCCGCTTGCAAGTGATGATAATTCTCCCGACTTTACTGTTGTATTTCCCTGTGTACCGGTTACGGTTACTGTATGCTTATAATACTTGCCGTTGATAATGCTGTCTGCTACAACATTCATATTACCACTCATCATCTGTCGGCTGCTGTAACTTACATGGCTTGCAAATTTACTGTCGTCATTGGTTTCTAATGTAATTGCACAATAACGGTTACTCTTTTCTGTGATTGTAACCTTTTTCTCCGGCATTACAAAGGTGTATACCTGTACAATCTTATTTTCGTCTTCATCAATCACTGTACTTTCAAGTGTTGTATCAATACCGGTTCCGTCTTCATCTGCAACAGTCGGCACATAATTTCTTGTTGAACTGTCACTTGTTGATGTAATCTTTACGGTTTCACCCGGCTTTGCACCATACTTATCTACACTTAAATATTCACCTGTTGATTTTATCTCATACTGTCCTTCTTCCAGAACCGGTGCAAACTGCACATATATCATAAATGTTCCTACTGAGCCGTAAGCATATGCATCGTCAGGAATTGTGCATGTATACTGGTTATCTTTGCCGTCTACCTTTGTAATCTTTAAGTCCGGTGTTGTAAAGCTTGCTGACATGTACATAACAGAATCTAATGCCCAGCCGTCCTCCGGTACAGCTTCAAATGTAATTGTGCTGTCTTTTTCAGCCGTGTATACTTTTTCACCATCATCACCGGTGCTTTCTGTCACACCTGAGATTAATTTGATACTTCCCTTTCCGTATGAAACACCCGGTGTAACTGTGTAGGTTACTTTTTCTGTGCTTTCTGCATCTGCTGTTACGAGATTTTCCTCTGCCGGTGCAGCTGTTTCAAAGCCGTCCGCTTCTGTTGTCTGTGCCTGCTGTACTGCCTGTGCAAATGTCTGCTCCGGGCTTGCCGCCAATACATTGTACGGCATACTGCTCATTGTCATTGCGACTGCTAATGAAGCAGATAATAACTTAAAGCTGGTCTTTCTCATTTTTCTTTCCTTTCTGCTTTGTCCCTGTTTACTTGTTTCTATCGTGCCCTGTTGATTTTACGAATGTACTAATGCTTTGTTTTGTTTTTTGTTTTATGGCATAGTTTTATTTTGATAACTTCCATTAGTCTTATCTAACCGTGACACTTAAAAAAATAGGCTTCAAAGCCTATCTTTCGTTTGCAGTGGCAGTGTACCACAGACATTTGTTTTTGGCAAGCAGACATTTTTGTTGCAAACCTGCAACAAACAACGGTATTTTTTACCTGTTTTCTTTAACAATCCCTTTGATTTCCTGCTTTCCCAATTTGTTGCGCAAGTGCAACAAAAAAATCTTATTGATAAATTTTATTGTTTAAAATGAGATTTTTCCAGACTGTTTTTGCAGAATCTCTACTTTGATACTAGGAAAATAGAGATTTAAGAGTTGGGCGGCTTTTTTGTTTCAGATAAGCCGCCTGTTACTTTGATAAAATGCTTTATTTTTCCTATTCATCTTCACGCTCGACTGCCTGCGACAACTTTTGCACCGTTTCTTCCGGCAGTTCCGTCAGGTCTGCCACATATGCAACGCTGTTCCCTGCCTGCAATAATTTTGCGGCTAACTGCATTTTGGCTTTTTTCATTCCGGTGATTTCGCCTTCGGCACGTCCCTCGCGACGTCCTTCATCTCGTCCTTCGGCACGACCGCGGTTTAATATATCCTTTGCTTCATACTCTAATACTTTTCCACCCATACTCTCTCCAACTCCTTTCCTGACCTTTTCATATTTTGCCGCCAGATGTTTTATTACTGTATCTGACATTTCAAGAATTGTAACCTTTTCGTATTCGTTTAAATCACCGTTCTTACGGTCTTCTTCCAGACGGTTTACTATTGCTGTATATTCCTCTTCCAGCTTCGCTAATTTTTCGCTGTTTTCTTCCAGTTCTTTAAAACTCTTTTCATAAACAAAAATATGAAACGGTATCAGAAAGTACAGCTTTTTCTCAAAGATTTCTTCTACTGTATACTGTCTGACTTTTAATACCGGAACAGCATACGATACTTCCCCGCCCGGTGTGCGTATCATTACCGTCATCACCTCCGGCGTATTTTTCGTATGGCGCAGGGCTACGATTGCGGAATCAGGAAAATGAACTACCAGTGCACCCGCTGTAACTTCTCTGTTTTCCAATGCAAGCTGTGTATCATACTCAAACATACGTACTATCATGCTTCCGTCTTCCGTGCTCTGGCACTCAACATGATAACGCTTTCTTTCTCTACCGAGGATTTCAAAGCTGGAATCCGTAATGCGCTCCTGTTCACTGCCGTCCGGCAGCTTTATAAAGTGCTCGTTTTGAAGCAGATGTATTGTTTCTTTTCCGGTGTAACTTGTGTGAAACAGTTCATTTACAACCGGTATAATCAGTGCCGTACAATCCGTTAACAGGGTACGGAACACATCATCGTAAGGTGTATTTACCATGCTTTCTTCCTTTCTTTTATTATAATAGACTACTTAAACTGCCGGCAAGGATTTTCATGAATTTTCTAAATCTTTTTGGATTTTAAGGGATATTAAACAAATGAACCCATAAAAATGTCAAAAAAAGTGCCTTTTATACACACTCTCCTGTATACAAAAGACACTTTTCCACTAATTTTTTGATTTTTCCTCTTTACTGCACGGTCTGCTGTGCGGCTTCCACCTTCGTCACTTCATTTAATGACTCGTTTTCATGATATGAAAATGTAACAGTATCGCCTGTATTGTACCGTACAATATCCGCATTATCCGATAACGGCACATCAAAGATACGGGACTGACCCTCTAAGAGTATATAAAAATGCGAATTGCCGTCCAATACCGTCTGCACCATTTTTTCGATTCTACCGGTTATCTGCCTGCTTTCCTTTGGCGTTTCTGCCGCTGTTTCATCTACAATGCCGCTGTCTACCATCAGCTGACGGTAATTTTTCTCACACTCATTGACTGAATCGCCGATTGCCACCGTCTGATATTTTTCAATATTAAGCATGGCATAAGATTTTACCAGTCCCGAGCTGTCCTTTAATGCCATAAAATATGTCGGCTGTCCACCCACATTAATAAGCAGTGGAAATGTCGCCTTGTATCCTAAATGCTGGACCTTTCCCTCTGCCGAAGACATCGCCGAATTTTCCTCTGCACCGGAAATCACATAATAGCGCGTTTCCATTGTCCGCTGGTTCATCAGCACAAAGCCCACATTGGATTTATCCTGTCCGACTGAGGTAATTCCTGTATACACCCACACATCATCGTCCAGTGCAATATAATTATAGCCGTCTGTCGTTACCAGACAATCCTTCTGGCTTAACACACTGTTAAAATAACCGTGCTTTAACGTACCGTGGTAATCATACAGCGAAATAAGCATATCTGCCGAATACACACGGTCTACCCACTGCGGAACATCTTCCACGGCATAATCCGTCATTTCCCCGGTGACTGCATTACAAAGCACCACCCTGCCAATCGTCACACCGCCAAACAGTCCGATATTATATTTTTTCACCGGACAAATCCAATAAGGTGTACCGCTCTCATCAATTTCAAAGCTGATGTCATCAAACATATAGGTCGGATACGCAAACCTCAGATGTCTGTAAATGTTTCTGCCAAAATGGTCGCTCATCGAATAACGGATTTTCTGCTCCAGACGCACGCACTCCGCTTCCTGTGTCGTCATATCAATACGGATATACGCAGGAATTCCATCACTGTGATTGGTAAACCATTTAATCAGGCTGCCGTACTGAAGCGGTGTCACACGCACCGGCTTATTCTGATAGTTAATCTGTGTATACATATCGCTGACTTCAAACTGGGAAACCATATCCACCATTGTTCCCATAACACGGTTGCCTATGGTCGTTGCCGAATCTTTATCCAGCACCGGAATCTGGTCATAGGACACCTCATGAATATCATCGGTAAAGCTTCTGGTTTCCACATTTAACAGTTTCTGGTAAGCCGAAGCATTGACAATTTCAGATGACAGCAGTCCGCCTATTAGAAAAATAACAACCAGTGCCGCTGTAAGTACCGCACATAAATAGAAAAAACGTTCTGCCTTTTTGCTCTTAAATTCAGGCTTTGACTGCTTCCACTGTCTGCCTGCCCATTCCTTGTAGTATTCTGTCATTGTCATACTGCAAAGCCCGACAACACCCGTAAATACCGCCGCCAGCACAATGACAAATATCCAGAAGCCCGGTGCATGGATATTGATTGGCGGAAGCACCACATAATAATAGGCAAATGCAACCAGCAGCACTGCCGCCACTGATAACACCCCTGTAAGTAATTTTGCTTTTTTGCTCATAAACTCCCCTTTTCCTGATATTTTATTTTTCGTCTGTTCTCCGTGCTTTCATATTCTTTATAATCGCATCAAAAATACAGCCTGCCACTTCAAATTTACTCATTTTCGGAAATTCCTTACAATCCGTCTTTGTAATCATCGTAATCACGTTTGTATCCGTTCCAAATCCTGCACCGTCTACTTTCAGATTGTTGGCAATCACCATATCCAGATTTTTCTTTTCCAGCTTCTTTCTGGAATTTTCCAGTACATTCTGCGTTTCCATTGAAAATCCGCACAAAAACGGTTTGTTTTCCATCGCTCCGAGCGTTCCGATAATATCCTTTGTCCGCTCTAAGGCAATGCTCATCTCTCCGTCGCTTTTCTTGATTTTTTCATCACTGACTGATGCCGGTCTGTAATCCGCAACTGCTGCCGCTTTTACAATAATGTCTGATTCCTTTGCCGCCTCTGTAACCGCTTCATACATATCCTGTGCCGATGTAATATGCACCATTTTAACAAACGGCACGTCAGGAAGGTTTGTCGGACCTGCAATCAGTGTCACCTCTGCCCCGCGCAGCATCGCATTTTTCGCCAGCGCATATCCCATTTTTCCTGTTGAATGGTTGGAAATGTAACGCACCGGGTCAATCGCTTCCTGTGTCGGACCTGCGGTAATGCACACGCGGTATCCTTTCATATCCTTTGTCAGGGCAATATCGCGTAAAATGTATTCAAGCAGTTCAGCCGGCTCCGGCATTTTTCCCGCACCTGTATCACCGCACGCCAGATATCCGCTTGCCGGTTCTAACACTTCGATGCCAAACCTTCTTAACTTTGCAATATTATCCTGTAGAATCGGATTGTAATACATGTTGGTATTCATTGCTGGAACGACAATTTTTTTGCATGTACACGCCATAAATGTCGTTGTCAGCATATCATCTGCAATTCCCGATGCCAGCTTGCCAATCACGTTGGCACTCGCCGGTGCAATCATCACAATATCCGCCTTTTTTGCAAGGGATACATGCTCTACCTGAAACTGGAAATTTCTGTCAAATGTATCGACAACACATTTATTACCGGTTAAAGATTCAAATGTAATCGGATTGATAAAATTGGTCGCATTCTGTGTCATCATGACATCTACATTACATTCCAGCTTTTTTAAGCTGCTGGCAAGTGTCGCAATTTTATACGCTGCAATACTGCCGGTTACGCCAAGCAGTACGTTTTTCCCTTTTAACATAGTCCTCTCCTATTCCACATTTTTATCGTAAATGATTTTTAAACCTTTTAAAAGCAGTTTATCATCTAATATAATTTCATTGTGGCAGTATGGCACGATCACCCTTGCCAGTCCGCCGGTTGCAATGACTTTGACCTGTTCCTGTTCTGCACCCGTCATTTTGCACAGTTCTTCACGGATTCTGTCAACCATGCCGTCGATACAGCTTGCATTCCCGTAAACCGCACCGCTCTGCATACACGCAATCGTATTCTTTCCAATCACGGATTTTGGAGCTTCCAGACTGATTCGCGGAAGCTGTGCTGTCCGGGATACCAGTGAATCCACCGATACGCGGATACCCGGAAGAATCGCACCTCCCACATAATTTTTCTTGTCGTCAACCGCACTGATGGTCGTTGCCGTTCCCACATCAATAATCAGCACCGGTGCACCATATTCGTGAATAGCCGCAACTGCATCTACAACCATATCCGTACCGACCTGCTTTGGCTGATCCATTAACAGATTCAATCCCGTCTTCACACCCGGTCCTACAATTAACGGCGTAATGCCGATGATTTTTTCAACTGCTGACTTGATAACGTTTACAAGCTGCGGTACGACCGATGAAATGATTGCACCGTGAATCTGTTCACTTTCAATATTATATAACTCCAAAACGGTCTTAAAACCGATTGCATACTCTAATTCCGTCTTTGAATAATCCGTGCAGAGCCGTTCCTCAAAATAAATCTTTTCATCGTCTACACAGCCGATTACAATATTAGTATTCCCCATATCAATCGCAAGAATCATGCCTTTTTGATTTTGTCTTTTCATTTTCTTTTCCTTTTGTTTTGTTTCTTAAAATATTAACATTTCTGTTACCGTCTGATATGAAGCAGTGCTTTTCCGATTGCCGCAGTCAGCACCGCCGCCACAATCGCTTCCGGTACGCCCTGTGTTCCGATCACACCAAGAATCACACCGTACAGGGCATCTGTGGCAATTCCCTTTGCATTGGCATAACTGCTTCCAAACAAAAAGTAAATGCCGTTCATAACAAGCAGTGTATTCGTAAGCGCTCCTGCCGCACCGGCTG
>ERZ779705.766-NODE-766-length-26211-cov-3.144556_pt1 | contig 26211 bp, 27 predicted proteins | sample MGYA00511385_ERZ779705 | MGnify/ENA primary metagenome ERZ779705 (study PRJEB29588, sample SAMEA2145301) | human gut metagenome | biome: human gut; feature: human-associated habitat; material: faeces | place: Denmark | collected 2008/2010 ... | reverse complement strand
TGGAGTCGGCGGTAGAACATTTTTTCAATTTTGGATGATTTTGTTCTACTTTCGGTTCCGCGCGCCCCGATTTTGGAGAGTCCGGTAGACAAAAATCAGACATTCCCCCAGTTTTTTGTCTACTTTCAGGATCGCGCGCCCTGAATTTGGACCAGCCAGTAGACAAAAATCACACATTCACCTCGTTTTTTGTCTGCTCGCGTGACCAGATTCGACGCGCGCACAAAAAATCAGAGTCTGCCTCATCAAAATCAGCCCTCATTTCTGTCTTTCTCTAAATTCCTAAATATAGTAAAATTGACGTATCGACTTGTTGTTACTGGAATATTTAGGGAGGTATTTCCTTTGAACTTATGGAATAAATTTTTGGAAAACGTCCGCTTGAGACGTTTCGTCGTCTTGCTTGGGATTATCGGAATCCTGTACGCTTCGCGAAGCATCATCAGCGTGATTTTGCTGACGTTCATCTTCACTTTTTTGATCACGCGCTTGATAATGTCGATTCATCGACACGTCAAAATTCCGTCGCAGCTGATTGTGATTGCCGTGTATCTGGCGCTGATCGGACTGATATATTTGGCAGTGACCGTTTACGTGCCGAAACTGATCAGTCAGTCGGAAGCGATGGTTGCTTCAGTGCTTCAGTTTTACCAAAATCCGCCAAAAGGGGCAAACGAGGTCATCAACTTCATCAGCGGATACGTTGGCAAGCTTGACGTCATGAATCAGGTCAAAGGAAGTTTCGAAATCGTGATGAAGTACGTTACGAGCATTGGTTCAATGGGATTCACGCTGTTCATGTCGCTTCTTTTGAGTTTCTTCTTTACGATTGAGGAACGTCAGATGGCGGAATTTTCGAAAAGCTTTTTGACGAGCGGACCGTTTGCATGGATTTTCCAGGATATTTATTATTTTGCAAAGATTTTCGTGAATACGTTCGGCGTCGTGATGGAAGCACAATTTATGATAGCAATCATAAATACAGTGATCACGACCACATGTCTCGGATTCATGAAGATGCCGCAGCTTTTCAGTTTGAGCCTGATGATTTTCGTGCTCAGTCTGATTCCCGTTGCCGGCGTGATCGTTTCTGCAGTTCCGCTTTGCTTCATTGGCTATACCGTTGGCGGTTTAAGAGATGTTTTTTACATCATTGTTTTGCTGATCGTGGTTCATGCGATCGAGTCTTACGTGCTTAATCCGAAACTTATGTCCAGCCGAACCGAATTGCCGATTTTTTACACGTTCGTCGTTTTGTTCGTTTCGGAACATCTTTTTGGAACGTGGGGCTTGATCGTCGGCATCCCGATTTTCACGTTCATGCTTGATGTTTTAGGAGTCAAGCCCGTTCACACGAAACACAATAAACTTGAAAAATTAAGAAAGCAGGAAAAACAAAATGAACAAGGATGAGTTTTTAAGCGAATATGCCGTCGACAGACGCAACACTTGCTGCGTCAAGTGGGATGATTTAAAAGAAAGCTTCGGCGAAGATGGCTTATTGCCTTTTTGGATTGCTGATACGGAATTCAAGATTCCGAAACAGGCTCAAAAGGCGCTGGAAGAACGCGTCAAGCATGGTGTTTTCGGTTATTCGCTGACGCCGAAGGAATATTATGAAGCATACATGAACTGGCAAAAGAAACGTTACGGCACTGAACTTCATCAAGAGTGGATACGTTTCGGTTCGGGCGTCGTTCAGTCAATCAGCACATTTGTGCAAATTTTGACGCAGCCGGGGGATTCCGTAATGATTCTGCAACCAGTCTATAATCCGTTTGCTGAAGTCGTCAAAAATACCGGACGCAGGCTCGTTGTTTCTGAGCTTAAAAACGCAAACGAGGTTTACTCGCTTGATTTGGCGGACATGGAACGAAAGATCGGTGAAGAAAACGTCAAATTATTGATTTTCTGCAGTCCTCACAATCCTGTCGGAAGAGTCTGGAGCGCAGAAGAACTCGAAGAAATGCTTGAACTTTGCAGAAACAAGCAGGTCCGCGTGATTTTTGACGAGATTCATCACGATCTGATCGTCGGGAAAAAACCGTTCGTGTCCGGACTTTCGATCAGAGACGGTTATTATCGCGACAATCTCGTCGTGCTTGATTCGACTTCAAAAACATTCAACATGGCGGCCTTTGACAACAGTCACGTGATCGTGCCGAATCCGCAGATCATGAGAAAGTACGATCGTTTTGTCGAAATGCAGAAAACGCCGAATGGAAATCTGCTTGGAAAAGTTGCCGGGGAAGCCGCTTACCGGAACGGTGAAGAATGGCTTGACGGCTTGCTCGAAGTCGTGCGTTCAAATTATGCATACGTCAAGGAGCAATTGAGGTCTGCATTTCCTGAAATCATCTGTTCAGAACTCGAGGGAACATATCTCATGTGGATCAATCTTGAACCGGTTGTTTCAAGCGCAGACGTTGAGGACGTCATCAAGCGCGATGCAAAACTTGCCGTTGATTTTGGTGATTGGTTCGGAAAAAGCGGGGCAGGACACATCAGATTCAATTTGGCAACGACGCCTGAAAACGTCAAAAGGGCGACTGAAGCCATGATTTCTGCAATCAGACGCTATAAGCAACAATAATTTTTGTAAAAAGCTACCAATTTTCGCGTTTTCAGTGTAAAATATGGTTGTATCATATTCTAAGAAAGAGGTTTGTACTAAATGGCAAAATTAGTATTTATCCGTCACGGTCAAAGTGAATGGAACTTGAAGAACTTGTTCACTGGCTGGGTTGACGTTAATTTGAGCGAAAAAGGCGAACAAGAAGCAAAAGAAGCAGGTCGCAAGCTTAAAGAAGCTGGCATCGAATTTGACCAAGCTTACACGTCAGTTTTGACGCGTGCTATCAAGACGCTTCACTTCGCACTTGAAGAATCAGGCCAACTTTGGGTTCCTGAAACAAAGACATGGCGTTTGAACGAACGTCATTACGGCGCATTGCAAGGCCAAAACAAGGCTGAAGCAGCTGAAAAGTTCGGTGAAGAACAAGTTCACATCTGGCGTCGTTCATACGATGTATTGCCTCCGCTCTTGAGCGCAGACGATGAAGGTTCTGCAGCAAACGATCGTCGTTATGCAAACCTTGACCCACGCATCGTTCCTGGTGGCGAAAACTTGAAAGTTACGTTGGAACGCGTTATCCCATTCTGGGAAGATCATATCGCTCCAGATTTGTTGGCCGGCAAGAACGTTATCGTTGCTGCACACGGCAACTCATTGCGTGCTTTGACGAAGTACATCGAACAAATCTCTGACGAAGACATCATGAACGTTGAAATGGCAACTGGTCAACCGGTTGTTTACGACTTGGATGACAAGTTGAACATCGTTTCAAAGGAAAAGCTTTAATCTGAAGCTTTTAAAAGAGATCGGGCGAAAGTCCGGTCTTTTTTTGTGCTTTTTCCGATCAAATGGCGCTTATTCACTAAGAAATTCTTAAAAATATCGTCTCACAAGTGCTTTGACTGGTATTTTTTTCTGCTGCTTAGCTATCATTAAGATAAGGGGAAGCAGCAAAACAGAGCACGAGGGGGTATTTTTATGTGTACTGCAGTAACGTTTACGGACAAGAAGAGCCATCACTATTTGGCGCGGACGATGGATTTTTCGTTTGAACTGGATACGAGAGTCGTTTCGATTCCAAAAAATCACGTGTTTGATTCGCTGGTTTCTGACGGCAGTTTCAAATCAGAGCACGCGTTTCTTGCTGCCGGTCAGGAAATTGAAGGATACGGGTATTCGTTTGGGGACGGATTCAATGAAAAGGGGTTTGCGATCGCATCTTTGTATTTTGAAAAGTATGCAAAATACAGTGCTGCGCCAATCGACGGAAAAACAAACCTTGCCTCGACTGACTTGGTGGCGTGGGCGCTTGGCAACGCCGAAAGCGTCGACGAATTCGCTCAAAAAATTTCAAGCATCAATATCGTTGACGTCGTCAATCCCGTGATCATGGAAAAAGTGCCGCTTCATTGGATTGTGACCGACGGCTTCGGAAATGACGGCGTGCTTGAGATTACGGAAAGCGGAGTTCATTTTTATCGAAATCAGGTCGGAGTGATGACGAATCCGCCTGAATTTCCGTGGCATATGGAGAATTTGAATCATTACAACAATTTGCAGCCAAATGATTTCGATCCTAAAATTTACGGTGATTTTACGACTTTTTGGGATGGACCGGGTTCAGGCACGCGCGGACTTCCGGGCGACTACACTTCGATTTCGCGGTTTGTCCGAGCGACATACGTGCGCCAGTATTCCGAAAGAGAAAACGGCTTGGTGTCTCTTTCTCACATTTTAAATGCAGTGGATATTCCGAAAGGCGTCAAAAAAAAGTCGGACGGACTTTCAGACTATACGCAGTATAAAGCAATTATCGATCTTGACGATCAATGCTATTATTTTATGAAATATGGCGATGCGGCCTTTATGAAAGCGTGTCTTGACAGCAACAGTGATGAAGTCGAGGAATTTCAGCATTAAAAACTTTTTCGACGATTTTAGGAAAACATTTGACAAACTCTAATGATAAGCGTGTGTTATAACATATAAACAAATTTCGAGAAAAGCAGATACGATCATATGTCAATCAGCAATTTCAAAATGATGAATATTGCCTGCTGCTGCGCATATCCATGCTGCGGCCTTTTTGACATACGCATAAATAAGATTCGTATCACTATTGCTAGCTAGGATTCTTTTTTGAAAACTTAAGGAAACCAGGTCTTGTGATTCGTGCGAATCACAGGGCCTGTTTTTTTGTTTATTGATTTAAGAATTTTCCAAGGCGCCTGGAAAATTTTCATGAGGGAGTTGTTTGAGATGAGTTTTGAAGTCGTCAAAGCAAGCCTGCCGATGTTTTTTAGCGGGTTGAAACTGACGCTGCTGTATTCGTTTTTTGGAATTGCGGGTTCAATCTTCATCGGACTCTATTACAGATCCAACGAATATTTGCTCATGTTGGTCGTCTTTTATGCGCTGATTCTGATTCCGTTGATATTGCTGCTTGATTGGCTTGAAAGGAGGGTTCGTTATGGCACATTCGGGAATTGAGGTCTTGTTTCAGGGGAAAAATTTTCTCAGATTGATGGGAGGCCTTTGGACGTCCGTTTGGATTGCCGGCGTATCGCTTGGGTTCGGAGTTTTGCTTGGAACTTTTCTTGGCATTTTGCGGACTTTGAAAAATGCAGTGCTTCGAGTCGTCCTGCGCTTGTATCTGGAATTTTTCAGAATCGTTCCGACGATCGTGCTGCTCTTTTTGGTTTACTACATTTTGCCGCGGCAGTTTCATGTCGAGGTTTCGGCTGAGTGGATGGCCGTTTTGGCATTTTCGCTTTGGGTTTCGGCAGAATTTTCGGACATTGTTTGCGGAGCGCTGGAATCAGTTCCGAAACACCAAAGAGAAGCCGGACTCGCGCTTGGATTGACCAAAGGCCAGCTGTTCGTTCATGTCTTGATGCCGCAAGCATTCATGCTTGAACTTCCCGCTGCCATCAACCTGGCGACGCGTGTCGTTAAAACGACGTCCTTGCTGATGATCATCAGCGTGATGGACGTCATCAACGTTGGTCAGCAGATCATCGAGGCAAACAATCAGCAATATCCAAGCGGAGTTTTGTGGATCTACGGATTTATTTTCATGCTGTATTTCATCGTTGACTATCCGTTGTCTTTAATTTCAAAGATGCTGCAGCAAAAATTTTCAGCGAACCTTTAGGAGGAGAATATGGCAGAAGAAATTTTACGAGTTGATAATCTTGACAAGTTTTACGGAGACTGGCAAGCTTTGCACGAAATCAGTTTTTCAATTGAACGCGGTGAGGTTTTGACGCTTCTTGGTCCGTCCGGATCAGGCAAAAGCACGCTGATTCGCTGCTTGAACGGTTTGGAGGAATATCGCAGCGGAACGATTGTCTTTGAAGGTCAAAAAATCGTTCCGAGCGAAAAAAACTGGCAAAAGATTCGCCAGAAAATCGGGATGGTGTTTCAAAGCTATGATCTGTTTCCGAATCTGACGGTAATGGGCAATATTTTGCTCGGACCGACAAAGGTTCAAAAAAGGCCCGAATCAGAAGTGAAAAAAGAAGCGCTTGATCTGCTTGAAAGGGTAGGGCTGAAAGAATATGCGGATGCCTATCCGAGACAGCTTTCCGGTGGTCAAAAGCAGCGCATCGCAATCGTCAGGGCGCTGGCTTTGAAACCGGAACTGATGCTTTTTGACGAAGTCACGGCCTCGCTTGATCCGGAAATGGTTCGCGGAGTTTTGGAAATTATCAGGGAATTAGCAGAAAAAGACGACATGACGATGATTATCGTGACGCACGAGATGAATTTTGCGGAAAAATTGCCGACAAGGTCTTGTTTTTAGAAGACGGCAAGATTTTAGAGCAAACGGACGGCAAAACGTTCTTCAGAAATCCGCAAACTGATCGTGCCAAAGAATTTTTGAAATCAATGGACTTTTAACGGGGGAATTTATCATGAAAAAAACAATTATTAAAGGATTGACGATTTTAGGCGCAGCATTGACGTTTGCAGCGTTTGGACAAAATCCGACGGTCAAGGTGGATTCTTCGGTCACGGCCATTAAGAAACGCGGAACCGTCAGAATCGCAACCTTTGGCGATTTGCCGCCATACGGCTGGGGCAACAAGGACGGAAAGCGCGTGGGGTATGACGTGGCACTCGGCTGCAAGATTGCAAAAGATCTTGGCGTCAAAGCCAAATTCATCCAGGTAAATGCCAATAATCGCGTCGATGCCTTGAATTCGGACAAAGCAGACATCGTGCTTGCCAATTTCACGGTGACGCCTGAAAGAAAACAGGTCATCGATTTTGCCAAGCCGTACATGAAGGTTTCGATCGGTGTCGTTTCCAAGAAATCTGCACCGATTACGAAAGTTTCGCAGCTCAAGGGAAAGAAACTGATCGTCAATAAAGGGACGACTGCCGAAAGCTATTTTACGACGAAACAAAAAGGCGTGGATCTTTTGAAATTTGACTCCAAAACACAACAGTTCAACGCTTTGAAGAATGACCGCGGCGTGGCCTTGGCAGACGATAATTCATACCTTTATGCATGGGTCAGGAACCATCCAAAGTATATGGTCGGCATCAAGACGCTTGGACCGGACCAGTTCATCGCTCCGGGAATCAAGAAAGGCAACAAGTCTTTGCTGAAGTGGACCAACAAGGAAATCGACAAGCTTACCAGGAAAGGTTTCTTTAAGCAGGACTTTGACAAAGAACTCAAACCGTATTTCGGAAAAGAAGTAAAAGCTTCAGACATCATCATCGATAAGTGAAAAATTAAGACTTTTATTTCAATTTTCATTTTGCTATAATTAAGCCAATGATAAAAGCTGGGGTGCCGTTTGGCTGAGATGATACCCATTGACCTGATCTGGACAGTGCCAGCGTAGGGAGCTTTGACGATCAAGAATTGGTGCGCTTATTGGCGTTTATTTGGATTGCTGATTTGTCGAAAAAAGTCGAAGTCAACCCCCTTGCTTTTATTTTAAAAGACAAGGGGGATTTTTTTATGCAAACCTATGATGCAAAGAAGAAAAAGAAGACTTGGGCGCTTAAGGACGTCATTTTTCTGGCAGTCATCGGAATATTTTTCGGAATTATTTACCAAGTGTGGAGCTACGCATATTACGCAATGGCCGCAACTCCGCTCAAACCGTTCGCAAATGACGCAACGCTTGGCGTGTGGATCATGGCTGGTCCTTTGGCCGGTGTTTTGATTCAAAAAATCGGCTCGTCGGTCATCGGCGAAATGCTTGCTGCCGCAGTTGAGATGCTGCTGTTCTCAAGCTGGGGCGCTTCGACTTTGATTTCAGGCTTTGTTCAAGGAATCGGCAGCGAACTTGGCTTTGCGGCAACCGGTTATCGCGATTGGGGCAAGCGCGGTCTGTTCCTTTCGACGCTGTTTACGACGATCATCACTTTTGTATGGGATCTTGCCCAGTCAGGATACATGGAATATCATTTGCCGCTCTTGACGGTGCTGTTTGTCGTCCGCTTCATTTCAATCGGCTTTTTTGCCGGCGTTTTGGTTGCAATGATTGCCAAAATGGTTGACAAGGCTGGTATCTTGAAGAAATGACGAGCCTCAGACTTTCTGACGTGACGTTTTCGTATGATGATTGCGAAGGACCGATCGTGGAAAATTTTTCATATGAGCTCGACGAAGGCACGATCAGTCTGATCAGCGGACCGTCCGGCTGCGGCAAGTCGACGGTTTTCAAGCTGATGGCCGGACTTTTGCCGCAGTACGGCGGCAAGATCTTATCCGGCAAGGTTCTTTTGGAAAATGCAGAGATCGAATCCGTCGTGCCGTTTGAACGTGCCAAACGAGTCGCGATGCTGTTTCAAAATCCGAATCGTCAATTTGCGATGAAAACCGTCTTTTCACAATTCGTCTTTGCGTTGGAAAATATTCAGCTTGATCATCAGGAAATCGAAGAACGAATCAACGATGCTTTGAAGCGTTTTGAGCTTGAAGATTTCAAAGACCGAAATCTGCAGGAATTATCCGGCGGAGAACAGCAAAGAATTGCTTTGGCATTGGTCTATTCGCTTAAAAGCCCAGTTATTTTGCTTGACGAGCCGTTTGCAAACGTTGATCCCGAAAACAGGAGCAAACTTCTTGAAGATTTGAAAAGACTGCAAAAAGAACAACGAAAAACGATCCTGATTTCCGATCATGATTCGAGCGGATATTTTGGAATAGTCGATCATTGGTATCGTTTCAGTTCACAAGGATTTGTCGAAAAAGACGTCAACGAGCTGAAAACAAGAGAACAACAGCCAAAAGTAATTGGAATGCCGAAGAATGACGCGAGACTTTTCTGGGATGACCTTGGCTTTGAAGTTTCCAAAAGAAAATTGCTCAGCAATTCTTCTTTTTGCCTGCCGACTGGTCAGATCGGACTTCTCTCCGGAAAAAACGGCTGCGGCAAATCAACGCTTTTTGCCTGTCTGTGTAAGCTGCATGAAAAAACTGGCAAAATAACGTTTGATCAAAAAGATTCAGATAAAATCAAGCTCTCAAAATGGGCGAAAAACGTCGGCTACGCATTTCAAAACAGTCTTGATCAGTTCATCAGACTGACCGTTGAAGAAGAAATTTCGGCTTCAAGGAAAAATACGCGGCATAAGGATTATTGGAGCGAAGAAAGAATGCAAAAGGCAATCAAAGCTCTGAATTTGACAGGCGTCATGAAACATTCGGTCTACCGGATTTCCGGCGGACAGCAAAAGAAACTGCAGCTGTTGGTCATGCTGATCATGGCTCAGCCGATTCTGTTGATTGATGAGCCTTTTGCGGGACTCGATCAAGAGTCGCTTGAAGTTTCGTGCTCATTGCTGAAGGAAACGGTCAAAAATCTGCAGCTGAGCGTGCTGTTGATTTCGCACCAGCGCGTAAGAGTCGTTTCATTCATGGATTATGAAATTTCTTTGGAAAACGGAAATTTGAAAGAGGTGAGCGCATGAATCCGGCAGCAATTTTTGTTTTGATGCTTGGCATCGGCATTCCGTTGACGTTCATCAAAAGCGTGATCTTAAACGTTGTCGTCAGCAGCGTTTGTCTGGCTTATCTTTTATTTTGCAAGGTCAAGCCCAAAACTTTGCTGACCATGCTGTTGGTGGCATTGCCGCTTGCTTTTGGCAGCTACGTTTCACAACGCTTTTACGCATCGCACGATCAGGTTCACATGGCCTGGATCTATGCTACGAGAATCATTGCTTATCTGACCCTTGGATCAACGCTGACTTTGCCGAATTCGGTCGAAAAGATTTTGTTTAATTTGGCGGATCACCTGCATTTTTCAGAAACGTTCGTTTATGGGATGCTGTCATCGTTCAATATGATTCATACCATCAAAGTTCAATGGCAAAGAATCAAGTATTCTGCTTTGGTCAGAGGAGAGCGGTACCGGCTTTTTCAGCCGGCGCTTTATTTGCGGATCATCGTCGTTTCGCTGAATCTTTCCGGTGACCTGGCACAAGCGATGACGTCGCAGGGATTTTCGGAAGGTTTTTCCAGGTCGCGCTATGAAAAAGATGAACTGCCTGTTTGGCAGTGGCTTTTGGTTTCAATATTGATTGTCTCATACGTGGCATGCGCAATTATTTTCAAACCCTGGTAATTTGTTATTGACAAATGCAAATCATGAGTATAAAATGAGGATAATTAATAAATGATGATAACGTTGAAGAGAAGAGTAGGCGAAACGCGACACGAAGAGAGTCCCGCATGGTGCGAAGGGATTGCCGGCGTCAGCTGAAGATGAGCTCTGAGTCAGACTGGCGGTGCAAGCCAACAGTCCGTTTGGATACGATATAATCCTAGGCATGTTAGTGCTGAATTGAGGCCTTTTTGGCAAAAAATGGGTGGTACCGCGAATGACTTTCGCCCCTGAACGAAGCTAAACTTTGTTCAGGGGCTTTTTTTGGCGCTATCGAAACATCAGGAGGAAAATTATTATGACAGAATTAAAATCACCGTTTCGTTATGACTATGTGGGAAGTTTTTTACGTCCGGCCGCTGTTAAAGAAGCTCGTGCCAAATTTGCAAAGAACGAAATCACGAAAGAACAGCTGACTGAAGTTGAAAATGAAGAAATCAAAAAATTGGTTGAAAAACAAAAAGCTGCAGGTTTTCATGGCTTGACCGACGGCGAATTCCGTCGCAGCTACTGGCATCTTGATTTTATGTGGGGGGTTGGCGGCATTGAGCATGTCGAATTGGATCACGGCTACTTCTTCCATGGTGAAGAAACGACTCATGGTTCAATCAAGGTAACGGGCAAAATTACGGGCGAAAATCATCCGTTCGTCGAACACTATAAGTTCGTAAAACAGTTTGAAGACGAAACAACGGTTGCGCGCCAGACTTTCCCGGCACCTGCGCAATTGTTGGCAGAACTTTTCCGCGAAGACAACGGCAAGGATACCGTTGCGGTCTACCCTGATGAAGACAAGCTGATTGAAGACATTGCTGCCGCATATCGTCAGGTCATCAAAGATCTTTATGATGCCGGCTGTCGCAACATCCAATTTGACGACTGTACATGGGGCATGTTCTGTGACAAGAAGTACTGGGAAGCTCGTCAAAAAGACGCAAGCGTCACGTTTGAGTCAGAAGCTGAAAAGTATCTGCGCGTAAACAATCTTGCGCTTCAGGATCGTCCGGAAGGGTTGACGATTACGACACACGTTTGTCGCGGTAACTACCATTCCACATGGGCCAGCCGTGGCGGCTATGCGCCTGTTGCACCGTATCTTTTTGCCAAGGAAAACGTTGATGCGTTTTATTTGGAATTCGATGATGAACGTTCCGGTAATTTCGAACCGCTCAAGTACGTTCCGGAAGACAAGAAAGTCGTTTTGGGTCTGATTACGACCAAGTCTGCTAAACTTGAAGATGCAGAAGAAGTCAAGGCTAGAATCAAGGAAGCTGCGCAATACCATCCATTGGACAAGCTGTGCTTGAGTCCTCAATGCGGTTTTGCTTCATGCGAAATCGGCAATAAGCTCACTGAAGAAGAACAATGGGCAAAACTTGCTTTGGTCAAGAAAATCGCAGAAGAAGTCTGGGGCTAGTTTTTTATTCTTGAATAATCAGCAGAAGAGGCTGGGGGAAACCCTGTCTTAAATTGAAAACCCGGATGATTTGCAATCATTGCAAATCATCCGGTTTTTTGCGTCTGCATGACAATTCTTTTGAATTTAGCGGACGCTGCATCTGACGAAATCGCTGCCGTTTACGGACACATCGATGAAAATGGGGGCTTTGTCCGTAAACGGCTTGTTCGAAAAATGGCGATTACGGACAAAATGGTCAAAAATGGCTGTTTGTCCGTAAGATTTTAGAGGCTTCGACCTCGGTTTTACGGACAAATGCTCCAAAAAGCGGCTTCTGTCCGTAAATCCTCATCGTAATGGGCAAAAATTTACGGACAAATCACCGGAAAATGTCGGTTTGTCCGTAAAATGCGTTTTGCTTACGGACAAATCATCAAAAATTGGCTCTTTGTCCGTAAATTTGATTGAAATCTTGGCTTGCTTACGGACAAACAGCTCCAAAACAGCACTTTGTCCGTAATCCCGTCTCGACGTACTGAGTGAGCGTGTGCTGCATTTGACGAAATCGCTGCCGTTTACGGACACATCGATGAAAATAGGGGCTTTGTCCGTAAATCCGGATGAAATTTTGGCTGAATTGGTTGAACAGCACTGCATTTAAAAAATGCCGGACAAAGTCAATCGCACAGTGCCCGTTTTTTTGCACAAAAAAACCAGCATCCGCACATTGCAGATACTGGACAAAAGTTAATTCGATTCAGGTTTCCTGCGTCCGATCAAGAAGACCAGGCAAAGCGCAACGACAGATTCGATGATGATCATGAGTCCGCGCCATGCAATCTTTGTTCCTCCGAGCCAGACGTTTAAAATGATTGAGCCGATGATGAGAACGAAAATTGCGATCCATTGCTTTTTGTCAAAGGCAATGCCGTATTTTTCTTCACGACGTCTGATCGACGGCAAAATTGCGCCAAGTCCGATTAAGACGACAATGGCGACGATGTTGATGATCAATTCGTACCACCACGTGTGGCTGAACTCTTTGACGTCTTGCGGAGCAATTCCGAGCATGGTTGCAAGAGCCGTGACGAGCAGAAGCAAAAACCCGGCAAGGTAAGCAAGCTTGTCGTTTTTGATGAAGACGTACTCTGACGGATACTTCTTCGAATTTTTACGAATCTGCATGAAAGCGAAGAAGATCCAGCAGGTAACGCCCGGCGAGATGATGCCGTTCAGGTTGAGCAGCCAGTTGAAGATGTCGTTCATCTCGGGCAAGAAGACGCCAAGCAGCATGATGAATGCCGAAAGTCCGCAAGTCAGCAGGTAACCGTTGATCGGAAGCCCGTCTTTGTTCGTTTTGCGCAAGAACTTCGGCATGTATTTTTCACCGGTATCTGAAATCAGCATGCGCGTCATCGCATCCAGCAAAACTGCCAGCAAAGCGCACATGTAAAGGACGGACGTCCAAGCGTAAATGTACATGAACAGGTTGCCGACGCCGAATTGCTTTCCAAGAGCGCTGAAGGCATAATAGGAACCGTTCATCTTCAAGTCGTTCGGCAAGTGGTAAGCATTGAAATAGATTCCGAGCGCAAAAGATCCAAAAATCGTCAAGAAAGCAGTCATGACGGACAGAGCAATCATGGCTTTAGGAAATTCACGGCGCGGATTCTTCATTTGCGTGACGTACGGCGCGATCAGCTCGCAGCCGTTGACGGCATAAATCAGCATTCCGACCGTTGACCAATACTTAAGATCAAATTTAGGTATGATCGTGTGCCACGTCATTGGCTGCGTTGCCATGTGACCGCCTGATTTGGCCAGACCGAAGAAAGCAAGAATAACGAAAAGGATGGTCATGATGAACATCATGCCGCCGCCGATCGTGCTTAAGATTTCCATTGAATTCTTTAAATGATGCTGAATGAAAATGAAGATGACGAAAGTAACGAATGTCCAGAAAGTGAAACTGGCATTTGACATCGTGTCTTGGAATTTATTTGAACCGGTAAAGGCCCAACCGAAACCAACGACAACGGAGTTAGCGGAATCGACAACATAGGGAACTGAAGCGGCCCAGTAGGTCCAGGCGGTGAAGTATCCCAGGAATTCGCCCTTCGTACCGCGAATCCAGGAACTGAGTCCGCCGCCTTCATGATTGAAGACGCTGCCCAAGTGGCCGACCATCAAAGAATAGGGAATAACATATAAAAAGAGCATCAGGATCCAAGAGGTGATCACCGTCATCCCTTGGTTTTGAAAATTGTACATGATGTCATCGAACCCGATAACCGTAACAAATGCCATTAATGTCAAGATTGGCCAAGTAATATACTTGCCATGTGTTTGCATATCATCCATGGTAAAAAATCCTCCTAAAAATTAATCAATACAACAGATACTAGGTTAGCCCAAATTGAAAATTTTTTCAATGAATATTTAATCAAATGTAATATTGGAAAATACGAAGATTCGCACTGGATTTTTTATGAAAAAATTAATCAACGAACCAATCGACGTCATCGAGTCTTTTTTGAAAGGAACTGACGATGTTTTGGCAGGCGATTTCTTCAAGCTTTTGCGTGAAGGTCGCAGAGAAATCGGACTTTGTACCGGTATTTTGCGATATTACGGAACAAAGGGCATCGAGTTGATGCGGCCGAAGACTTATGAATACGGAAACGGCAAAAAAGCCAGGATTTATCATCAGGCGCTCGGAATCGCCAATGATTCCGAACACGGCCTGGCCGGCGCCGTCTATTCAAAAGATGCGGAGCGTGCCAAAAAAGTGGCGCTTGCAATCGAAACGGGGCAGATTTTCATCAATCAGCCTTCAAGCGCGCATCCGGAATTGCCGTTTGGCGGCATTAAGAACTCTGGATTTGGCAGGGAGATGAGCGACATCGGGTTGTTCGAGTTTGCAAACGAAAAAATCGTCGTCGACTGATTGCTTTTAAATATTTTCTTAAGAAATCCTTAACGTTCGCAGTGATGTTAAGGTTTTTTTATGCTATGGCGGCTGATTTAAGAATTGGTTTCAGAATCTATTAAGAAATTGACTCTAGAATCGTTGTTATAAACGTTAGAAGCGTAGGAGGAACTGCAATGAAAGAAGCATTTCGGAAAATCAGAAACAATGCGTACGTTGTTTTCGTTTCAAAAACAATTTTTTACTTTTTGATTCTGCTTGCGCTTGTCTACCTGTACAACTACAGCGGAATGAGTCAGTCTCATTTTATTTACAACGAATTCTAAGGAGCAGAAAAATGGAAAACATTATCAGCAGAATCGATCGGATCGCAACGGAAAATCCCGATCGAATCGCCTATGATTATTTGGGGAGAACGAATACTTACGGGGAACTGAAGGAAAAGTCCGATGCCTTGGCAGCATATCTTAAAGCCTCGAATCTGCCGGAAAAAGCTCCGCTGATCGTTTTTGGGGGTCAGGATTTTCAAATGATCGCAACCTTTTTAGGCATCGTCAAATCCGGTCGGGCCTATATTCCGGTCGACGTTCATTCATCTGAAGATCGCGTCAAAGTCATTGAAGAAATCGCAAGGTCTGCAGCCTGCATCGCGTTAAGCGAGCTTCCCGAAACGGGTCAGGAAGTTCCTGTAATTTCCAGGGAACGCCTGGACGAAATCATGGCTGAAGAAGGCAAGTCAGTTAGCGAAGAAGATTACGTCAAGGGAGACGATGACTTTTACGTCATTTTCACTTCGGGGACGACCGGCAAGCCAAAGGGCGTCCGGATTGCGCATGACGATCTGGCAAGTTTCGTTGACTGGATGGACAGGGATTTCGGGCTGGAAAAGGGGCAGACGGCCTTATCGCAGGCACCGTACTCGTTTGACCTGTCAGTGATGGATCTTTATCCGACTTTGACAAATGGCGGCAGACTCGAAGTTTTGCCTAAGGAAACAACTGATAATTTCAAGCAGCTGTTTTCGCGCCTGCCGGAGATGAAAGTCAATACGTGGGTTTCAACGCCTTCGTTTGCCGATATCTGTCTTTTGTCAAAGGAATTTGACGAAAAACATCTTCCCGACTTGAAACGATTCATGTTTTGCGGTGAAGAGCTGACGCATCAAACGGCTCAGAGATTGAGGGAACGTTTCCCAAACGCTCAAGTTTTCAATACTTATGGTCCGACTGAAGCAACCGTTGCCGTTACTCAAACGGAAATTACGGATGAAGTTTTGGAAAACTATCAGCGTCTGCCGATCGGTGTCTGCAAGGAAGACGCAAAAATCATTTTGCTGGATGAAAACGGCAATGAAGCTGAAGCGGGAAAGGCCGGGGAAATCACGATCGTCGGTGCCGGCGTTTCAAAGGGCTATTTGAACAATCCTGAAAAAACTGATCAGGCCTTCTTTGAATATGAAGGCAAACGTGCATATCGAACGGGTGATCTTGGACGTTTTGATTCAAACGGTCAATTGATGTATATGGGTCGTTTGGATTTTCAAGTCAAGCTTCACGGCTACCGCATCGAACTTGAAGACGTCGATCAATGCCTGGCGCACGTAAGTCTGGTTGAACGTGCCGCAACCGTTCCGCGTTATGACGGAAATCATAAGGTAAGCCAGCTGATCGCATATGTCGTTTTGAAAAATGCAGAGCCTGAAAACGACTTTAAGATGACTCAGGCAATCAAGGAAGAGCTCAAAGAAACGATGATGCCTTACATGATGCCGCAACGTTTCGTTTACGTCGAGACGCTGCCGTTGACCCAAAACGGCAAGGTCGATCGCAAATCCTTGATGAAGGAGGTTAATCGCTGATGATCAATCTGCAGCCGTATCAGAATCCAACCTACTTCGTTCTGTTGGCAGTTGCACTTTTGCCGCTTGCAATCGGGCTGCTTTATGGCAAGCGGTTCAAAGTTTATGAAATGATTGTTTCATTTGCATTCTTGCTGTTGACGTTTGGCGGCGTCAAGCTGAATGAGGGCTTGGCCCTGTTGGGATACGTTATTTTTGAAACGCTGTTGGTCTGCGGATATCATGCTTATCGAAAGAAACAAAATTCCGGATACGTTTTTGTTTTGGCAGTTGTTTTGGCAATTGCTCCGCTTTTGATTTTCAAACTGACGCCTTTTGTTACCGGTAAGCCTTCCATTTTGGGATTTTTGGGCATCAGCTACTTGACGTTTAAGGTCGTTGGAACGGTGATGGAAACGCGTGACGGGATGATCAGGGAATTAAAGTGGTATCACGTGCTTCATTTTCTGTTGTTCTTCCCGACGATTTCTTCAGGACCGATTGACAGGTACAGACGATTCAGAAAGGACTATGAAAAGGTTCCTTCAAGAGAAAAATATCTGGAACTTTTGGGCAAGGGCGTCTGGAACATCTTTTTGGGATTTTTCTACAAGTTCATCCTGGCTTATGCCTTCGGAACGCTGATTCTGCCCGTTGTCAGCAAATATGCGCTTGGACATGGCGGAATCTCCTGGTGGCTTGTCGCCTATATGTACGTTTACGCAATGGACCTGTTCTTTGACTTTGCGGGCTACAGTCTGTTTGCGGTCGGCATCAGCTACATCATGGGCGTTGAAACACCGGTGAACTTCAACAAGCCGTTTATCTCAAAGAACATCAAGGAATTTTGGAACAGATGGCACATGTCGCTTTCATTTTGGTTCAGAGATTACATCTACATGCGTTTCGTCTTTTTCGTCATGAAGAACAAGCTGATGAAGAATCGAGTTCACATCGCATCAGTCGGATATCTGCTCTTGTTTTTGATCATGGGCTTCTGGCACGGCTTGACCTGGTATTACATCGTGTACGGGTTGTACCATGCCTGCGCGATTATTTTGTGCGATGCCTGGCTCAGGTTCAAGAAGAAACACAAAGACAAGCTTCCGCATAACAAATTTACGGAATGTCTGGCAATTTTCGTGACGTTCAACGTCGTTTGCTTCTCATTTTTGATATTCTCAGGTTTTTTGGATACGTTGTTTTTTGCTAAATAAGAAAGAGGTTTTATAAATGAAAGATACAGTTTTGGGTATTTTGGAAGATTTGACGGGTTCGGATGAAGTTTCAAAAGATCTGGACGTAAATTTGTTTGAAACGGGTCTGCTTGATTCGATGGCAACGGTCCAGTTGCTGCTTGAACTTCAGGCACAGTGCGGAATTGACGTTCCCGTTTCTGAATTTGAACGCAGCGAATGGGATACGCCGAACAAAATCATTGCCAAAGTCGAGAGTATGCAATAAATGAAAAAAGAGTTGTTTAAAATCTTTGGCCCGTTGATCTGCGCATTTTTGCTGCTGGGAATTTTCCTTGGGCTTCCGCTTTTCAATCGTGGCAAGATTTCAAAAGAAAAGATGCGCGAAATTTCATATTCGCAATCGACAAATATTTTCAAGGGCAGATACGTCAAAAATCAGGCATTTTCGGGCAAGTACGTCCCGTTTTTCGGATCATCCGAACTTTCAAGACTCGATGCGCTCCATCCTTCGATTTTAGCTGAGAAGTATCATCGAAATTATCAGCCGTTTTTGCTTGGAAATGCAGGGTCGCAATCACTTGCTCATTTTTATTCGATGCAGCCGGTCAATTCAGTTTTGCACGGCAAAAAAGCCGTGTTCATCATTTCGCCGCAATGGTTCGTAAAAGACGGCACAAATGATGAGGCGTTCAGTTTGTATTATTCAAATCTTGAGGGCGTGAACTGGATCTTGGATTCAAAAGATTCGCGTGCAACGCGCTATGCTGCAAGCAGATTGCTTGCGATGCCGACGGGGTCAAGCGACAAGCTGATGGAAATGGCATTGAAGAAAAAAGAAAAGGGCAAGCCTTTGGGCAAGCCGTTGCGCTGGTATCTTGAATATCGTCGCAATGTGCTTGAAAATGAAGATCATTTGTTTTCAATGTTCAAGCTGAATGACCGGACTCAAAAAGTCGACAGGGCCATGAAGAAGCTTCCTGAAAGATACAGTGTCGGAAAACTTGATGCCGTTGCGACAAAACTCGGCGAAAATGCAACAGGCAATAACCCGTTTGACGTTTCAAAAAAATTTTGGAACAAGCGTTTAAAGGGCAATTACAAGAAACTCAAGGGCAAGCAGGCTGATTATGACTATACTCAGTCGCCTGAATTTGCCGACTTCCAGCTTGTTTTGCAGCAGTTTAAAGATAATAATATGGACGTCATGTTCATTATTCCGCCTGTCAACAGAAAATGGATGGAATATACCGGACTTTCGCAGGAAATGCTTGATCGATTCGATAAGAAAATTATTTATCAGTTGCAGTCTCAAGGTTTCAACAACATCTGCGACATGACAAACGTCAGGGAAGAACCGTACTTCATGCAGGATACGATTCACCTTGGCTGGCGCGGATGGCTTGCGGCCGATACCTATATCAGTCCGTTTATGGCCTCCGAATTTGAGGCGCCTCATTACAAGATGAATGACATGTTTTACAGCAAAGGCTGGCAGAATTTGTCAGGCAGCGAAATTGACGATTTGAAGTGAAGAAAGGCTTCCGCATTCTGCGGAAGCCTTTTTTTATTCGGTATTAATCTAGAAATGTTTCCAACACTTGCGAAACATAGGGATGTTTCCTATTGAATATCTTTTCTCTTCTCCAGTGCCTTTCTCACGTTTCTTACGTTTCTTCTTGAGACTTCAAGGACAATATCGTCCTCCAGGAAGAGCTTCCTTGTCCGGGCATCGAAGCTGACGATGTTTTCGGGATTGACCAGGCATGAACGGTCAATTTGAAGAAGCTCGGGATACTTTTCGGCATATTCGCTGATGGTTCCGTAGAACTCGGTCTGTTCGTTCCTGGCGGTCAGGACAAGCCGGTGCGTGATGTCGGACACCTTCAGAAAAAGCAGCTGGCTGAAGTTGACGAAGTATTCGTCGTGTCCGATTCTGTAGGAAAGCTGCCTTTCATTTGACTTCTCGATGGCGTCGATTCTGCGCTGCGCCTCGTTCAGACTGTAGCTGATTTCGTTGTGGATGTTTTCGATGTTGTCGTCCTTGTAGATGAATGACAGGCATTCGATGTGCCGGCTGACGACCTTTGAGACCATTTCGTTGTGCGTTGTGATGAACGAGATTTTTGCCTCGGCGTCGTGTTTCCTGATCCATTCCGCCAGCTCAAGGCCGTTGATGTGACCGACGCCGAGGTCAATGTCAAGGAAGTAGATGCCGCCCCTTACGGCAAAGGTTTCGACGAACTTCTGAATTTCCTCCGGCATCTGCGTGGCGAGACTTACGCTGAAGTCTCTTTCGTGAAATGCAGAGTAGTTTGCCACGTACTGCTTGAGCGAAAGCAGTTGGATGGGGTCGTCTTCGCATATGAAAATTCTGTGAAACATGATTATCCTTCTTTCTGCTGAACTGTTATCGTTGCGACGAACATGTCCTCCTCGTACTTATAGGACACGAACAGGTTTCCGTTTTCCTTACGGATATCCCTGATGTTTCCAAGACCGAGGCCATGATGCCGGCTCTTTGTCGTGTATCCTTCCTGAATCAGCTTCCCGACAGGCTTGTGTGGTCCCGTCACTGTATTTGAAATGACGAACTTCACAGCGCCTCTGACCTTCATGATGTTCATCGCGATGCGGCCGTCGCTGTTTCCGCTCACTGCTTCGACGGCGTTGTCAAGCGTTATTCCGAGCACTCTGACGAGGTCGAAGACGGGGATGTCAATGTCTTCGATGATTTTCGGACATGAGAATTCAGCGGTTATCTTCATATTGCGCATGTCCTGAACCTTGCTGATGAAGATGCTCTTGACGTATGGGTTCTTCAGATTGTCAAAGTCATTGAACTCCCATATTTCGTTTGAGGCGAACCGGACGTTGAAGTATTCCTCAAGATTCATCACGCCCTGCTTGAATTCATTCCTGTCTTCGAAGTCAGCCAGTTCCTTCAGACTGAGCAGCATGTTTTGATAATCATGTTTGAATTTTCGAAGTTTTCGCTCCTCTTTTTCAAGTTTTTCGGTATATTTCAATAATCCTTCTATCTCAGTTTGTTTGATTTTTTGCTCATTTAGCTTGTCATGTCGCGACAACTCGAAGTTGAACAAAATGATGACAAAGATGCACTGAATGATTAGAAAAGTGATTATGAGCGGGATAATACGGCCGAATATATTAATTTTATGCGATATAACATCAAGAAAGGTAACTGAAATATAAGCGTATAATGCAACAGTTAAGCTGGCTCTTTTGTCCAGTATAGCGCTGTATTTTTTTATTATTTTACCTGAAATGTTATATATAATTAAAGAACTAAACGTTTCAATTATCCATATAATCATCATTAAAAATAAAGGTTTGTTATCATAACTAACAGGGATGTTAGTCAGAACGGATGAACCAATAAGGGTTGACAAGTCAATGATTGAAAAAGAAATCAAGATATTCATAATATTAGTTGATAAATTTTGGGGGTCAATCATTAACGAAAGAAATAGCATTCCTAAAATCATAACGTAATCTGCAATATCATAAAAATACGTATTTGAAATAAATGCAATAGATGCCAATGCGGCATAGCAAAGGGTGAACGTCTTGCTTTTTTTAGATGATATTTTGAAAAAGCAGATTGATGAAAGAAACAAATATATGATATCGCTAAGAATAAAATAATCTGCGCCAAAAGTGTGCATAGTGATTATCTCCAACATATTTTTTTAAAAGGATTATATAGGCAATAGCTTTGAGAGGTTTTTGGCTTAGCAGGATATAGCCTGTTATGTTGAACCTTGCCACCCCTTATTTTTTTCAATTCCTCTTCGGACAATTTTTTGAGATTATGTTTTGCATTTTCCATGATTCATGCCTCGCTTTTCTGTTTCTTCAGAAGAATGCGAAAGCCAGAGGGATGGCCCGCACATTCTGTTTCCTATATTTTCAAGGATAACACAATAACTCGCAGACGGCAGAACAAGTCGCAAACGGTCAAAGCGACCGTCTGCGACCTTTAAGTGACCGTTTACGATGAAAACAGCCATGAATTCGTGAAAGTGGTATGATGATGTTGTCGGATGATGTTCCGGCAGATCAATGAAAAGGAAGTAATTCTGATGAATGAGAAGCAGGAACTTGCTCTTGCTTTGGAACGTTTTGCCAAAGCATGCCAAAATGATTACGTCAACGAAGCCGTCAACAAGACGGCAGTCAATCTGAAGAAAAATGAAAATGTCGCCCAGGAGGCAAAGTGGGCATATCAGCGCCTGAACCAGGTGATGCTTGCGGAACATCTCAAATTGGATGACGAAGCTAAAGAAGCACTTGCGACAATCAAGAAGATTGCCGGATCTGCCGGTGCTTTTGGCGGATTGAACACGTTGAACGCAACGAACGTTTGGTGAAAAAAACTTTTATCTCTTGGATCAAATGAAATGCCGGACAAATGCGGTCGCCTTTCGACTGGTTTTGTCCGGCATTTGCTTAATTTTGATGCATGAAGTTCTTTTTGCCAAATGCAGTGCTGCGCATTATTTGATAAACCGGTGCGCCAAGACGGATTTACGGGGAAAACGGTGATTTTTGAAATTTTCCCGTAAAAGGCAGACTCCGACTACGGGCAAAGTCCAAATTTGTTTCTGTATACACAAAAGCTGGGATGAAATTTGCGATTGATTGTGAATCGTCAGGGCTTTTAGTTGGGGCACAGTTTTCCCCAGCCTTTTGTTGATTATCGGGTTGATTGCAGAAAATCTGATAAAAAAATTAAAAAATAATTGACAATAGGTGATAACGGTATTAAACTAACATACATAAACAAACGGAAAACATGATGAAGAGCAGAGTAGGTTTGCGGACGCTTGAAGAGAGCCCCTGGCTGGTGTGAAGAGGCAGTACGAAGCAGACTGAAGATGGGCTTGGAATGGTATCGGTGAGCGAGGTGAGCCGATAACGTGGTTGCGGACGTTACCACCGCAAGACTTTACGCATATGCGCAGTGTGTCGAAGTTTTTGAGGCAGCATCTGAGAAGATGTTGCGAATTAAGGTGGTAACACGGTCTTGGTACCCGTCCTTTTTTGGAGGACGGGTACTTTTTGTTTATCCGTATTAATTGAAAGAGGAGAAGATGTTTTATGAAAAAGAACGTAATTAAATCAATTTTAGGCTTTTCAGCCGTTTTGTTGTTTGCCGGTACGGTGCTTTCAGGTTGCGGCAAAAAGGATTCAAAGGAACTGAGCAAAAAGGAAATTACGGTTGGCGTAACTGCAGGACCTCACCAACAGATCATGGAAGAAGTCGCAAAACAAGCCAAAAAAGACGGCTTAAAAATCAAGATCAAGTCGTTCACGGACTACAATACGCCGAATTCGGCCTTGAGTTCAGGTGACCTTGACGCAAACAGCTATCAGACGATTCCGTTTCTGAAGGATCAGATCAAGAACAAGGGCTACAAGTTCGATCAGGCGTTCAAGACGGTGGCATATCCGATGGGCGTCTACTCAAAGAAAATCAAGAGTCTGAAGGATTTGAAGGACGGCGATTCGATTGCTGTTCCAAATGATGCAAGCAACGAAACGCGCGGACTGCAGCTGTTCGAAAAGGCAGGCATCATCAAGCTTAAGAAAGGCGTCGGGCAGACGGCAACTAAAAAGGATGTAGTCTCAAATCCCAAGCATTTGAAGATTATTGAACTTGAGGCTTCACAGCTTCCAAAGCAGCTCGGTGAAGTAACTGCGGCGGCAATCAATACGAACTTTGCAATGGGTGCCGGACTTTCAATCAACGAAAATGCCATTTTCCATGAACCGTTGAAGAACAACCCGTACCCGAACGTTTTTGTCGTTCAATCAGGACACAAGAACGATGCGGTCATAAAGAAGATCGACAAGTACTATCACTCAAAGCAGACCGCTGCATTCATCAAGAAGGAATTCAAGGGTTCGGTAGTGCTTTCATCAAGCAAGTAAGAAGCAGGCAGCAGTAAGGAGCGATTTTAATGATCGAAATCAAGAACGTCACTAAAATTTACAAGGATAAGGAACGGGAAGTCAAGGCTGTGGACGACGTTTCTTTAAACATCAAGGAAGGAGAAATCTTTGGCGTCATCGGCTATTCAGGTGCCGGGAAAAGCACGTTGATTCGCATGATCAACGGACTTGAAGTTCCGACGACGGGAGAAGTCATCGTTGACGGCGAAAAGATCGATCCGACGGACAAGAAGAAACTGCAGCGGCAACGGTCAAGAATAGGAATGATTTTCCAAGGATACAATCTTTTAAAAACGGCGACGGTTCTTGAAAACGTGATGCTGCCGTTAAAGCTTGAAGGACTTGAAAAAGAACTTGCCGAGCAGCGATCGGAAAAGTATCTCAGAATCGTGGATTTGTGGGAACAAAAAGATCGCTATCCGGCAGAACTTTCAGGCGGTCAGCGTCAGCGCGTCGCAATCGCGCGTGCTTTGGCACATGAGCCGAAGATTTTATTGTCCGATGAGGCAACGAGCGCGCTTGATCCTGAAACGACGGAATCGATTTTAAAACTGCTGCTCAAAATCAATCAGGAACTGCATATCACGATCTTTTTGATTACGCATGAACTGGACGTCATCCAACGCGTCTGTGACCGCGTGGCCGTTTTGGCGAAGGGGAAGCTGATTGAACAGGGCAATGTACTGGATGTTTTTACAAATCCAGAAAAGGAAGCTACGAAGAAGTTCATCGGCATCACGGACACAATGGGTGTTCCGCTTGAAATTCTCAAACCGTATACGACAAACGGACAGCTTGTTGTCTTGAAGTTTATCGGTCAAACGGCCAATGAACCGATTATTGCCGATCTTTCGGCAAAATACGGCGTGTCGCCCAACATTCTCGGCGGCAGCATCGGTTATCTCAAGAAGAAGGCCTACGGACGTCTGCTGGTTCATTTTGATTTTCAAAGCGAAAAAGAGTTTGACGATGCGATGGCAGGTTTGCGAACTCAGGATATTTATTACGAAAGGGTTGAGATTTAATGTCTTTTATCAATGAATGGGGTCCGACGATTTGGATCGGATTTTTAGAAACGCTGACGATGACGTCGATTACTCTGGTCATCTCAGTAATTTTGGGCATCCCTCTTGGGGTTTTGCTTGTCAACTCAAGCGATCAGGGACTTCATCCGAACAAGTCGCTTTATACGGTCGTCAACTGGTTGGTGAATATTTTCCGTTCGTTGCCTTTCATTATCCTGCTGTTTTTGATTTTGCCTCTTACAAAAATCATTGCCGGTACGACGATCGGAATCCGCGGGGTGATTTTGCCGCTTGTCTTCTATTGTGTTCCGTACCTGGCTCGTTTGGTCGAATCTTCAATTCTTGAAGTCGATTCCGGGATTATTGAAGCATATCAGTCAATGGGCATTTCCAACGGAAAAATCATCGTCAACGTCGTCTTGAGAGAGGCGCGATCAGGTCTTGTTCGCGGGTTGACGATTACGACGATCGGACTTGTCGGCGCAACCGCAATGGCAGGTCTGGTCGGTGCCGGCGGCTTGGGCGACATTGCCTATCAGTACGGATTCCAACGCTACCAACCGTCAGTCATGTATGCGACGATCGTCGTTTTGATTGTTTTGGTTCAAATCGTTCAGACTGTGGGCGACATTTGTGCCAAAAAATTGCAGCGTGACTAATTTTACTGTACTTGAAAGAAGGATCATCAAATGGAATTTCCAGAATCAGATTTAATGCAAACATTGCCAAAGCAATTTTTTGCAGCACTTGTTGCCAAGGTTAACAAAAAAATTGCCGAAGGATACGACGTCATCAATCTCGGCCAGGGCAATCCTGACCAGCCAACGTTCGACTACATCATCGAAGGCTTGAAAGAAGCGGCGGAAAGACCGATCAACAACAAGTACTCGCAGTTTCGCGGCCAGCCGACTTTCAAGAAAGCCTGTGCAGCGTTTTATCAGGAGAAATACGGCGTCGAACTCGACAGCGAAAAAGAAATCTGCGTTCTCGGAGGTTCCAAAATCGGGCTGGTCGAACTGCCGTGGGCTTTGATGAATCCGGGCGACACGATTATTTTGCCCGATCCAGGCTATCCTGACTACCTTTCAGGCGTTGCGCTCGGTCAGGTCAAGCTTGAAACGGTGCCGTTGAAGGCTGAAAACGACTTCTTGCCGGATTATGACGATATTCCGGAAGATGTTGCAAAAAAAGCCAAGTTCATCTATCTCAACTATCCGAATAATCCGACCGGTGCCGTTGCGACGCGCGAGTTTTGGGAGAAGACGGTTGCTTTTGCTAAAAAATACAATGTCGGCGTCGTCAGCGACTTTGCATACGGTGCGCTCGGCTTTGACGGCTATAAAAATCCGAGTTTCCTTGAAACTCCTGGTGCAAAGGACGTCGGCATCGAACTTTACACGTTCTCAAAGACGTTTAACATGGCCGGTTGGCGTCTGGCCTTTGCTGCCGGCAATCAGGAGATGATTGAAGCTTTGAACCTCATCCAGGACCACCTTTTCGTCAGCGTCTATCCGGCAGTCCAGGATGCCGGTATCGTGGCCCTGGAGTCTCCGGAGCGCGACCCTGAAATTGCAAAGCTCGTTGCTCTTTACCAGAGCCGCCGTGACGCATTCGTCAATGCAGCTGAAAAAATCGGC
>ERZ779705.731-NODE-731-length-27118-cov-46.803348_pt1 | contig 27118 bp, 22 predicted proteins | sample MGYA00511385_ERZ779705 | MGnify/ENA primary metagenome ERZ779705 (study PRJEB29588, sample SAMEA2145301) | human gut metagenome | biome: human gut; feature: human-associated habitat; material: faeces | place: Denmark | collected 2008/2010 ... | reverse complement strand
GCATAACCTTGCCAAGGTTAGGGTCGCGAGTTCGAGTCTCGTTTTCCGCTCTTTCAGAGAAATCGACAAATGTTGGTTTCTCTTTTTTTATGTCATAAGTTTGCTTCTTCTAGCTGATAATATATATATTTGTGCCCGCAATATTTAAATGATATAACCATGAAAACTTATGATATTTATTTTTCGGATGGAAGCTCAAGCGATAATAAAGGCTTCTTTATAAAAACAGAGGAAAAAGCCATACGTATGGCGGAAGATATGCTGGTAAAAGGGAATAGTTACATAGAGGATTATGCCGGGGGAACTATTTCGGTAGTCGACTCAGAAGGCAATACGGTCTGGAGTAAGCCTATTCCGGTGCAGTGATTGTAAAAAGTAGAAGTATTAATATAAAATAATGAATTTATGTTCTCAGGGATAGTTGAAGAATATGCAGAAGTGGTAAAGGTGGTAAAGGATCAGGAAAATCTGCACCTCACGTTGAAATGTTCGTTTGTTGATGAGTTAAAAATAGACCAGAGTGTTTCTCATAATGGAGTTTGTCTGACTGTAGTGAGTATTCAGGATGGAACTTATACGGTTACGGCCATGAAGGAAACTATCGAACGTTCTAATATTGGTTTGCTGAAAGTGGGAGATAAGGTCAATGTAGAACGCAGTATGATGATGAATGGACGTCTGGACGGGCATATCGTTCAGGGACATGTAGATCAGACTGCTACTTGTGTAGCTATAGATGACGCAGAGGGCAGCTGGTATTTTACATTCAAGTATGCATTCGATCCGGAAATGGCAAAACGAGGATATTTTACTGTTGACAAAGGTTCGGTTACAGTGAATGGAGTAAGTCTGACGGTCTGCAATCCGACAGAAGATACTTTCCAGGTTGCCATTATCCCATATACCTATGAACATACCAACTTCCATACGTTTCAGGTTGGTAGCGTAGTGAACTTGGAGTTTGATATTATCGGCAAGTATTTGAGCCGCATGATGCAGTTGACAAAATAAGGTTGCTGTATTTATAAGACTTATCCCCGCCAGATTTTATGACGGGGATAATTTTTTTTATGCAGAAGAAGAATTGTATTTTCTGCTCTTTTCGTATCTGTTGTTCTGATATGTCTGGTGACTGCCTATAAATCTTTCAGTAAAATCTGACTGTTGTTGTACATATATTCCTTGCGTGCATGCTCCAGAATTTTCCATGAGTCAGAATATTGCTGGCGATCTACCTTGAAATCTTCGGAACCGGCAGAATCTAGTTTCTCCAGCAGTGTGCCTACTGTAAGTTTATTGATGTCTATGCCCGGAAGATAGCGTACATCGCCTTTTTTCTCTTCTATTGTTTCGAAAATCAGATGTATGTCTTGCAGTTCATATAAAATCCGTTTGGTAAGTCGGATAGGAATCTTGTATTGTTTGCTTATTTCTTCTGCAGAGTAAGGTGTCTTTTCTTCTGCAAAACTCTTGCAGATGGCTGAAAGTATAATGGTGCAAAAGAAATCATGATATCTGCGGCTGATATTTGCACTTTCTTTTCCGAAGTCGAACGAACCCAGATTTTGGCTTACGTAGCTCATTTCAGCTCCGAAGAGGCAGATTGTCCAGGAAATCTGTGTCCATAACAAAAACATGGGAATGGCAGCAAAGCTTCCGTAGATAGCGTTGTAATTTGAAACCCATATCTGGCTGTTTACATAAAAGAACTGAAATGCCTGAAAGGCGGTTCCTGCCAGTATTCCCGGAAACCAGGCGTGCTTTAATTTGACTTTGGTGTTTGGGATAAATATGTAGAGTCCGATAAACATTCCCCAGGTCAGTGCATATGGGGTAAGTCTTACCAGGAATTTCAGGATAGGCGCAAGTACCAGGAAGTTGTCCATGTTCTTTATGTATGTAGTCATAAAAATGGTAAGACCACTTGAGATGACTATCAGCAGTGGTAAAAGCAGAATCATGGAAAAATAATCGGTTATTTTGCGAAAGACTGAACGAGGGTGTTTTACCTGCCAGATTGCATTGAAGCTTCGTTCGATGTTGTCTGTCAGTATAAGAACCGTCCATAATAACATGATTAAACCGATTCCGATAAATATTCCACTTTGGGCATGCTCCAGATAGGAGTTTATCCACGAAATAATAAGTTCACTCTGCTGGCTTGCAACACCTTTGCGGAGCTGTATTTCCATTAATGCGTCGAAGCCGAATCCTCGTGCGATGGCGAACAGGATGGCAAGAATGGGAATAATCGACAGTAGCGTGCTGTAGGTCAGTGCGGAGGCACGTATCTGGATACGGTCGTTTAGAAACTGGTTTACAGAAAGATAAACGATTTTGATGCACGAATATATTTGTCGCCGTACGGGAGATATCTCATCTTCGGTAATTCTCCATATGCCGTCGGTGAGAAATTGTAGCCAGTTTTTTATTCTCGTATAACTCATGGCGATAAGGTTTTTCAATGAAAAAAGCAGTCGGTCTATAAGCCGGGTTCCGTTCTCTGCATCGAAATGCAAAGTGTCTGTCATTTATCTACACTCACTGTCACCAGTAAGTTCTAGCGGTCTACCCTCCGACGTGGGGCGAGCAACCCTCCTTAATGCCGGTTTACATGACCTTACAACTCCTAAGATGCACAGCACGTATATCGCTATACGTCTGGTAGGCTCTTACCCTACCTTCTCACCCTTGCCTTTCCGGTGTGGACTGGCGGTTATTTTCTTCTGCATTACTCTACCTTTGCAGGCAGCTTTCTGTTAGGAAGTAGGATGCTCTGTGTTGCCCGGACTTTCCTCTTGTACATATAAGTACCAGCGACAAACCGACCAACTGCTTTCTGTTTGCAAAGGTACGCAAATAAAACGAATTTGTGTCATTTTTGTCAGAAATATCTGCAATTCTACCGAACAGTCTGATAATGAATGTAAATTTGTCAGGCAGTAGTCGTTAACTGCGGTTAATAGGAAAGTTTGCTTTGTTAAAAGAGGGAAAAAAGATGTTGTGTAGAGTACAATCGTATGAATTTTGTTCTACTTTAGCAAATGAAATGTTAAACAGAAGTTGAAATTAACAATTTAAATGATATAAACATATGAAAAAGGCAACTAAAATCGCATTTGGAGCAGTCGCAGTATTGGCTGTCAGTGCAGGGGTGGCAGGGGTTACTACTTATACTCTTATGCAGTCTAGACAAGACAAAAATTTGTCTTTTTATGATGAATTCCAGACAGCGTCTAATGTGCGTTATGCAGCTTTGGATGCAACTAGCATGCAGCCGATTGATTTGACTAAAGCGGCAGAAAGTTCTTTGAACTCTGTTGTACATATTATGTCTGTACAGAGAAGTAAAGTGAAAACAATACAGAGTCAGCCTGATATATTTGATTTCTTCTTCGGTGATGGACGCGGACGTCAGCAGCAGGTGCAAACTCCTGAACAGCGTGGATTTGGTTCGGGTGTAATTATTTCGAAGGACGGTTATATTGTAACCAATAATCACGTAATTGATGGAGCTGATGAAATTTCTGTCAAGTTGCACGACGGTCGTGAAATGAAAGGACGTGTAATTGGTACAGACCCGACTACCGATTTAGCATTGGTTAAAATAGAAGGTGATGATTTTCCTGCCATACCGGTTGGTGATTCTGAACGCTTGAAAGTTGGAGAATGGGTACTGGCTGTAGGTAATCCGTTTAATTTGGGTTCTACAGTAACTGCTGGTATTGTCAGTGCTAAGGCTCGTGGACTTGGTGCTAATGGTGTAGAGTCGTTTATCCAGACTGATGCTGCCATTAATCAGGGAAACAGTGGTGGTGCGTTAGTTAATGCTAATGGAGAATTGGTAGGTATTAATGCTATGTTGGTATCTCCTACTGGAGCTTATTCGGGTTATGGATTTGCTATTCCTACAAGCATTATGACAAAGGTTGTTACAGACCTGAAGCAATACGGTACAGTACAACGTGCTCTGTTGGGTATTGCAGGACGAAACATGGGTGATGAAACTTATCCGGATGAAATCCGTAAGGAACAGAAAGAGCTGGGCATCAACGATGGTGTACAGGTTGTTGAAGTGACAGAAGGTGGTTCGGTAGATGGCGTTTTGGAAAAGAACGACGTTATAATGGAATTGAACGGAAAGAAAGTGAAGACCATGGCCGAATTACAAGGATTACTGGCTAAATATCGTCCGGGTGATAAGATTAAATTGAAAGTATGGCGTGATAAGAAAGAAAAGACTTTCACTGTAACACTGAAAAATGCTCAAGGTAATACTAAGATTGTTAAGAATGCTGATATGGAATTACTGGGAGCTGCCTTCCGTGAAGTGCCAGCCGAATTGAAGAAACAACTGAATTTAGGTTATGGTGTTCAGGTAACAGGAGTAAGTGAAGGCAGAATGGCAGATTCTGGTATCCGTAAAGGATTTATCATACTGAAAGCTAACGGAAAACAACTGAAAACGGTGCAGGATCTGGAAGAAGTTATGAAAGCGGCTTCTCAATCTCCTGATCAGGTATTGTTTATGGTAGGTATATATCCATCAGGAAAACGTGCCAACTATGCAGTAGATTTATCACAGAATTAAGTATAATAAACAGGTATTGTTTTTGAAGTAAAAAGATATGTTTGAAAAGTCCGAAGGGTTTACTCTTCGGACTTTTGCTTTTTGCTACCTCGACATTGCGTTTTGGTTTATATTGGAGTGGAATGTATACCTAAAGCTAGGTATTTTGTGCTAAAAGCCTTTCTCTGGGTAAAAAAAGAGAGGATATTTAGAACGGTGTCTCTTTTTTTGCTACTTTTGCACAGATTTTGGCTGCATGTGCCGAATGACGCGGCAGCTTAAACGAAGATAATAACTAAAACATAAAGCATGATACACAAAGTATTAATCGCTAACCGTGGCGAAATTGCTGTGCGCGTGATGCGTTCTTGCCGTGAAATGGGCATTCGTACCGTGGCAGTCTTTTCGGAAGCTGATAGAACGGCACGCCACGTACTTTATGCAGATGAGGCTTGCCTGATTGGTCCGGCAGCATCTCGTGAAAGCTATCTGAATATTGATAAAATTATCATGGCGGCTAAGCGCCATGGAGTGGATGCAATTCATCCGGGATATGGTTTCTTATCGGAAAACTCCGAGTTTGCACGTCGTTGTCGTGAAGAAGGAATCATTTTTATCGGTCCTGATCCTGAAACAATGGATGCGATGGGCGATAAGATTTCTGCGCGTAAACACATGATTGCTGCGGGAGTGCCGGTGGTTCCTGGTACGGAACAGCCTTTGCAGAGTGTAGAGGAAGCAAAAGAAATCTGTAATCGTATCGGTTATCCGGTTATGCTGAAGGCTTCTATGGGAGGCGGTGGTAAAGGTATGCGCCTTATTCATAGTGAGTCTGAAGTGGAAGAAGCTTATAATACAGCTCGTTCGGAATCAATGTCATCATTTGGTGATGATACAGTTTATCTGGAGAAATTTGTAGAGGAACCGCATCATATTGAATTCCAGATTTTAGGAGATAATTATGGTAATGCGGTACATCTGTTCGAACGCGAATGTTCTATTCAGCGTCGTAACCAGAAGATTGTAGAAGAAACTCCATCTCCGTTTGTTACTCCTGAATTACGTCAGAAAATGGGTGAGGCTGCTGTAGCGGCTGCCAAGGCTGTAAATTATAAGGGAGCAGGAACAATTGAATTCCTTGTTGACAAACACCGCAATTTCTATTTCCTTGAAATGAATACTCGTCTTCAGGTAGAACATCCTATTACAGAAGAAGTTGTAGGTGTTGACTTGGTAAAGGAACAGCTCCGTATTGCAAACAATGAGCCTCTTCATTTCAAACAGGAAGATCTGAAGCAGCGTGGTCATGCTATCGAATGTCGTATTTGCGCAGAGGACTCTGAAAATAACTTTATGCCTTCACCGGGAGTTATCCGTCAGTTGATGGAACCCAACGGTATCGGTGTTCGTATCGATAGCTATGTATACGAAAGTTATGAAATTCCTATTTATTATGACCCGATGATCGGTAAGCTGATTGTATGGGCTACTACTCGTGAATTTGCTATCGAACGTATGCGCCGTGTGCTTTACGAATACAAGATTACCGGCTTGAAAACAAATATCGGTTATTTGCGTCACATCATGAATGTACCTGATTTTGTAGAAGGTCATTATAATACCTTGTTTATACCAAAGCATCAGGATATGTTGCGTGAATGGGCTGGTCAGAAGGAAGAAGAAACTGAAAATATTGCTATGATTGCAGCATACATCGACTATCTGATGAATCTGGAAGAGAATAATTCTGGCTCTTCAGACAATCGTCCTATCAGTCGTTGGCGTGAGTTCGGATTGAAAAAAGGTGTATTGCGAATTTAAAGAAGATATTTATGGAAATACATATAGGTGATAGAGTTGCTGACGTTACGTTGGTTAGCAAGGAAGGCAATAAAGTACAGTTGACTATCGACGGTGTTCCTTACGATGTTGATATTGTAATGGCAGAAAACGGTAGTTGTTCTATTTTGCATGAAGGAAAATCGTATAATGCAGAACTGATCCGTAAAGAAGGCGGAAAGAGTTATACGGTAAATGCTCATTACCAGTCATATAATATTGATATTATAGATTCGCAGGCAAAATACCTTCGCATGCGTAAGGGAGCTGATGAGAAACAGCAGGATAAGATTGTTTCTCCTATGCCGGGTAAAGTGGTTAAGATTCCAGTAAAGGCTGGCGACCGCTTGCAGGCTGGTGATATCGTGGTTGTGATAGAAGCCATGAAGATGCAGAGTAATTACAAAGTAAACAGCGAATGTGTTGTAAAAGAAATCTTCGTAAATGAAGGTGACTCTGTAAACAGTAACCAGGTTATCATGACACTGGATGTAATTAAAGAGGAGGATTAAATTTATGACAACAGCAGAACAATATAAAAAATTTGAGGAGCTGGATAAACTGGCTGCTCAGGGTGGAGGAGTAGAGCGTGTTGAAAAGCAACATGCCAATGGTCATATGACTGCCCGCGAACGTATTGATATGTTGCTCGATAAAGGTACGTTCAATGAAATTGATAAGTTTGTGGTTCATCACTGTACTGATTTCGGTATGGAGAAGAAACATATTCCTGGTGACGGTATCGTTTGTGGATATGGTAAAATTGATGGACGTTTAGTATATGTTTATGCTTACGACTTTACCGTATATGGTGGAACACTTAGTGCTACTGGTGCGCAGAAGATTGTAAAGGTACAGCAACTGGCATTGAAAAACGGTGCTCCGGTAATTGCTTTGAATGACTCGGGTGGCGCACGTATTCAGGAAGGTGTGGGAAGTATTTCTGGATATGCTTCAATCTTCTATCAGAATACTATTGCATCAGGTGTTATCCCTCAGATTTCAGCAATTCTTGGTCCGTGTGCAGGAGGTGCTTGTTATTCTCCGGCATTGACAGACTTTATCTTCATGGTAAAGGAAAAGAGTCACATGTTTATCACTGGTCCGGATGTAGTAAAGGCTGTTACTCATGAAGAAGTTGATAAGGAAGAATTAGGTGGTGCATATACTCATAGCAGTAAGAGTGGTGTTACTCACTTCCTTTGTGAAACAGAAGAAGAAACTTTGATGAGCATTCGTGAGCTGCTGAGTTTCTTGCCTTCTAACAACATGGAAGATGCTCCTTCTATTCCTTGTACAGATGATATCCGTCGTGCAGAAGAATCACTGATGACAGTTATTCCTGACGACCCGAACATGCCATATGATATCAAAAACATCATCGAACCGGTAGTCGACAATCATTATTTCTTCGAGGTTATGCCTCACTTTGCAAAGAATATTGTAGTCGGATTTGCTCGTTTGGGTGGACGTTCTGTAGGTATCGTTGCCAATCAGCCGGCATATCTGGCAGGTGTGCTTGATATTGATGCTTCTGACAAGGCTTCTCGTTTTATCCGTTTCTGCGACTGTTTCAATATTCCTATTGTAACATTCGAAGATGTACCGGGTTTCTTGCCAGGATGTACACAGGAACACAATGGTATTATCCGTCACGGTGCAAAGATTGTATACGCTTATGCAGAAGCTACTGTTCCTAAGATAACAGTAATTACACGTAAGGCTTACGGAGGTGCATACATCGTTATGAATAGTAAACCTATTGGCGCTGATGTGAACTTCTCTTATCCTACAGCTGAAATTGCTGTAATGGGAGCAGACGGTGCTGTGAATATTCTGTATCGTAAAGCTACGGCGGAAGAAAAAGCTAAGGCTGTAGAAGAATACAAGGAGAAATTCTCTAATCCGTATCGTGCAGCTGAACAGGGCTATATCGATGAAATCATTCTTCCGAAAGATACTCGTTATAAACTGATTCAGGCACTTGAAATGACTCAGAATAAGAGTGTAAGCAATCCTCCAAAGAAACACGGTAACATGCCTTTGTAATTGATTTGAAGGAAATAATATAAATTTAGCCATCTCAACCTAATCCGTTGGGATGGCTTTTTTGTTTTAATTCCATATAACTTCATGATATAGCACAACTGTTGTGTTTATTATTGTGTTTTATTTGTTTTTTAAGCAGACTGTATCGTTTGCAAGGCAACAGAAGTTTGTTGAATATAATTCTTAAAATAATATTAAGTAGTATTTAAACACCTTTGAAAGCGTAGCGGTCAGTTCGAGGTTTCCTCTTTTTATATCGATTTTTTTGTATCTTTGAAGCGATAATTATTTAAGCTATTAGTATATGATGAAAAAATGGATAATGATGGCAGCATTATTGGGCTGTCTGTTTGCCGGAGTTTCTACAGTACAAGCACAGGAAGTTACTCCTGATGAAGTAGGATATATAGTTAAAGTGGGTGATGAAGCTCCCGATTTTGAAATGACTTTGACCGACGGTCAGAAAGTAAAATTATCTTCTTTGCGTGGGAAAGTTGTGATGCTTCAGTTTACAGCAAGCTGGTGTGGGGTTTGCCGTAAAGAAATGCCTTTTATCGAGAAGGATATCTGGCAGAAACATAAAGATAATGCTTCATTTGTGCTTTATGGAGTAGACCGTGATGAACCTTTGGAAAAGGTTAAAGCTTTTGCAAAGCAGACGAAAGTAACATATCCGCTTGGACTTGATCCGGGAGCAGATATCTTTGCTAAATATGCGGTTCGTAACGCTGGTATTACCCGCAACGTGTTAATCGACAAGACTGGCAAGATTGTGATGATGACACGTTTATATAACGAGGAAGAGTTCTCTGCTTTGTGTAAGAAAATAGATGAACTGCTGAAATGATGCGGCTTAAGTATACATTACTCATCCTATGCTGTCTGGTCGTTCTTCCTGGGTTTTCTCGTAAGAAAAAGACTTCGGGATATGAACCTCTATTTGGAAAATCGCAGGCAGCCTACCAGATTACTTCCAGTTCATTAAAAGGGGCTACCTTCTATTTGGTCAGCGGTCATGGAGGACCAGATCCGGGATGCATCGGCAAGTATAGAGGAAAGGAACTGCACGAAGATGAATATGCCTATGATATTGTTTTGCGTTTAGGCAGAGAATTGCTGAAACGTGGTGCTAAGGTTCATTTTATTATTCAGGACAAGAAAGATGGAATCCGAAATGCTGCGATATTGAATAACAGCAAGCGGGAAACATGTATGGGTGAAGCAATTCCATTGAATCAGGTAGCAAGGTTGCAACAGCGTTGTGATGCTATTAACCGGTTATATCGTAGAGATAATAGCAATTATAAACGTGCAATCTTTGTTCATGTGGATAGTCGTAGCAGAGGTAAACAGACGGATGTTTTCTTTTATCACTCACCTGGCAGTAAATATGGAAAACGTCTTGCCGATCAGTTGAAGCGTACTTTTACTGCAAAATATGACCGTCATCAGCCTAATAGAGGATTCAATGGAACGGTTAGTTCGCGTAACTTGTTTGTTCTTCGGAACTCAACGCCTTATGCTGTTTTTTTGGAATTAGGAAATATTCAGAACGCACGCGATCAGCAACGTTTGGTGATACCCGACAATCGTCAGGCATTAGCCAACTGGATTGCTGAGGCTATGGTTAGCGATTATAAGAAAAGTAAGTAGTAACTGTATGATATTCAGTTGTTGAAGAGAAATAGTTTAATTTCGTCTGTATAGGATAGGCAGTATATAGCTAACAGCTGAACATGGAAAAAGCAATAGCGGAACTTCTGTTCATTGAGCAAAAGTTCCGCTATTGCTTTTTTGCCTGAACCTGAGAAACACGTTATTCAGATATAAAGTGAAACTCTCAAGCAGGTAATTTTTATTAAGTTCTGCCATGAAAAGTTTGATACTAAGACCTTTCTTTTTTGGCAGAACTTATTGATTTTTTATTGTCGGTCAGGTTTATTCTTCAGCAAGTAACAGCTCCATTACCTGACAAGCTGATTTAGCGACAGAAGTACCAGGACCAAATATAGCCATAACTCCAGCTTTATACAGGAAGTCGTAATCCTGTGCCGGTATGACACCTCCTGCAAATACCAGAATATCTTCACGTCCCAGACGTTTCAACTCTGCAATGATTTGTGGAATTAAAGTCTTGTGTCCGGCGGCTAATGAAGAAACTCCTACTGCATGAACATCGTTTTCTACGGCTTCGCGAGCAGCTTCCTCCGGAGTCTGGAACAACGGTCCCATATCAACATCAAAACCACAGTCTGCAAATCCTGTAGCTACCACTTTTGCACCACGGTCATGTCCGTCCTGTCCCATTTTGGCAATCATTACACGCGGACGGCGACCCTCTTTCTTTGCAAATTCTTCAGTCAGTTCGCAAGCTTTTGCGAAATCTGCATCCTTTTTACTTTCTGATGAATACACGCCTGAAATAGTTCTTATTACTGCTTTATAACGTCCTACAATTTTTTCACATGCATCGGATATTTCTCCTAATGTGGCACGTACGCGAGCGGCTTCTACAGCCAGTTCCAGCAAGTTGCCTTTACCTGTACGTACGCATTCGGTAATAGCTTCCAGTGCTTTGTCTACTTCGGCCTGGTTTCTTCCTTCGCGCAGGCGACGTAAGTTTTCTATCTGTTCCTGACGTACAGCTGTGTTGTCTACTTCCAGAATATCAATCGGATCTTCTTTTTCCAGACGATATTTGTTTGTACCTACGATGGTCTGTTCACCTGAGTCGATACGAGCCTGTGTACGAGCTGCAGCTTCTTCAATACGCATCTTAGGTATACCTGTTTCGATAGCCTTAGCCATACCACCCAGTTTTTCGATTTCCTGAATGTGTTCCCAAGCTTTATGAGCCAATTCGTTGGTCAGCGCTTCTACATAGTATGAACCACCCCACGGGTCTACATTTTTACATATCTGGGTTTCTTCCTGGATATAAATCTGTGTATTACGTGCAATACGTGCAGAGAAATCGGTTGGCAGAGCAATAGCTTCGTCCAGCGCATTGGTATGCAGTGACTGAGTGTGTCCCAGTGCAGCAGCCATTGCTTCGATACAAGTACGTCCTACGTTGTTGAACGGATCCTGTTCTGTAAGCGACCATCCTGAAGTCTGTGAGTGTGTACGCAGTGCAAGTGATTTCGGATTCTTCGGATTAAACTGTTTTACAATCTTTGCCCAAAGCATACGTGCAGCACGCATCTTGGCAATTTCCATGAAATGATTCATGCCGATTGCCCAGAAGAAAGACAAACGAGGAGCAAAGGCATCGATATCAATACCTGCAGCAACTCCTGCGCGCAGATATTCCAGACCGTCGGCAAGTGTATAAGCCAATTCGATATCGGCTGTAGCACCAGCTTCCTGCATGTGATATCCTGAGATAGAGATAGAGTTGAATTTCGGCATTTTTTGAGAAGTGTACTCAAAGATATCCGAAATGATCTTCATGGAGAATGCAGGCGGATAGATATATGTGTTACGCACCATGAACTCTTTCAAAATATCATTTTGAATAGTTCCGGCCATTTCTTCCAGTTTAGCTCCCTGTTCCAGTCCCGCATTGATATAGAATGCCATAACAGGAAGTACGGCGCCGTTCATAGTCATGGAAACTGACATCTTATTCAATGGAATACCGTCGAACAATACCTTCATATTTTCCAGTGAACAGATAGAAACACCAGCCTTACCAACATCTCCCACTACACGCGGATGATCTGGGTCGTAGCCGCGGTGTGTCGGAAGGTCGAAAGCAACTGACAAACCTTTCTGTCCGGAAGCCAGGTTACGGCGATAAAATGCATTCGATTCTTCAGCTGTAGAAAATCCTGCATACTGGCGGATAGTCCACGGACGGAACGTATACATCATCGAGTACGGACCTCTCAGGTAAGGAGGAATACCCGCAGCATAGTTCAGATGCTCCATGCCTTCCAGGTCTTCTTTCGTATAAACCGGCTTCACCTGAATCTGTTCCGGTGTTCTCCAATTGGCTTTGATGTCATTGGCTTTTTGCCATTCCATACCATTTTGAGGATGGAATCCGGCATATATATCGATATTTTTAAAATTCGGTTTCATAGCATTACTTAATTCCTAGCTTTTCATTATATTCTTTCAAGGTCTCCAATACGTTGCAGCGTACATGTATGAAGTTTTCTATGCCGGCAGCTTTCAATTCTTCCATGCAAGCAGGAGCTCCTGCCACAATAAACATGGCTCTTCCGTTTACAGCTTTGAATGCCGGAATAGCATATTCTGCATATTCATCATCGCTAGAGCAAATAACAACGATGTCAGCGTTGGCTTTCATTGCAGCCTCTACTCCTTCTTCAACGGTTGGGAATCCCAGATTGTCTATTACTTCATATCCGGCACAAGCCAGGAAGTTGCATGAGAACTGTGCGCGTGCTTGTCGCATCGCAAGATTTCCGATAGTCAGCATGAAAGCTTTTGGGCGTTTGCCAGAATGTTCTGTCTGCAAACGTAAAGCTTCAAATTCGCTGGCAGCACGGCTGGTTTCCAGTTTGGCAAATGAAGCTTCTTCTTCGTGATTATGTCCGCCACCACAGCAACATTTGTGTTCTGATGGAGTCTTTTCTCCTGCCAATTCGTTGAAATTAGGATACTGATTGGTTCCCAGCAGGATTTCTTTACGTTTCGAAACAGCTTCATGGCGTGCTTTGTTGCTTGCGTTAACAGCATTTTGTACGCTTTCGTCGAAGATAGACTTAACCATTCCGCCGGCCTCTTCTACTTGCAGGAACAAATCCCAGGCTTGTTTAGCAATAGAGACTGTCAAATTTTCAATATAATATGAACCTCCGGCAGGATCGACAATGCGGTTAAGATGAGATTCTTCTTTCAAAAGTAATTGCTGATTACGTGCAATACGTTCTGAAAAGTCATTAGGAGTTTCGTATGCTTTATCGAAAGGAGTTACTGTGATAGAATTTACTCCTGCAATAGCAGCACTCATAGCTTCAGTCTGAGTACGGAGCAAGTTTACATGAGCATCGAATAAGGTCAGATTAAAGCTTGAAGTTTCGGCATGAGCAATCATTTTGCAAGCACATTCGCATTGTGGGTTGTAAGCTTTGACAATGTTTGCCCATAACATACGTGCTGCACGGAACTTGGCAATTTCCATGAAATAGTTGGAACTGATACCGAAGTTGAATTTGATCTTCTTTGCAGCCAGATCAACAGGAACTCCTGCTTCTGTCAGTCTGTTCAGATATTCATTTCCCCATGCCAGTGCATATCCCAGTTCCTGATAAATATAAGCTCCAGCATTGTTTAGTTGAAGTGAGTTGACTCCTATACAACGGAAATGAGGATATTCAGCCAGAATTTCTACCAACTCTTTTGCTTTCGATATGATCGGGCTGACATCTTTCCCTTTTTGAAGCATTTTGCCGATAGGGTCGAAGTTTATTGAGCCGTACAGTTTATTCGGATCATATCCTTTTTCTTTGAAATAAGCAACGAGTAATTCAGCCAGCTGAGTAGAATGGCGCTGACAAGTAGTGAAGTTAATTTCTATACAGTCGCAACAGATGTCTTTCAGTAGAGTTGCGATGTATTCAGCACTCAAATCTTTGGGTTTAATGTGGAAACCCAGTGAGTCAATTCCCTTGTTCAGCAAATCAAGTGCTTTCTGGTTTGCTTCAGCAGGTTCTTCTACACGAATGTCCTGACGGATATACCAGGTATTGTCATCTTTTTTATTACCTCTGATGTAAGGATATTCTCCCGGAAGTCCTTCAGTTGTTTTAAGTCCTTCCAAATCTTCTTGGCGGTAAAACGGTTTTACTTTAAATCCTTCGTTTGTTTTCCACACCAATTTCTTTTCGTAATCGGCTCCTTTCAAGTCGACCATGATTTTATCCATCCATTCTTGTGTCGATACGGAGGGAAAATCTGAAAAGAGTTTTTCTTTACTATCTGCCATAGTGAATGAGTGTTTATGATATTATGATTTAAGTTAGTTGGCATGGAGGTTGGAACCCATGCGAGGCAAATATACAAAGTAAATTGCACATCCCGACAAAAAGTGAGTATTTTTTTAGATTCAAATGTTTGACTGATTCTTTTTAATTGCCTACATTTGTGGCGCTTAAAAATATAATATTATGAATTGGCTACAAGATTTATTAACTAATCCCGACTCCATAGCACATATAGTCGCATTATATTCTTTTGTAATTGCAGTTGGAGTTCTTTTGGGAAAAATCAAGATTTTCGGTATATCTCTTGGAGTTACCTTCGTATTATTCGTAGGGATTCTTGCCGGACATTTTGGATTTACAGGAAATCAGTCCATCCTTTCGTTTTTGCAGGATTTTGGATTGATCTTGTTTGTGTTCTGTATCGGTTTGCAGGTCGGTCCTTCTTTCTTCTCTTCTTTCAAAAAAGGAGGAATCAGGCTGAACATGCTGGCCGTGGGTATCGTGGCACTGAATATAGCGGTTGCCATAATTATTTACTATGCTTTGCAAGGTCGGGTGGAAATTCCGATGATGGTAGGTATTCTTTGCGGTGCGGTAACGAATACTCCGGGTTTGGGTGCTGCCAACGAAGCTTTGCAGCAATTAGGTTATCAAGGGCCGGAAATAGCTATGGGATATGCCTGTGCTTATCCTTTGGGTGTTATGGGTATCATTCTTTCACTTATTCTTATCCGTTATATCTGTCGGGTAAATTTGGACAAAGAAGCTGATGATATCCAGAAAGAAGAAGAGGCAAACCCTCACTTGAAGCCTTACAACATTGCCCTGAAAGTAGAGAATGCAGCATTGAGTGGAAAGAAACTTTCTCAGGTTCAGAGCTTTTTGGCAAGAGATTTTGTCTGCTCTCGTATTTTGCAGGATGGACATGTACATATTCCTAATGCAGATACGGTCTTGCGCTTGGGCGATGAAATGAACATTGTATGTGCAGAAGATGACTCTGAAGCGATTCAGGCTTTCATCGGTTCGAAAGTTGATGATGTAGACTGGGACAACCAAAGTAAACAAGACAAGCCGATGGTGTCACGCCGTATATTGGTTACCCAACCGGCTATTAATGGTAAGACATTGGGTGAGCTTCATTTCAGTAGTATGTATGGTGTGAATGTAACTCGTGTCAACCGTTCGGGTATGGACTTGTTTGCTGCGCGTCAGTTGATTCTTCAGGTGGGCGACCGTGTCATGGTAGTAGGACCACAGGATGCTATCGAACGAGTTGCCGATTTGCTGGGTAATCAGTTGAAGCGTCTGGATCATCCTAATATCGTAACCATCTTCGTTGGTATTTTATGTGGTATCCTTTTCGGAAGTCTGCCTATTGCATTTCCGGGAATACCTACTCCAGTGAAACTGGGTCTTGCCGGAGGTCCGTTGATTGTGTCTATTCTTATCGGACGTTTCGGACATAAAGTAAAACTGGTGACTTATACAACAATGAGTGCCAACTTGATGCTTCGTGAGGTCGGTCTGGTGCTGTTCCTTGCCAGTGTCGGAATCAAGGCTGGTGGAAACTTTGTTCAAACGGTAGTAGAAGGCGATGGTTTGCTGTATGTAGGTATCGGATTCCTTATAACCATTATTCCACTTCTCATCATTGGAATGGTAGCCCGCTGGCGACATAAAGTAAACTATTTTACATTAATGGGATTGATAGCCGGTAGTAATACAGACCCTCCTGCATTGGCTTATGCTAACCAGATTTCAGGAAACGATGCTCCGGCAGTAGGATATTCTACTGTATATCCGTTGGCGATGTTCCTTAGAATCCTTACAGCTCAGTTGCTTATCTTGTTTATGGCTGGATAAGATATCTGTGATATATAAAAACGTCCTGGTGTTGTTTAATCAGACATCAGGACGTTTTTTTGTATATCAGAATCAATTTTCTTTACCTGCTACCCAGATAGAGGAAGAACATACCGATAAGCACAAGCAACAAGTCGATGGCTTTGCTCCTCAAATTCTTTTCATGGAACATCATTGCACCGAAAAGAAATGAAACAACTACGCTTCCCCTGCGGACCATTGATACAATAGAAATCATGGAATCTTCCATACTCAGGGCATAGAAATATACAAAATCGGCAGCCGACAGGAAGACAGAAATCAGGATGATACACCAGTCCCATCGGAACGGAGTAGATGTTTTCCGTTTAGGCCACCATAAGAACATCAGTACTCCACCCATCATAAAAAGCTGATAAATATTATACCATGCCTGTACCTGCATGTTATTGAATCTTCCCATAAGATATTTGTCGTATAGTCCGCTTACTGCTCCCAGTACCGCAGCCAGTACTACAAACCATATCCATCGGTCGTGCTTGAAATCGATACCTTCCTTTTTCCCTGAACGGCTCAGCATGAAAAAAGAAATTACAGCCATGAATACACCGATCCATTGATACAGGTTCAGGCGTTCTCCGAATATCAGCATGGCACCTACAAGGGTCATCACCGGACGAGTAGCATTAATCGGCCCCACGATAGTAAGCGGAAGATGCTTCATACCGAAATACCCGAATGCCCATGAAGACAATACAATAAACGATTTCAGCAAAATAAATTTATGCACTTCCCATCCTCCCGAATCGGGTACATAAAAAATAGAGTCTTGTAACATCTGCGGTGCAAAGTGTGACAGCAGGATGAACGGAATAAAAATAATACTCGAAAAAAGTGTATTGAGCGCCAGTACAGGAAGTACAGCATTATTACTCAATGACTTTTTCTTGAAAACATCGTAAAAGCCCAGCAACGCTGCTGAGCAGAAGGCTAATAGTAACCACATAATCTTTTTATATCGCTTTATAAATTTGGCTGCAAAGTTACAAAAAATCGTCAAAGATTTGCATAGCTCATGCGGTATGTCTACTTTTACTAAATTCCTACAACTGCAAAATTATCAGTAAAGTACAATGAACGAGCAAGTCTTGCATAAACTGAAAGTGCTGGCAGAGTCAGCAAAATATGATGTATCATGTTCTTCCAGCGGAACCGTACGCCGCAATTCTTCGGGAGGTGTCGGAAATACTGTAGGAGGGTGGGGGATATGCCATAGCTTTGCAGAAGACGGACGATGCATTTCGCTTCTGAAAGTGATGCTTACCAATTATTGTATTTACGATTGCGCTTATTGTATCAACCGTATCAGCAACGATATACCTCGGGCTACCTTGTCTGTCAGCGAGTTAGTCGAACTGACCATGGAGTTTTATCGCAGAAACTACATCGAGGGACTTTTTCTTAGCTCGGGAGTGGTGAGAAATCCTGACTATACCATGGAACGTCTGGTGCGTGTGGCAAAAGACTTACGTACGATTCATCGGTTTAATGGCTACATACATCTGAAAAGTATTCCCGGAGCTAGCAGAGAACTGGTTCGTGAAGCCGGACTTTATGCCGACCGTCTGAGTGTAAACCTTGAAATACCTACCGAAGCTAATCTCAAGATGTTGGCTCCTGAAAAAGACCATCGCAGTGTGTATCTGCCTATGAGATATATCCGTGAAGGAGCACTTGAAAGTGCGGAAGAGCGGAAGCATCACCGCCATGCCCCGCGTTTTGCGCCGGCAGGACAGAGTACGCAGATGATTGTCGGGGCAACTTCGGAAAGCGACCGAGATATTCTGAAAGTTTCTTCTGCACTTTACGCTCAGCCTACCATGAAACGTGTGTATTATTCGGGATATATTTCTGTCAATACCTACGACAAGCGCCTGCCTGCTCTGAAACAACCTCCTCTCGTGCGTGAAAATCGATTGTATCAGGCCGACTGGCTGTTACGGTTTTATCAGTTTCGGGTAGATGAACTGGTAGATGAGGCTAGTCCGGATCTCGATCTGGAAGTCGATCCTAAGCTGGCATGGGCATTGAAGCATCCGGAGTTTTTTCCTGTAAATATTTATACGGCAGATTATGAAACTCTGCTTCGTGTGCCGGGTATCGGTGTGCGTTCGGCAAAAATGATTGTCATGTCGCGCCGTTTCTCACGCATTGGTTTCTATGAACTGAAAAAAATGGGAGCAGTAATGAAAAAAGCCCGTTATTTTATTACGTGCAACGAGTTGCCTGACAAGACAATACACGAACTTACTCCGCTGGGTGTGAGAAAGTTACTTGTTCCGAAGCCAAAGAAACGTACAGACGACCGTCAGCTTACACTCAATTTTGATTTCGATTAGACTGAACTTTTGAGCGGGGTGAATTGTAATATCATTATTACACGAAAAGAAAATACACTATGTGGAAGAATCTGTTAAGGGAATTAAAGCGGAAAGACCACCAGCGCTATTTGGGTGGTCTGGATATATTCAAGTATATTGGTCCCGGACTGCTGGTTACCGTGGGATTCATCGACCCGGGGAACTGGGCATCGAACTTTGCGGCGGGTTCCGATTACGGCTACGCACTGTTGTGGGTCGTGACACTTTCCACCGTCATGCTGATTGTGCTTCAGCACAACGTGGCGCATCTAGGTATCGTAACCGGCCTGTGTCTGAGCGAGGCTGCCAACAAATATACGCCGAAGTGGATAGCGCGTCCCATCTTGGGTAGTGCCGTGCTGGCAAGTATCTCTACGTCGCTGGCGGAAATACTGGGAGGAGCCATTGCACTGGAAATGCTGTTCGGCATACCGATTATCGTTGGAGCCATACTGACGACGGTCTTTGTGCTGATACTGCTTTTCACCAATTCGTACAAACGCATCGAGCGGGGCATCATCGCCTTCGTTTCGGTAATCGGCCTTTCTTTCCTCTACGAACTCTTTCTGGTCGATGTCGACTGGGGACTGGCTGCCCGTTCGTGGGTTACGCCGAGCATTCCGCAGGGAAGTATGCTCATCATCATGAGTGTACTGGGAGCAGTCGTCATGCCGCACAACCTGTTTCTTCATTCGGAAGTAGTACAGAGCCGGGAATACAATAAGGAGGACGAACAAGCCATCAAGAAACATTTGAAGTACGAATTCTACGATACGTTGTTGTCGATGGGCATAGGTTGGGCCATCAACAGCGCCATGATTCTGCTGGCAGCCACCACTTTCTTTGTACACGGCACTCCGGTGGAAGAACTTCAGCAGGCAAAATCGTTGCTCGACCCCCTGTTAGGCAGTCAGGCAGGTACCATCTTTGCCCTGGCACTGCTCATGGCAGGTATCTCGTCGACCGTTACCAGCGGAATGGCGGCTGGTTCTATCTTTGCCGGCATCTTCGGAGAATCCTATCATATCCGCGACATTCACTCGCGCATAGGTGTTCTGCTGTCGCTGGGACTGGCACTGGTGATTATCCTGTTCATCGACAATCCGTTTCAGGGATTGATTATTTCGCAGATGGTGTTGAGCATCCAGTTGCCTTTTACCGTCTTTTTGCAACTGTCGCTCACCTCGTCACGGCGCGTCATGGGGCAGTATGCCAACTCTCGGTGGAGTACGTTTGTGCTTTACACCATTGCCATCGTCGTTTCCGTACTCAACATCATGCTGCTTTTCAGCTGATGTTTACATAAGCATCCGGCGGGGAGAAAAAATACCCTCCGCAAGTCTGGCAGAAAATTTGTACAAATTTTTTAGAAACCTCGGGACGTTTTTCGGAGAAGTTCTCGACAAGTTCTTTTTTTTCTCTCTTTAGAGATTCTGATAAAACTCACTGTCATAACTAGTTTGCATCGTGTACGATTGGGTTGGTATCTGCCACCTTTCAGTGGAGCAGTGCGACTATTGTGTTTGTGTGGCGGCTGTAATGTTGCCCGTTTCTGCATCCGGCTCGATTTTTTAAGGAGATATTCGTGTAAAGACAAAGTTTTTCCGTAAATCTGTATAAGGAATATACCCTTTTGAAATCAAGAGAGTTAGAAGAATTACCTCGTTTTCGGGTAATGAGTTGGCAACTGTTCCAATTGCCGTAGTCTGCATCGCTTTGCTTCTTCGGGTAACTCTTGTGTATGCAAATATAGATATAATTTATGGATTTCTATATCGGCAGAATAAAGAAAATGTTTTTCTTATAGAAAAAGCAATAGAAATAAATAATATGCTAACAGATATTGGGAATAAAATCTGTTGGCATTTTGACGCCAACAGATTTTATTTAATTAATCTCTAATTATTGATATTGCGAAACAAAATCTATCTGGATTCTCCGCTGGAACGCAGGTGCATATTGAGCTTTTAACAACCAATATGAGGCAAATATTGGTTGTACATGAAATTCCTCTGCTAATGATTTTGCAGACATTGCTAATCCAGCACGTTTTCGGTCGAAAACAGCTTTGCGTAAATTATCACCATTGAATAAGTATTCATTTGCGAATTTATTAGCTTCTTTCTCCCGCTTATTCTGTTTTGTCTTCGATTCATTTATCTCCCCCTCGTAAATCTCAACATTCTTATGCTTGATAGCATGTCCTATTTCATGAAAAAGAGTGAACCAACAAGATATAAGGTCATGTCCTCGGTCTGAAATTTGAATAAGCGGTTTATTGCCAATCCAACGTATTGCCCCATAAACTGTTTTAGGTAATGATGGAACAAAGACCAATCCGACACCAAAAAGAGAAAATATTGAAGGTAAAGATTTGAAATAATCAACATCCTCAATATGAGCCATCCATTCTCTCGATTCAACCCAATTCATTAATCTAATTTCATCATAATCTGAAAGATTAAGAACTTGAAAATCAAGCTCACCACGACGCAACCAAGCATGAAGATTGATGGGATCAACTTCTATCTTATTTTGTGTGCGGAATAATGCTGCCTGTTTTTCTGAAGTTTCAAAAATTTCCACCTCTGAATCTACGCCAAAGAAATCCAAAATATCGTCTAAAATATCATATCCTTCTGTAAATTCACCTCGCAGTAAAGGCAGGACTTTTTTAAGTTTGGTATATGTTTTCTTTGCTTGGTTGTAATTAGCCATATATCGTGGCTTCTCGTCTAAATAATCTTTTTGGAAATCAGACAAATATTTACTTGTGCTGGAATCTCCCAAAATTTCAGATACCTTTCTTAATGTTTTATCGGATAGTCGCTCCTTATTTCTCAATTCTTTAATGCCGATAAGTTCTTCGAAATTCTCTATGCCGCGAGCCTCGAATATATCAGCAAGTTCTCCTCCAACTGTATTACGCAAAGTCAAAGGGTTTAATACCGGTGTTTTTTCAAGTGCAGCCATTTTATATATTATTATAATCGTGGTTATTTACTGCAATAACATATATTGTTGTTATTGAGTTGAAGTCTCCTTGCCAATCTTGTGTTAGTAACAAATTCTTTTCTTCATCTATAATATGATTAAAGAATTTTCTTGGTCCTCGTCCAACGCGAACTTTTAAAATTAGGGGATCTTTTTTACTGCATCCTTGTTTAATTTCTATCCTATTGTCTGTTTTTCCGAATATTGCATTATAAGCACCTGCTGAAACATATTTTCTTAATCTATCATGCAATTTCTTTGCTGGTTCCATCAGATTAGTTCCAAAGGTCTTTGAAAATGCCCTTGACGCATTACGATTATCGGGATTCGTTACAAAATCACGATAACATTTAACTTCTTTAGAGCTACTATATTCAATATTCATTTTAATCCAATCTATAATTTGTGGGCAAAGATACAACTTTTCTCTTGAAAATCTACTTATTACCAAATAAAATTATGTATTTTTGCACGTATAAAAAAGAATGCCAATTATGAATAGAATAAAAGAAGCATTGAAAACTAAAGGTGTCAGCCAAACCGAATTGGCGAATAAACTTGGAAAGACTTTCAATATGGTCAATCTGTATGCCTCGAACAAAGTGCAGCCTCCGATTCCTGTACTATATCAAATTGCAGACATTCTAAAAATGGATGTACGGGAATTATTGCTGCCTAACAATGAAATCACTCAATCGTAAACGTACAATGTATTTGACTGAAGACGAAATAAGAGATAACGCAAAAGTTATACTTGGCTTTGATGAAAAGGACCCTGATGTGAAGCAAGGAACAGGGCAAATAACAACTTTCAATCAATTGGGCTTTAAAGGCGTGTCAGACAAGCCCGACGGATGGTATCTGCCCAATGACAAACAAGATATAGCTATTATTCTGGAGACCAAATCCGAGAAGGAGGATGTATTTTCAGAAAAGCACTATGCGGAGTTGGTCAAAAATATAGAAATAACAGCTCAACAATACAAACGTGTTGTTGGCATTCTTTATAATGGGACGGAAGTCCGTGTTGTCAAATACATTAAAGGAAGTGAGCAATATGAAGAAATAGCGGATGTCGCTAAAACACTCCAAAACAAACGATATTATATCGCTCTGTTTAAGGAGAATCGGATTAATAAGCAACTGATATATTCTCTTACTAAGAAAATAAACGATTGTTTGCATATCCAATTTGGCATAAAGAATCTATACCATAGGATGATTATCACTGCTTGTGCATTGGTAGCAAAAAGGTATGGAGCAATGCTTGAAAAGGGAATGGAATATTCTCTCATGACATCTTCCATACTGAATACTTTGTCAAAGTCACTCGAAAAAGACCGAAAGCAGAACTTGAAGTTAGACCTTCTTGTTGAAGTCTATTCAGAAATAAAGATGAACATGACAAACAATCAAGAAGCAATAGACAACTTCATAACATGGGTCTCTGAAATTTCCGATTGTGTCAATTCCGATTATTGGAATGGTGAAGATGTAATGGGTATATTCTTCAACGAGTTTAACCGTTACAAGAAAAAGTCGGAAAGTGGACAGGTGTTCACTCCAGACCACATTACATCGTTCATGTATAGGCTAATAGATGTAAACCAACATGACCGAGTGCTGGATGCAACATGTGGCTCAGGAGCTTTTCTTGTGAAAGCGATGTGTAATATGGTGAAAGAAGCAGGTGGCGTAAACACATCGGAAGCTATGGCGATAAAATCAAGCCAATTATTTGGAATAGAATTTGATAGAGAAATTTTTGCACTTGCTTGCGCTAATATGCTCATTCACAAAGATGGGAAAACAAATCTTGAACAATTAGACACACGCACGGAAGAGGCTTGCGAATGGATTAAGAGCAAGAAAATAACAAAGGTGCTGATGAACCCTCCATATGAGCGGAAATACGGATGTCTAAAAATAGTCGAAAATGTATTGAAATCTGTACCTATTGGTACGAAATGCGCTTTCATTCTGCCTGACAAAAAATTAGAAAAGGATTATGCCGATAAAAAATATGGCAATAAACTTTTAAAGAACAATACACTCACGACAATTATCAAACTGCCTGAAAATTTGTTTTTTGGCGTTGGAGTTACAACTTCTATTTTCGTATTTGAAGCAGGAAAGCCACAAAATTTCCGCAACATCATAGGTTACTATATCGAAGAAGATGGTTTGGAAACTGTAAAAAATCAAGGGAGACAAGACACAAAGAACCGTTGGCAAGAAAAAGAAGATTATTGGATTGAAGCCATTAGGGACGGAGCGGACACCTTGTATAACACCCGTCAAATAATCAACCCATTAGAACATATTTCATATCAAATGCCAACCGCTCCCTTTGAAATCTTTGAAGAAGATTTTGTCAAGACAATGATGGATTATGAGATGTTTCAACGTGGTATAGATGCAAAAGATTTCAATGAGAAAATAATGAAAGCAGTGTTGTATAGTAGTGTCATTAGCGAAAGCGAAGGTACTATACGAATAGAAATTCCACAAAATGTAAAGTCATGAAAAAGATAGATATAAAAGATTGGCAACCGTTTACATTGGAAAGCCTCTTTGATATTGTGAAAGGGAGCCGTCTGACAAAGGCTGATATGAAAGAAGGCAATATTCGTTATATTGGTGCTACGGCTTTTAATAACGGGATTACCAACTATATTGGGAACAATGAGGAAACGCATCCTGCAGGTACATTAACTGTATGTTATAATGGGTCTATTGGACAAACTTATTATCAAGATAAAGAGTTCTGGGCAACGGATGATGTAAATGTTTTATATCCAAAGTTCTCAATGAACAAGTATATTGCACTGTTTTTAGCTCCTCTAATAAGGTCTGTTGGAAGAAACTACGCTTATACAGATAAATGGAAAATAGAAGATATGAAAAGTAGTATTATCTATTTACCAGTTGACGAACAAAACCAACCAAATTGGGGATATATAGAGCAATACATGAGGAAAATCGAAAGTAATGTACAAATCTCTGTAAATCAATTACTTAGTGTTATAGGGGGGGGGTAAACGTAAACGGTTAAATATCAACGCATGGAAAGACTTTGTGATTGGCGACTATTTCAGTGCAATCAATACAGGCAATATTCTAAGTCGGGATATAGTAGATGGCTCTGGTTCTATTCCCTTTGTTACTGCAAGCGGCGTTAATAATGGCGTGGTAGCTTACATTGATGCTTCCAACTACAGCATAATCAAAGGTAATTGTATTCTAATCGGAGGAAAAACATTTACGCTAACTTACCAAAGGAATGATTTTGTCTCTAACGATAGTCATAACATCGTTCTATATAGCAAAAGTGCCAGCGATGAACAGGTGTTACTTTATATCATCACTGTTTTGAACTGCTCCTTAAAATGTAAATACAATTGGGGAGATGCTGTAACCAAAGACAAACTTCTTACACAAACAATCAGTTTACCTGCTGATTCCAAAGGACAACCTGATTGGGATTATATGAGAAACTACATACTTTCCATTCAAAAGATTGTTTCATATTCCCCCATTTTACGGTAAAACATTTTTAATTAGTAATCTTCTTTTGTAAGGATTGGGTTATAAGTAACGAGGTAGCAAGCGGTTTTGGGCATACCAAAACACAAACTTACTATCCTCCCGTTGGCATTGCTTACAACCCTAAGCCTTTGCCCTTTCTGTGCGGTGTAACCGTTTTCCGAATGGATGAAAATAGCCTGTCGAACCGCTCCTTGAACCATTCGCCAATCAGTTGCCCGTTGATGGCAAGTGCAAGTTTCGACTTGTCTTTTGGGTCTTTTACCACTTGGAAGCCTGCTTCCTCTGTTTTGAAATTCCGCCTGTGTTCCTCCGAATAGAGTTCGCCCTCGTAGAACAACGGCTTGCCGCTGATAAGCGTGGCGGTCTGCCTTTCGTTGAAGCCGACTTTCAGGCAGAACTTTTCCATGTACACCAGTTCTTGAAACAGCGGAAACCATTTCTTGGCTTTCTGGATGATGGATTTCAGAAATGACACTTCCCTTTGGTGTTCCGCTTCCTTGTCCGCCATTTCCCTGCGGTGCTGGGCGTGCAGTTCCATAAGCTGGCGGCTGTGTTCCTCCTGCTGCCGCTCCATTTGCTGTTGCAACAACCCGATGCTCTCGTCACGGGCGGCAACCTCGCTTTGCAAGGTGCGGTTGTTGGCTTCCAACTCTTTCAACTTATTGCTGCCCAAAAGAGAACCGACTTTTGCCACGAATGCCGCTTTCGCCTCGGTCTTGGCGGCTTCCAGCTTCTCCGACTTGATTTCCTTCCGCACTTCGTCAAGCTGTTGTTCTGCCTGCCGCTGCTCGGTCTGTAACTGCTTTACGTTGGCTTCAAGCTCTCCCGTCTGCCGTTTCAGGTCACGGTAGTATTGGGCGGTGGTGGTGTGCCGTGCTTCCGAACCTCGGACACCACGCTGCAAGCCGTACTTCGCCATCGCTGCGGCATAGCTGTCGTGGTAGGAGACAAGCCTTTCACGGGTTAAAAGGTCATCGGCGCACAAGCGCACGGCGTTGGTTTTCTTGCGGTAGGTGCGTTTGCCTTCCGTCTGCTTTCGCTTGGCTTTCCTGCGCTCACCTGTCACTATAGGCACGACCGTGGCGTGGATATGAGGCGTGTGTTCGTCCATGTGCAGTACCGCCGAAACGATATTCTCCCTGCCGAATGTGCGGTGCAGCCATTGCAGGTTGTCATCGCACCATTCGGATAGCCTGCCCTCGTCCTGCACCCTCTCCATGTCCTCGTGCGTACCCGAAAGCACGATGCGGATTGCCCGTACTTGGTCGGGCGTTATCTTCCTTTTGATGCCAGCCGTGCGGATGCGGTGGCTTATCGCTCCTGTGCGGTCTGCCACGCCGTCGGGAAATTGAACCAGCTCACGGTTGAGGTGGGTACGTGTGGGGTCTGCATTCTTTGGTGTGGTCTTGCGCTCGATGTGGTCGGATGCGCCCGTGTCAGCCGAACCTTTCGCCTTGTTGATTTGGATGCTTATGTATCCCATGTTCGTTTCTTGTTTTTTTAGGTTGTACAAACTTGTTTGTCGGTGCCCGTCTGCCTGCGGTCATAGCCGCACGGGGCGAACGGGGGTGTCCAGAGGGGTGCAACCCCGCTGGCTCATTGGGGCGTTTTTAGCATTAGCGTCAGCGGTGCGTGAAGAAAACGCCCTAATGAGCTATGGCTTTTTTGTTTCCAAAAGCCTGTGAGAGTACCAGCGGTATAGGCAGACCTTTTCTTTTCATTGATATGATACGTCTTCCCTTGTCGGCTGGTCGGACAGCAAGCAGGTCGGATGTCCGACCAGCCTGCGGATAGTGGCATTTTCTTCCGTCCGTTTGTTCGATAGACTTGTTGGCGGATGAAAATCCGATGAATTGATGAGGTGATAGGATAATATACTGATAACCAAAATGATA
>ERZ779705.719-NODE-719-length-27376-cov-3.800044_pt1 | contig 27376 bp, 22 predicted proteins | sample MGYA00511385_ERZ779705 | MGnify/ENA primary metagenome ERZ779705 (study PRJEB29588, sample SAMEA2145301) | human gut metagenome | biome: human gut; feature: human-associated habitat; material: faeces | place: Denmark | collected 2008/2010 ... | reverse complement strand
TTGCTTCATCAGCAGTTGTTTTTGCAGCATCTGCAGCATCCTTTGCTTCACCTGCTACAGTTTTTGCTTCATCAGCAGTTGTTTTTGCAGCATCTGCTACGGTCTTTGCTTCACCTGCAGCAGCCTTTGCTTCATCAGCAGTTGTTTTTGCAGCATCTGCAGCATCCTTTGCTTCACCTGCTACAGTTTTTGCTTCATCAGCAGTTGTTTTTGCAGCATCTGCTACGGTCTTTGCTTCACCTGCAGCAGCCTTTGCTTCACCTGCAGATTTTGCAGCAGCTTCAGCTTTATCATTAATCTTTTTGCCATCTTCTTAACCCAATACTTTAGCCCATTTGCCAAATCCTGTTTCTACTTTTACTGCAGGACCAATTTCAGAAGCCAATGCATCATTAGCAACAAAACCAATACCACCTAATACGAGACCAAGTACAACAGCTTTTGCCAACATCTTTTTCATTGAAAACCCTTCTTTTCTCATAAATTTTAATAAAATTCGCAAAACCGGCTAAGGCTACCGATTTTGACTTTTATTACAGATATTATACCACTTTCATTATCAATAATGCAAGGCAATGTACGGAAAATTTTATGTATACACAGAGGTCTTTAACCTGAGAGTTTAAATTCATGCTTTTGGCTTTTGTCCGATTTATTTTAAACCCTTACCCTTTTTCGCCTCATAATACAAATTAAGACAGTTTATTGTGATTAAAATCTCACAATCTTGACGTAAAAGCAAACTCAGTTATCGCACACACTTCTATCTATTTTTTCTCCTGTAATCGGTAATTTCTCCTGCTTGCTTCATTACTTTTCACGCACATAAAAAGCGTACATACTCACACTCCGTATGTACGCTTCTTTCTTGATCTGTCAGCTTAAAGCAAGCAAATTTTTTATTTTTTCGGAGTAATTGCCAACACACGCGCCGGCAAGCCGGTCGCTCCTTCAATGCGCGGCCAAGCAGCAACAAGCAATGCTCCCGCAGGTGCCACGCGGTCCAGGTTCTGCAGCACTTCAATCTGCAGCTTGCCCTTGCCCAGCACATAGCGCTCGCACGCCAAATCTCCTGCCTTGGCAGCCTCTGCCGAAGCATCTGTATCCAGTGTTTCGTGGCCGTTGGCTGCAGCATTGCGCTCTTCATAAATGTATTGCAGCGCCGGCAGAGACCAGCCGGGGAAGTTTTCGCTGCCGTCGGCAGCAATACCGCTCAGCTTATCCATATCCGGCCAGTTTTTATACCAGTCGGTGCGCAATGCCACAAAAGCGCCGTCGGGAATCGCTCCGTATTCTGCCTCATAAGCCTTGATGTCCTCCACCGTTACGGCGTAATGCACATCCTCCGCCACCTTGGCTGTGATATCAATCACGCACAAGGGAAACAGCATCTGCTGCGCGCCGAACGCTTCAGATAAAGGCATATCCTTAACAAAGTGACCGGGAAAGTCAATGTGTGTGCCGTATTGGCCGGGAAATTTGAAGGTCTGAATCAAACATTCCAGCATCGGGTTGCCCCAATCGAACACTGTCTTGCTAACCTCTACGGAGCCTGCGGGAATACCGCTCCACACCGGGCTGTCATTGTTCATGGAGTGGGAAAGCTCCACCCATTCATAAGCATCTGATTGCATTTCTGCTAACATGTTCCATAATTTGTACATAAGAAAACCCCCTCAATAAAAAATATTGGTCCTCACTATTATCATAGTACATCGATAGGAATTTGTAAAGCAGATATTTTAACAACGGAATTTTTGTACCAATGCAAAAGACCCGCCACCGCTAAAAAGCGGCAGCGAGTCCTTTTATATGTAATAATTATATCTTAATTAATCTCTCAGCTTAGCCTTATATGCTTCGGCAACCTCAGCGATTACCTTCTTCATAGAAGCATCAACCTCAGCGTCGGTCAGGGTGCGGTCAGCAGCCTGATAGGTCAGGTTAAAGGCCATGGATTTGCAGCCTGCGGCAACCTGCTTGCCGGTGTAGATATCGAATACACGCACACCCTGCAGCAGTTCACCTGCATGCGCACGGATAACCTGCTCCAGCTCGGCGTTGGTTACCTCTGCCGGGACAACAACGGCAATATCACGGCTCATGCTCGGGAACTTGGGCAGATGCTTGTATTGCGGTACAGCGGTTGCGCTTGCTACCAAAGGCTCTACGGCCATTTCCAGCACGTAGGTAACCTGATCCAGCTCAAAGTTTTCCTGAACTACCGGGTGTACCTCGCCGAAGGAGCCGATAACCTCGCCATTGACAACGATATCACAGCTCTTGCCCGGATGCAGGTACGGCTGTTGGCTGCGAGTCATGGTGTAATCGCTCACCTGCATTGCTTCCAGCAGGCCTTCAACGATGCCCTTCATATCATAGAAGTCAACGTTGCCCTTATCATCGCACCAGTTGAGTGCTTTGCGGCTGCCGCTCAGTACTGCGGTCAGCAGCTGACGCTCTGCGGGATCCTCGGTCAGCGGCAGTGCCTTCGGCAGGAAGATACGGCCGATTTCAAACAGAGCAACACTGCTGTTGTGGTTGCGCAGGTTAAAGGAGGCAGTCTGCAGTGCGCTCGGAACCATGGTGGTACGCATTACGGAGAAGGCGTCGGTAATCGGGTTCAGCAGCTCAATGCAGTTACGGCGTGCATCATCTGCTGCCAACAGCATTTTATCGTAAGCGTTAGCCTTGATGAAGCTATAGGTCATCATTTCGCTCAGGCCTGCGCCTACCATGTAATCCTGTACATCATCCTTAACATCGTCCAGTACAGACTGGCTGCCTTGGGTGATGGTCAGCTCCGGCTGATGGCTTTCGATGAAATCATAGCCATGCATACGCGCAATTTCTTCGCTGATATCGGCATCGCAGTCAATATCACGGCGCCAGGTAGGAGCGGTAATCAGCAGCTCGCCGTCCTTTGCTTCTACACCGAAGCCCAATTTGCTAAGGATAGCAACCATTTCGTCCTCAGCGATGTTTACGCCGATGCGGCCGTTAATCTTTGCTGCGGTAGTAGTGATTACTGCCGGCTTCAGCTCCTCAGGATAAGCCTCTACGATACCGCTGAAGGTTTCGCAGGCACCCATTTCTTCCAACAGGTGAGCAGCACGGTTCAGTGCGTCATGGTCGCGGATGGTATCTACACCGCGCTCAAAACGACCGCTGGCTTCACTGCGCAAGCCCAGCGCACGGGAGGTGCGGCGAATGGAAGGACCGTGGAAGGAAGCAGCCTCCAGAATAACGTTCTTAGTTTCGTCGGTAACCTCGGTCAAAAGACCGCCCATAACACCGCCAAGACCGGCAGCCTTTTCGGCATCACCGATGGTAATCATAGCGGAGGTCAGCTCACGCTCCTTGCCGTCGAGGGTAACGAGCTTTTCGCCTTCTTGAGCACGGCGCACAATCAAAGTATGGCCTGCAACCTTATCAGCATCATAAGCATGCATCGGCTGGCCCAGCTCCAGCATTACATAGTTGGTTACGTCAACTACGTTGCTGATGGGGCGCACGCCGCAGGCACGCAGACGGCGCTGCATCCATTCGGGAGAAGGCATAATTTTGATATCCTTCAGCACGCGGGTAGCAAAGCGGGAGCAAAGCTCCGGTGCGTCAATTTTTACGTTTACATAATCGCTGGCCTTGCCTGCGGCAGCTTCCTTAACGTCCATAGCGGGCATTTTCAGCGGGCAGCCGGTAATAGCGCTGATTTCGCGCGCCAGACCGATAATGCTGAAGCAGTCGGCACGGTTGCTGGTCAGGTCGATATCGATAACGGTATCATCCAAGCCTAAAACGGTTTTAATGTCTACGCCAATCGGAGTGTTTTCCGGCAGAATGAAGATACCGTTTCTTTGCTCCGGCAGCAGCAGCTTGGATTCAATGCCCAGCTCATCGGCACTGCACAGCATACCGAAGGAATCAAGGCCGCGCATTTTAGCTTTTTTCAGCTTCAGGCCTTGCGGGTTGCGCTCGCTCGGAGGCAGTACGCTGCCAACTACGGCAACAGGCACAATGTCATATTGATGTACGTTTTGCGCGCCGGTAAGAATCTGCACCGGCTCGCCGCCTTGGCCGTAATCCAGCATGCAAACCCACAGGTGGTCGCTGTCCGGGTGACGATGAATTTCCATAACCTTACCGGTGATAACACCCTCCAGGCCCTTGCCCAGTTGGGTTACGGTGTCAACCTCCAGGCCGACACGGGTAATTTTATCGCACAGCTCCGCAACGGAGATGTTAATATCTACATATTGTTTTAACCATTCTAAAGATGCAAGCATGATTGATCCTCCTTATTTGAACTGACTGATGAAGCGTTGGTCGTTTTCGAAGAACAGGCGCAAATCGTCAATGCCGTATTTCAGCATAGCGATACGTTCAACGCCCAGACCAAAGGCAAAACCGGTCATTTTCTCGGGATCATAACCGCTCATGCGCAGTACGTTGGGATGTACAACACCGGCGCCAAGGATTTCCAGCCAGCCGCTGTCCTTGCAGACATGGCAGCCGCCGCCCTTAGCATGGCAAATCGGGCAGGATACGTCCACTTCTACAGAAGGCTCGGTGAACGGGAAGTAGGAAGGACGCAGGCGAACCTTAACATCCTCGCCAAACATTTGCTTACAGAACAGCTCCAAAGTGCCCTTCAAATCTGCCAGGCTGATGTTTTTATCTACAACCAGACCTTCTACCTGATGGAACATCGGGGAGTGAGTTGCGTCGTAATCGCAGCGGTAAACGGTACCGGGGCAAATCATGCGAATCGGAGTGTTAGGCTCCTTGCTTTCCAAAGTACGCGCCTGCACGCCGGAGGTTTGGGTGCGCAGCAGATAATTTTCGGTAATATAGAAGGAATCCTGCATATCCAGTGCCGGATGATCAGGCGGCAGATTCAATGCGGTGAAGTTGTGGTATACATCCTCAATTTCCGGACCGTCACAAACATCAAATCCCATACGCATGAAGATTTTCTTAATCTCACGCATGGTCAATGTTACGGGATGCAGATGACCGGTTTTCGGCTTGCGGCCCGGCAAAGTAATATCAACCTGCTCGTTAGCGAGCTTGTCAGCCAGCGCCTTTTTCTCCAGCATGGCAGTTGCTTCGTTGATTTTGCCTTCCAGCTCAGCCTTGATTTCGTTAACAATCTGGCCGATTTTCGGACGTTCTTCGGCAGGCAGCTTGCCCATGCCGCGCAGGATTTCGGTCATCGGGCCTTTTTTGCCCAGATATTTGACGCGCAGGTCCTTGAGCGCATCAAGAGAAGTTACGGCAGCAAGCTCTTCTAAAGCCTGTGCTTTTAATGCTTCTAATTTTTCTTTCATTGATTTCATCCTTTCTTCCTTTGACAGCTTAGAAAGTACCGGATATGCGGAATAACCGCAGTAGATGGTGCTTTATCAACTGTCTTTAAAAATAAGAAAACGCCCCTGCAAAACTGATAAGTTTACAGGGGCGAAAAGCTTCGCGGTACCACCCAAATTTGTTCCTTCATTTGCAAGCTTTAACGCAGCCTTACGCCCACCCTACGCAGCCATGCGGCCTTCAGGCAGGACACTCCCAAGGGAACTTCGGCATAATTTTGTGTGCGAAGCTTACAGCCGGCGACTTCGCTCTCTTAAACACAGCCTTAAGCCTACTTGCTTGTTCATCGTGTTATCAGGGGTCGATTCAATTTGATGTTTATTATAGCACTTTTTGAGCAAAAGATAAAGAGGGGAAAAATGATTTATTATTTTCTCCTTTCATCCAGCCTATTTGCTTTTCGTCCAAAATTGGTATATAATTGGACGAAAGTAACAAATATTGGACAAAACCGCCCCTTGAAATCAGCTTTTCATATGGCGGTTAATTTTACTCTATTTTTAATACCCTCATTTAACTCTAAAATAGCAAGTGCTTTTCCCCTTGCCTTCTTTTTGCAATTCACCGGAAAGCACCAGCTTACGCAGAGCAGCTTCAATAGAGCTGTCGCTGAGTGTAGAACAAAGCTCACGAATATCCTGCTTATTAAAGCGTCCAATTTTATTTTCACTTGCTCTACGTACCATTTCCAGCGCAGAAAGCTTAGGCTCAATGATAGTCATACGTTCTTCAAAGTCTTTATAAGCAGCAAGAATGGTCCCCAAAATATATTTTACAAATGGTATAGCATCTTCCTTACCCTCATGCCAGCCTATTTGCGAATCAGCCAACGCTTCATAATATAAATCCTTATTCTGCGCAACTTTAGCTTCCAAAGAAATATATTTTCCAACATAAAAACCACTTCTATACAAAAGTAAGGTTGTCAGCAAGCGGCTCATTCTTCCATTGCCATCATTAAAGGGATGAATGCATAAAAAATCATGAATAAAAATAGGTATAGCGATAAGCGGTTCTAGCTCCGAATTGCCTATAACCATATTATATTCTTCACAGATACGCTTAAGCGCTTCCGGTGTTTCGTAAGGAGCAAGCGGTGTAAATAAAATCTTAGTACTACCATCCGGGTAAGTAGCACTGATATAATTTTGCACGCTTTTTGTTCTTCCTGCAAGCGGGTTATTCATATGTCCATACAAAATTTTATGAAGCTGTAAAATATAGTTTTTGGAGATGGGGATAACATCGAAATTCTCATGTATTATATTTAATACATCACGATAGCCGGCAATTTCCTGCTCATCACGATTTCTCGGTGTTGTTTTCTCGTTTACAAGCTCACGTATTCTAGTGCTAGTCGTAACAATGCCCTCAATCGCATTAGACGCTTCCGTACTTTGAATTTTTGCTATTTCTACCAGCTTATTTAGCTCTTCCGGCCGTTGCTTTACAAAAAGCTCCTGTTTACCTGCCTCTTTATAAATTGCAGCTATCAAGCTCAAAATTTCTGAATCCCATTTTTGTTCTCTAATTATTGAGTAGTTAAAGCTTCTCATTCCCTTACTCCTCCTTCCATTTCCTTAAATTATACCATAAAATAAGGGAATCACCAATAGGATAAGGGAAAATCGCCCCCTGAAATCAGCTTTTCAGAGGGCGATTAATTTTTTCAATATAAATTATTTTACGCAGGAGCAGGCCACAAAATGCTGCGGCTCAACCTCGCGCAGTACAGGATTGCCTTTATCACAAACGCCGGCAACAGGGCAGTCGCAGCGCTTCATGAAACGGCAGGCATCCGGCAGGTTGATAGGAGCGGTAATTTCGCCCTTGATAACCTGACGCTTAGGCTTATCCTTGCCCACGATAGGCAGAGGAATTGCCGAAAGCAGTGCCTTAGTATAAGGATGCAGCGGATTTTTGAACAGCAGATTAGCAGGTGCTTTTTCTACCATGGTGCCCATATACATAACCGCAATATCATCCGAGAAATATTTTACAACGGACAAGTCATGGGTGATGAAAATATAGGTAAGTCCCAAATCCTTTTGCAGCTGCTTGAGCAGGTTCAGAATCTGCGCCTGAATGGAAACGTCCAGCGCGGAAACAGGCTCGTCGCAAACAATGATTTTAGGATTCATAGCCAAAGCACGGGCAATGCCGATACGCTGACGGCGGCCGCCGTCCAGCTCATGCGGATATACATTGGCATAGCGCTCTGCCAGACCAACGGTACGCATCAGCTCCAGAGTGCGTTCTTCAATCGCTTCCCTGCCTTTAATCAGCTTATGCTCGATAATAGGCTCGCTGATAAGCTGCATAACGGTTTCACGCGGATCCAGAGAGGAAAACGGATCCTGGAATACCATCTGCATCTTCTGGCGCAGCGGGCGCATTTCCTTACGGCTCAGCTTGGTGATATCGTTGCCCTGAAAGATGATTTTGCCGCTGGTGGGCTCAATCAGCTTCAGAATGCAGCGTCCGGTGGTGGATTTACCGCAGCCGGATTCACCTACGATACCCAGAGTTTTGCCTTCCTCCAGAGTAAAGCTTACACCGTCGACAGCGTGCAGCTGACCTGCAGCGGTATTAAAATATTTGGACAGATTGTCAATAACTAACAGCGGAGCATTACTCATTTTTGGTTCCTCCTTAAAGCAAATCCGGGTCTGGAATAAGCGTGGCAGGCTACAAAATGAGTTTTGCTGCCATCTACGGAATGCAGCTCAGGCACAGAGGCAGAGCATGCTTCGGTAGCATAGGGACAACGCGGAGCAAAGGTGCATCCGGGCGGCAAATCCGCCGGGTCGGGCATCAGGCCTTTGATAGGCTCCAGCATTTCGCCCTGCTCCTTCAGGTTAGGCAAGCTGTTGAACAGGCCCTCGGTGTAGGGATGGCGCATATTGTTGAATACATCGTCAACAGTGCCCTTCTCCACAATACGGCCGGCATACATAACTGCCATATCGTCGCAAACCTCGGCAACGATACCCAGGCTGTGCGTAATCATCAGCATGGACATATCGCGGTTGTTGATGAGGTCCTTCATCAGCTCCAGCACCTGCGCCTGAATGGTTACATCCAGTGCGGTGGTCGGTTCGTCGGCAATCAGCAGCTTGGGACTGCAGGCCAGCGCGATAGCAATAACTACACGCTGCTTCATACCGCCGGAGAACTGATGCGGATAGTCGTTGGCTCTTGCCTCGGCAATACCAACAAGCTTCAGCATATCCTTAGCCTTTTCCAGAGATTGCTCCGGAGTAAGGTTCTGGTGCAGCTCCAGACTTTCGGCAATCTGCTCGCCTACGGTCATAACAGGGTTCAGCGCAGTCATCGGGTCCTGGAAAATCATTGCCACGTCGTTACCGCGCATTTCCTCCAGCTCACGCTCGCTCATTTCGAGTACGTTTTTGCCTTCGAGCTTAATCGTACCGCTTTTGATAACTCCCGGAGGATCCGGAACAAGGTTCATGATAGACAGTGCGGTAGTAGTTTTGCCCGCACCGGTTTCGCCTACCAGGCCCAGAGTACGTTTTTTGCCGATAGCGATGTCAATGCCGTTGACAGCATGTACATCGCTGTCTTCTGTTTCGTAATGGACCACAAGGTCCTTAATATCTAATAATAAATCCATAATGCAGCCCCCTTATTTCTTCAGCTTAGGATCCAGCGCATCGCGCAGGCCATCGCCCAACAGGTTCAAGGCTAATACGGTAAACATAATAGCTAAACCGGGAATAACACAAATGTAGCTGGCATCACGAATATGACCTCTGCCGCCGGAAAGCAGCGCACCCCATTCGGGAGCAGGCGCCGGTACGCCGATACCCAAAAAGCTCAGTGAGGAAGCGGAAATAATAGTAGTACCGATCAGCAGAGTAGTCTGTACGATAATCGGAGACAGGCAGTTCGGCAGGATATGTCTGAGAATAATCTTCCAGGTGGGCAGGCCCATCGCATAAGAGGATTCAACATATTCCAAATCGCGCACTGTCATAACGGAAGCACGCACGATACGCGCATAGTTGGTTGCGCAGGAAATTGCCAGAGCAATAATCAGGTTGATGGTGCTGGTGCCCAGCAGAGATACGATTACTACTGCCTTCAGAATGTTAGGAATGGAGTAGAAAATATCAATACCGCGCATGATGATATCATCGGCCTTGCCGCCGTAGAAGCCGGCAATAGAGCCTAAAATAGTACCTACAATCAGACCGAAGCCTACGGAACCGATACCGATAGCCATGGAATAGCGTGCGCCGTACATAACACGTGCAAACAGGTCACGGCCGTATTCGTCGGTGCCGAACCAGTGCTCCCCGCTGGGAGGCTGCAGCTTAATAGCCAGGTTCTGACCGATAACGTCGGTTTCATAGTTGAATACCAAGGGACTTACCAGAGCGATGACGCACAGCAGTGCCAGAAAGGCCATGCCGATTACAGCGCCCTTATTTTTCAGCAGACGATGCCAGGTTTCCTGGAACATGGTGCGTCTTTTAGTTCTTTTCTTTGCAGCCATCTTCCTCACCCCTTCTTACTGTACTGTGCCTTGATACGCGGATCAAAGAATGCGTATACCAGATCGACAACCAGGTTAATCAGGCACATCAAAATAGAACACAGAATAATAGAACCTGTTACCATCGGAATATCACGTCTGGTAATAGATTCGTATACCAGACGGCCGATACCGGGCCAGCTGAATACGGTTTCAGCCAGTACGGAGCCGGTGATAACCAAAGACATTTGCAGACCGATAGCAGTGATAATAGGAATCAGTGCGTTTTTCAGACCATGCTTGTAGATTACACGATGCTCGCTGCAGCCTTTAGCACGCGCGGTGGTCATATAATCCTGACGCATAACGTCCAGCATGGAGGAACGGGTAATACGGGTAATCAAAGCTGCCAGACCGAAGCCTACGGTTACAGCAGGCAGAACCAGGCTCTTCCAGCCGAAGTTGCCGCCGGTCGGGAATAATCTCAGATGCAGAGCAAAGATAATAATCAGCATCAGTCCCAGCCAGAAGTTAGGCATGGAGGTACCGAACAAAGCGAAAATCATGCCTGCGGTATCCTTCCAGGTGTTCTGGTGGATAGCGGTGTAGATGCCCAGAGGAATGGATACCAGAGTAGCGATAATAACAGCAGCGCCACCCAGATACAGGGTGTTCGGCAGATATTGGAAGAAGGTATGGAATACGTCCTTGTTGGTTACATAGGATTTGCCCATATCACCTACAAGCATACCTCTCATATAGTTAAAATATTGCAGCAGGAAAGGCTGGTCCAGACCAAGATCATGGCGGATCTGATCAATCATTTCCTTCGAAGCGCCGTCGCCGGCAATCATCATTGCGGGGTCGCCCTCAGTAAGACTCATTGCCCAGTAAATCAGAAAAGAGGTTACTAAAATTACCGGAATCAAACTGAGGAGTCTGTTGACAACATATTTAAGCATTCAACAAAGCTCCTTTCCGTAGAACTCAAATAAAAGGTGCTATGATAAAACAAGAGAGGACTACGCCTCCCTTGTTTTACGCCTTTGTAAATTTTTCAGCAAAATTATTTAGCGATATAAGCATGACGCCAATCGTGGTTGCCGCCGCCGTAGAAATATTGACCTTTCAGGTCTTTATTGTAGGCAACTACCAGGTTAGCAATGTACAGAGGAACCTGCGGGCATTCGTCAACCAGGTATTTTTGCAGCTCAACGCCGGCTTCCATACGTTTGTTCTGATCCTTCAGGGTTGCAACATCATCAATCAGCTTGTCAGCCTTCGGATCGGAGAAGTGATGATAGTTGGAGCCGGAACCGGTGTAGAACAGGTCGCGATATACAAAGTCAACCTTGGAGTCTTCGTTCCAACGCCACAGGAACAGGCTTTGTTTGCCGTCCTTGCAGGCAGCCTTCAGAGCAGCTTGCTCCATCGGAACCAGATCTACGGTAATACCGATTTGTGCCAGGTTAGCTTGGATAACAGTTGCAATCTGCTCATAGGGAGCGCCGGTTGCATAGGTCAGAGTGGTTTTGATAGGACCGGTTACGCCGGATTCCTTCATCAGCTGTTTAGCACGCTCCAGATTGTAGTCATAGCCGGGCATTTCATCATAGAAGCCCCACAGACCACGGTTCAAAATGGTTTTTTGCAGAGTGCCTTTGCCATTCAGAGCAGCGTCCAGAACGGATTTCTTATCGATTGCGCAAGCAACGGCCTGACGCAGTTTTTGGTTATCCCACGGTTTCTTTTCAACATTGAATGCGAAGTAGAACAGACGGGTACCGGGTTGTTCGTAAACAGTGATATTCTTGTCATCCTTCAAGAATTTCAGATCGCTGATAGGCGGATTTACGCATACATCGATTTCGCCGGCCTGCAGAGCCATTACGCGAGCAGAAGCTTCGATCATCGGACGGAATTCGATGATATCGGATACGCCGGGAGCAAAGTTTTCGGTTGCAGGCAGGTTGTTGCCCCAATAATCCTTAACCTTGGTCAGACGGCAGTATTCGCCTTGAACCCATTTGTCATATTTGTAAGGGCCGGTGCCGATAAGCCACGGCTCTTTTACGCCGTCATCATAAGCCTTTTTGGATTGGATGGACAGAGGAACGGAGGACAGAGATTGAATGAACTCGTTGTTATAGGAGCTGATTTCGATTTCAATCTGATATTTGTCTTTAACGGTAGATTTTACATAGCCTGCCAGAGCGGATTTGATAACGTTTTTCATTGCCATATCCAGGGTGAATTTAACGTCATCTGCAGTCATCGGAGTCTTTTTACCGTCGTTGAAGTATACATCCTTACGCAGGTTCATGATGATATGGGTATCATCTACGAACTTCCAGTCGGTAGCCAGACCGGGGCCGAAACGCTCCTTGCCTTGAGAGCCGTTATTGAAGAATACCAGAGTCTGGTGAGTGTTCTTCAGAATAACGTTGTTGGCAGCGTCCTGTTGTTTTTGCAGGTTAAGGTTGTTGATATCGGCATCGGTACCGATAACCAGCTTCTCCTTGTGTGGAGTACTGCCGTTGTCAGCTTTTTTGTCATCGCCGCCACAGCCTGCAACAGCCATAGCAAGAATCATCAAAGCTGCCATGATGAGCACTAATAATTTTTTCATAATGCACCTTCCTTTCAAAATTGCATTTAATGACTACATCCATTGTACACTATGAGCGAACTTTACGCAAGACACAATTTTGTCAATAGTTCTACACTTTTAGTTCATCGTTTAAATTTATCTGCCCTAAAATGCTTTTACAATAATAAATGCGCAGCCAAACTGCGACTGCGCATTATAAAACACTGTTCTTATATAAAGGACTGCTCTTACATCATCTTCAAAAACTTGTCATACATAGCCAAAAAGCCCTGCATAAAGCTCTTGGCCTTCGCCAAGTCCGCTGCATCAGGATGGCTGGCTGCAGCAGCCCAACGGGCTTCGCTCTCGGGACTGGGGCTGTGCGGGCTGCCTGCCGGCATCTTGCGCATCATGGCAATCAGCGCCGGGTCAATCGCACCGCGGATAGATAAAGTACCCAGTACCTTGCAGTCCTTGTTCATTAATACGCCTGCATTTACTAGGGAGCTTACAGCGTGGTCGCTCGCCGGGTCTGCACCCAAGGTTTGGAACAGCACTACCTTTTTGCCGTGCAAATTCTCCAAATATTTTTTCATCTTCGCATTCGGTGCGCCCTTGTCAACCCAGTATCCTGCCACAACAACAGCGAAGTCATCCGCAGCCGGAGCAGCGTCAACCTGCGCCAGCACGCAGCGTTCGCCTGCAGCCTCGGCCAAAGCCTTGGCAACCTTTTCCGTATTACCGGTTTTGCTGTCATAAACGATTAAAATGTCCTGCATAGTAGTACACTCCTTTTATTTCATATTCTTCATAATGCCCATCATCTTCTGGCCTGCCTGCTCCATCAGTCCCGGTTTGCCGTAAAGTGCGCACTCCGCAGCTGTCAGCAGCACTCTGTCCATCTGACGATAGTAATATTTTCCCTTCGCCGTAAAGTAATACTTGCCATCCACTGCGTAAAGCAGGTCCAAAAGCTCCCACTGCTCCAAAAGCGGCGCAAGCAGGCTTTCCCAATCCGCATCGCTATACTGCTTCAGCAAAGCAAAATCAAGCTTGCCCGCATCACACTGTCCGGACAACTTTTCCAGCAGCAGATAATTTTCGTTATGCTTGCCCATGCCCATAACGGCGTACTGCCCGGACGTAGCCTTTTTTACATAGTCGCTTCGTTCCATAGTCTTCATATAGTTATACATTCCCATGTGACCGCCGCAGGCCGCACCGCAGGTAATGATATTCGCACCGCTCTTCACCAGCGTATTGTAACCGCTGCGTTCATCCTCGCGCATTGCCCAATGGCAGCAGCTCAGCGCCTTGGCCCCCTGCTCTGCAAGCAACGCATCGGCAGCAACGAACATTTCCGCCAGCATTCTGTCGTTATATTCGTATTTGATGTTGCCCTTGGCAATCGCCTGACCTAAGGGAGATTTAGGCATAATCTGCAGCTTGTACAAATCCATACCGCTCACGCCGCAGGCCAGCGCCGTTCCGATATCGTTCAGCAGCATGGCCTGCGTCTGGCCGTTCAGGCCGTAAATCAGGTCGATAATAACCTTGACGCCTTTAGCTGCCACCTCTTCGAGCTTGCCCGTTACCTCTTCCTTGGCATTAAGCCTGCCTAAGGAGCGGCGCAAATGCGTATCAAAGGCCTGAACGCCGAAGCTGAAGCGGTTAACGCCGCCGGCAATGCAGGCATCCAGCTTATCCGCCGATAAATCATAGATACTGCTTTCAAAGGTTACCTCACAATCATCCGCCAGCTTTGCTACACTGTGAATTTTATTCAGCAGCGCACTGATTTGCGCCGGATTGAGCACCGACGGTGTGCCACCGCCAAAGAAAACAGCTTCCGGTCTTTGTTTGGCAAATACACCCTGCTGCTGCAGGAAATCCAGCTCTGCCAAAAGCGCCTGCACATATTCTTCCACCTGCTCCGCCTCAAAGGGATTGCGGTAAAAGCTGCAGTAGGAGCAGCGCAGATTGCAGAACGGAATATGCAGATACAGCGCCGTAGGCTGCGCAGGCTGCAAAGCAAACTCCTGCAGCATAGTCCCGGCCATCATCCCCGGCAACGGTTTGGTCTTGCGCGGAACATAGATCAGGTCCTTGAAGCTTGCTTCAACAGCAGTTGCCCCCGATTGGCCGGCAAGAGCCTTATAATCATCGCGCTCATAAAACGCCTGAATATTTTTTGCGTAATCAATCATCAGCCTACTCCTTTACTGCATCAGGATACATTTTTGCTGCCATGTAGCGCACTGCCTTAGGATATTCTAACCCCGGATTGAGCAGGAACAAATCGTCCGGCAGGAAAAATACCTGCTTATTTTTTACTGCGTCGATAGATTGCCATGCTTCATTATTCATAATCTCCAGCTTGGGATTGCCCTCAGCATCACGCGGCGCACCCATAGAGGTGATAAAAATTACCTGCGGATTTTTCTCCAGCAAATCCTCTAAGCTGTAGGGAGCCTTGTCAGGCTGAGTTCCCATCGGTCCGCTGACAGGTTTGGTTTCTCCCTGCACTACGTTGCGTAATTTAAGCATTTTGGCACAGCAGCCGGCAATGCTGGTTTCCTTTTCCATAGTAATGCCCATGCTGGTGGTGTGCAGAATCGCTACGCTACGCTCGCTTTTAGGCAGCTTGCTTACTGTAGCATTGATATCCTTATCGAGATTTGCCACAACCTTCTGCGCCTTATCATCCTTACGCATTATTTTGCCAATGGTGAGCATGCTGTGCTTAACATCCTCATAGGATTTCAGATTCAGAACAACAACTGGAATATTGTTGGATTCCAATGTATGCAGATAACGCTCGTGCATGCCCTTGTAAGCAATTACCAGATCAGGCTTCAGCTCCACGATTTTTTCTACATTGATATTAAAGATAAAGCCTACCTCGGCAGCATCCTTGGCAAAAGCGGGCACCTTGCCTACCTGTGTTTTGGCACGGCCAACAACCTTGCCATCTACTGCCTCCACCAGCTCTAAAAAAGACGGTGACAGAACAACAATTCTTTCGGGCACCTTTTTCAAGGTAACAATACGCTGGTTATCATCGGTGATTTTTATTGCGGAGCCTGAACCGGAGCTACCGGTTAGCGGTGAGCAACCGCTTATACATAAGCATACCATAAGAACTGTAAAAATGAAACTGAAAATTTTTCTCATAATACTTCCTCGTTAGGCAAACAAAGCAGGCCATCGGGCCTGCTTTATTTGTTCTTTTACTTTACCGCTATGTTTAGAATTTATATTCCATACCAACTCTGTACAAGCGACCGAGATTGCCGTCAGAATACGGGCCAAAGTTCTGGTGATTGCTGATGTTGTCAATGCCCAGATAAATCTTGGTATCCTTGTTGAGATGTCTGGAAGCCATGATATTGGCAATGGTGAAGTCCTTGGTTTCGTAAACAAAGTTGCCCATGGTGCTCTTATCGCCATTATTGAAGTAGTAGCCGATGTTAGATACAAGGTCAAAGCTCAGGTCCCAAGCATAAATATTTTCCGGCTGATAGGAAACCCCGAAGGTTACCTGATGCTTAGCTCTGTCTTTCAGACGGGTTCCATTAGTTTTGTCTTTAGCATCCAGGAAGGTGTAGCCGGCATTCAAATAAATATTCTTGCCCAGTCTGTGAGAACCGTACAGCTCTACGCCCTGCAGAGTTGCTTCGGGAATATTCTTGTACGCCATAACTTGGTCGCCTTTAACGCCGGGATACAAATCTGGATCATCATCTGTCAACTTACCGGTCCAATAGGTGCTAATCAAATCCTTAACTTCACTTCTGAATACCCCCAGATGAACGGTAGATCTGTCGCCCCAGTCCTTTTCAACAGATAATTCATAGCTTAAGGATTTCTCCGGTTTCAGATCAGGGTTACCAACATAGAATTGGCCTTTACCACCCGGATTTGCAGCATACATTTCCCAGAAAATGTACAAATCGTTTACAGTCGGAGTTTTATAGCCCTGACCAATTGCAGCCTTAATACGTACATCATCGGCAGCATTATAGGTTGCAGCCAGGTTGCTGGTCAGCTTGTTGCTGAACTGATCACTGTGGTCGAAACGTACGGAAGGAATAATCAGCCATTTATCATCAGGTCTGAATTCATCCTGAACGTATGCTGCCAGATAGTTGATAGCTGCCTTGTCATAAGCATCATGAGCATTACCGTCTGCCAAAGATGTACTCGGTTTCTTTAAGCGGGTGCCCTCGCTCTGATCCTTACGATATTCAAAACCAGCGGTAAGCTTGTTCTTGTCACCCAGATTAAAGGTATCCTTACCTTCGATAACGCTTAAGGTACGTTTTATTGTATCAATCTTAGGAGCTTGCAGCTTCCATTGTAAGTGATGCCCACCCATCGTCATGCGGGTAAGATTTTGATTTTTATAGTTCTTATCAAAAACTGATTTATAAGCTCTGAACATCCAGTCCTGCTTATCATCAGACCCATGATAAGTAATAGCATAATCTGTACGCTTAATATCATTCCAGATTGTTTGAATTTTATCCTGATATGGTGTCATAGGATTTATCGGAGCCCCTGAAGCAGCCATAAACGTTCTATTTGGTGAACCCTTTTTCTGAGTTTCTTCTTTAAATCTGCTAAAATCAAATCCCAGTTTATTGCCATTATCAAAGGTATAGCCAACATTTACTGATAATGGTTTTTCTTCACCATAAAAATTATAATCTCCGTATGAACCAGCAGGAGATTTATCACTTGGATTTAATGTATCATAAGGTCTGCTGTTATTCAAGCCAGCATTAATCTTATAGGTGTAATTCTTCTCAGCTCCCTGCAGATAAAGATTGCTCTTATAGCCTGCGCCCTTACCATTTTCGTACCAGCCATGTTCATAATTAATTACAGCAGTTGTCTTGTTAGGTGTTTTAGTAACAACGTTGATAACACCGCCCATAGCATCACTGCCATAAAGTGCACCAGCAGGACCGCGGATAATTTCGACTCTTTCAACATCCTCCATACGGATACGGTCTACGTCCCAAGCGTTGGCAGAGTTGTAAGCAGCCTCGCCACCTAAACGCTTGCCGTCAACCATAATCAATACGTGACGGGATTCACTGCCGCGAATGCTGACATTGCTGCGTCCCTGGAAATCATTAAATACATTAACGCCCAAAGCGCCCTTTAAAGCATCATGCAAGGTTTTAGCCTGTGTCTGCTCCAGCTTTTTGCTGTCGACAACTTGAACTGCCGACGGAGCTTCCTTCACTGACATCTCGGTTCTGGTTGCGGTAACAACCATAGTGTCCAAGGAAAACTCCTGTAAATTCTCTTCAGCAGCGAATGCTGTCCCCCCCCAAAGTACGCTGCCGGTCAACAGGGTTGTCAGGACTAACTTGGAAAGATCTTTTTTCTGCATACTCATACCACTCCTTAAAATATATACCAATCACAGCTATGACAGATTAAAATTCGGCAAAGTCCGCCATAGGCAAAACCAGTCATTTTTACATATGTTTATTCAAATATGTGTATTTTTTTGTATTATTATCTGTTTTCGGAACTATTACTGTTTACAAGTATATCATTTAAAGACTAATGAGTCAAGAAAAATATGAAAACTGTTGCAATTTATTTTTACGTAAAAATATTAAAACCAACAAAAAATTTTACATGATACGAAGCAGAATATTTTTTATTCCATTTACCTGTTGCAGACAACAAAAAAGACTCCCAATTTTTTGGAAGCCTTGAATTGCAGTTGGTGGCGGCGCACGGATTCGAACCGCGGACACTGCGGGTATGAACCGCATGCTCTAGCCAACTGAGCTACGCCGCCATTTGGAGCTGATGACCAGGATTGAACTGGTGACCTTATCCTTACCAAGGATACGCTCTGCCGACTGAGCTACATCAGCATATAAAGTTGGTTGCGGGGGGCGGACTTGAACCACCGACCTTCGGGTTATGAGCCCGACGAGCTACCAACTGCTCCACCCCGCGATGAAAGTTGGTGGATGGGGTTGGATTCGAACCAACGAAGCGAAACGCGGCAGATTTACAGTCTGCTCCCTTTAACCACTCGGGAACCCATCCGTTTGCGACAAGAAGAATTATACAGGATTTAGGCCCGTTTGTCAACAGCTTTTCCTAAACTTTTTTACTTTTTTCTTACAAAACCAAAAGCTCTCTCTATCATTGCAAAAGTGCCAGGCCACGTGCAAACTTGCTGCGTTCCTCCGCACGCAGCTCCACCTGTGACGCTATTTTGTCCTTAAGCTCCAACAGCGCGTCTACAGTGCCGCTCATAAGCTCAAATTCGACCTCATCAATGCTGTCGCTTTGCTCACCGCAATGAATTGCACCCTTATCAATTGCCAGTTCAATAACAGCGCCGTCATAATCCAGAATATAGGTTATACGCTCTACGTCAACCGTAAACAAGGCATGTACACCTGCCGGAGCAAGCTCGCTAAGCTCGTAGCCCAGTCCAAGCACTGCAAAGCCATTCAGCTCAGGCTTGAGCTCCTGCAGCGGCAGGTTCAGCTCCAGACGCTCGCTCAAGCCATCCTTGCTCTGCTTAGAAGTCTTTACCGTTGCTTCAAAGCTGCCATCTCCCTTATCGCGCACACGGTAAGCAATACCATGCTGCGTCAGCGCCATATTCTCTGTATCATAATAGGTGCTTACCAGACGGCGTTTTTTGTAGCTGCCGGGGCGCATAGCCTGCTGCATGAAATCCAGCTGCAGCATTTTCTCCAAGCCTTCTCTGCTGAGCAAAAGCTTCAATTCAATCTCTGTATTCTTTGCCATTATCATCACTGCCTTTACCAAAATTTTTCAAGCTGCCCAATGCCTGAGCCGCAGAATTCTTCTGCCACCAAACGAGCGGTATACCAAAGGCCAGCAGCGTCACCGCCAGCGCCGCATAAAAGCGCGGCGTACCGAAAGCATCTGCCAGAAAGTTATAAGCAATTGCCCCCGGAAGCATGCCGAGAACTGTGGCTGCCGCATAAATCTTGAACGTCAAACGCACGCTGCCGGCAATAATGCTCACCGGATCATACGGAAAAATCGGCACTGTACGCAAAATAATCATCTTCTTAAAGCTGCCGTCGCCAACAAGATAATGCGTCAGACGTTCGCCCCAGCTGCCGCCAAAATTACGCAGCAGCCAGTTACCACCGCCGAAACGTCCTAAAAGATAGCAAAAGCTTGCACAGCCAAAACCACCCAAAAGTAAGAATAATATTCCCCACCACGGACCGAACAGCACGCCTGCGCTTAAATTCAAAAGCAGCGTCGGGAATAAAAGCAGCGGACGAATGGTATACACCGCCACATAAATAAGCGGTGCCCACACGCCAAAGCCCACCACCCAGCGGCGGATATCCTCGGCGCTGTGCGGATGCGGATTATAGGGCGACTCATACAAGCCATACAAAACTGCGCCCAGCACCAGCAGGTAGACCAGCACGCGTAAAAGTAAATATAGATATTTTTTCTTCATGTAAACCTCGGAAATTCGATTTTCAAGACAGCAGCCTTATTTATATTGTATACGCACCTGCCCTAAACCCTGTCCAGTTAATCTTCCCACACCTGCAAATGCAGCAAAACGTGCTAAAACTATAAAAAGCGCACGATACTCCTGTGGCAGCATGGTCAGTTTATAGCAGAAACTGCCTTCAAATGCTGTCACACCATGTTTCGGTGTTAAATTGACTCTCCGTGTTTGCCCATGCCAATTATCCGGAATAATGAACTTAGAAGCAACCTGCTTGATAAGCTCTACATCAAAATATTCTTCACCATTGATATTGTTCCAACGTTCTGCTGCTGATCCAAAGACCAGTTCAGGCTTAGGGAACGGATAATCTTCTTCAAAATAGCGAAAGGCAGCAGGTGTGATAAAATTTAAAGTTAAATATTTCACCTCAGGCATAACAGCACAGCTGTGCTCTAGTGCCTCTGTTGTGATAGTATCAGCCCAAGGATGCTGCTGTTTGGTATTATAAATCTTTGTCGCCAAAAAAACAATACTGCCAACCCTAAACCTTAAGCCCTCCTGTATCAATACTGTAATACGCTCTGCATCCTCTCCCATGACCGCGATACGCCACAAGGCGTGCTCCCCGGCTTCCACATTATACGCCATAGCCTGAGCCGCTTTCCGCAGCTGCAATAAGCCCAAGGAAAACTGCTTGCATTGTGCATTGTGCAGACGCGCACTAGCCTCCGGATCCAGAACACGCAAAGTGTTCAAAAAAGCAGCGTGCAATAAACGCCCATGACTCAAAGGCAAACGGCCTTTATTTTGAGCACACAGCTCTATAACGATTGCTTTTAATATCATTCTCTTCCCTTTACTATCTCAGAAATTGATGGCAGACACAAGGTTTTCTTTTTCTCGCCCTTCTTTAACCTATACTCACCCTGTTTATCGCCATCATAATCAAACATTATATATTTCAGCTCTTTAATGCGCTTGTCATCAGCTAAGCTTTCGCCACAGTTTGCTTTACGATACTCATCAAAGCTCTTATAAAATTTTTCTGCATCACAGACCTTATCACCCTCATACAAGCTGCCATCATCAGCAAACAATTTACAATAATAATCATTAGCTTGTACATGCAATGTATATTGTAGCTTAAGCGAACCCAAGCCTATAGCTTTTCCCATACCCAGCTTAAAATAGTGCTTATCTTCATCGCCTAAAGCAAACACTGCCACCAAGGCACCCAATTCAACGGCAGATAAATTTTCAAACCTTACACGCCCGCTAAACTTCTTCTTTTCTTTCACTGGCCTGATTTTCTTTGGTGCGCACTCCTTATCACCATACTTCCTATTATCCTGCTCCTCATGTTCCCATTTTCCGTGACTATGCCAATACATTTTATAGCCTTTAATCGAAACTAAATCACCTTTTTCAGCACCTGTACAAAGTTTCCATTCACTTGGTTTACCATCCTTAGGACTAGGACAAAGATAATTTTTAACCAAACACGGATTAGGCCCAAGTAAAATCTTTGCATATGCAGCTTTATCGCAATCCTCAGCTTTATCCTTTTGTAAATATAAATCTTCGAAAAATACTCTTCCCGCCCAGCATTCCTTATTGCCAAAAACAGCCTCAGCAAAATCAACTATTCCATCTTGTAAAACCTTCGGCACATGAGCAGCAATATCAAAATGGTCACTAGCCTCTTTCTCCGAAGCCGCCTTATGATATTTAATCTCGCCATTCTCATTTATATCCGCGATCACTGCCAAAGCTCCGTTGATATCACCAGTGCCAGAAGCATAAGGAATCATTTTAGAGTTGGTAATAATTTTAAAATAATTTTTGATACAGCCGCGAAAACTGCTGCCAGGTATCAGCAGCCTGCTGCCGTCAGAAAAAAAGCCGCTTTTCCCTTCTATATACAGAGGAGTCTTAGTCTCTGCTTCAACTGAAAAATAACCGCTATATTTTGCCTCATCGTTATTCAAAAAATCCTTAAACGCTGCTATTTTCTCTTCGTTATCAGCTGCTGCGTCAAGACCACAAGCGAAAACTGCCGGCAAAACACTGCTATTTAAGCCAATAAAATTGTAAGCAAAATTGATAATTGGAGCTTTCTTTTTTTTATTTGTTTTATCGTCATGGTCAGCCATACAATTATCACCCCTTAAACGGAACTATATCCAGCCAACGATAGTAGGCGTAACCCGCCTGCTGTGTTTCTGTATCATACTTAATATAACTGCGTGTAAGCAGGATATATTCTCTAGGCTTGTCCTCAGCCGCACTTGTATTGCAAGGAATTTGAAGCTCTATTTTACGTCCAGCTTCTGTCAGCTTCACAAAATCCGCCTCCGGCGCCTTATCAGCTTCACCAAAAATTTTCGACTTCCTATCTACAGTTTCCAGCTCTTCGCTATCCTCTGTTTTTTCTATCCCATCCCTGATTACGCGCACATAGAAAACATCCTGCTGTCTGCGCACATAAACCTCCTGTTCAGCGTTAAAAATGCGCATCTCCAACAAATATTTATCCTCCAGCTTGAATTTGTCAGCAGCAAACCTCCGCTGCTTGGCATCGCCATACCCCAGACAGAGGCTATGCATATTCCAGGCCACAATCTTATACTCTGCATCATCAAGCAGTTCCCAGATTTCATCCAAAGTATTCAGCTTATATTCCTTAATGCATACGTGAAATTTATTCAAGCTCTTATCATCAATTCTAAACAGTTCATGCTTCTGTTGCGACATCGTCGTTTCCTCCCGCAGACAACTTCTTCACTAAGGCATCTACATAGGCATTTAAATGCTCACGCTTGTCAAGCTCAGCCTTGTCTGCACCATCGCCTATTATATAGTGCTCGCCCTGATAATAAATTTCAGCCTTAATCCCCTGCAAAACTCCGCGGCCAACACCCTTTTCACCGCCCAAAGGCAGCTTGCCAAGCCATAAGTCCTTGAGCAGACAAAGCATAAGACCTGCTTCATCTTCAGCACACTGCTTAACACCAAACTTCAACTCAATGGAGGGCTCATCAGCCGCTTTCTGCCAAACAGCAATGACAGTAAACAGCGCACCGTCAATAGTGCCGCCAGTAAAACGGTCAATCCTGTTGCGCGTCTGCTCAATCGGCTCCAATTTTTCTTTGGCAATAAGAACCTCATCTACAAACAAACGGCTCTTTTGACCTTTACTATCCGGTTTATTGGCAAAGCCTTTAATAGCAGCCAAATATTCCTGTCTGGCTGCTGCAGACAAATTTTTATTGATAGCAGCAAGAATTTTTTCTGCTCTTGCACACAAAGCTCCCTTAAAGCTGCTGCCAGGAATAATATAATGCGTTTTGTTCTGCATCTGTCTTGCAGGAACCTGAGTACTGCCGTCATTGGCAGACTGCTCATTGCACTCATTGGCAACCTGCTCACTGCTCTTAACATCATCAAAAGCCTTGACGATTAAAGAGCCTCTTAACGCACACCCCATCTTCACATAAAAATCAGCAGCATGCTTTTTCCCAATGTCTACAGGTGAGTACAAATTTTGCAAACAATCAAGCTTGCCATCCAGATAATTCATCCACTTTTTAAAATCAGCAGTAAAACAAAAACGATATAAACTTATGCTGCTCGCAGCTATCAAGCCCAATCCCTTGCTAGTTCCCGCCCCCAAAGAGATACCCTCTTCTAACATAGTCGCAATCTCCTGTGCATGAGTCAGGTAATAATCCTCCGGCTTATTTTTCCGAGAATCCTCTCTAATGGTAAACTCTAAGGTCAGCTCACCAGACGCCCCTGCTGCCAAAACCTCATAATCAAACTTGGCTCCGTCCTCAACAATGCCGGTCTGCCCATCAATCCTGATACCGTCACGATATTCCGTTGCTGCTTTATCAAGCAGAACATCACTAATATTGATAATGCTTTGGTTATCATTCTCGCCGCTTTCGCCAAAAATGTCCTTTCTAACTGCCGCATCTGTCACCCTCGCTCTTAAAGCCCCGGCAAGAGACGTTCCTGGTATGAGAGCTTCATTATCCTTATTCTTTATGATATAGCTGTCCAGCACATCGTCAGTTTCTCCTGAAGCGATGTTTAGCGGGGTTTTGGTAACAAGCTTTGCTATAATAACTATTTTTTCTACTATCCTAGAAGCTGCACTAGAAGTTGAATTTGTTACAGCACCTTCATCACTTAATGCAGCAGCCTCTTTCTTCTGAGCACTCGCGCTTTGAGAACTATTTTTTCTATATTTAGGTTTGGAATTATTATTTTGCGCTCTCCCCATCTTCTGCACCACCCTTCTTCACGATATGACGCATAAACCACAGCCAATATTCAGAATAATATTCATCTTCACTTAAAGTAAATATATCCATTTCCAGCTCAGCCTGCAAATCAAAATAAGCCTCATCAGAAATAGACAGCGTTTCTGCTGAAACATTTGAACTCAAAGGCTTCTTGTCCAGCAGGCGTTCATAGATACTTTGCTCATCCAAAACTATACTTCTCAAATTATCTTGGGCAATTTTGCTATAACACTTTAATTGATCTTGAATACGTTTTTTTGCTTTATATTTACGAATATCATTTTCCACACGTTTAAAAATATGATGATTATTATTAGCAAAGGAAATGCGGGCAACATCACGCGCAGCCCTAAGGTGACACTCCTGCAAAAGCATATTTTTAATGATTTTGACAGCCTGCTTTTTAACAGAATCACAAAGCTCCTGCTTAGCTGAAGGCGCAGCTTCTTCCCCTTCCGGAAAAGCGACTTTCTCTAACGGCTGCCAGACATAAAATTGACCGAAGCCTTCAACAGTATTCTTGCCGAAGCCCTTTGCCAAGCACTCCTGCAATTTTTCAAAGTCCCATGCACCTGCTTCTTTTAGCAATTCGAATAATGAGCCTGCACTGACAGCCTTTTCCGTCGGCTTTTTGGCTTTCCAGACACCCACAAAGCCATCCACATTTTCTATATTAGAGAAAATGCTGAGATTCTGCTTTTGCAAACGCAATCCATTGCCACACGCAGCTTCAATAGCTTCCAAAAGCTCCTTAGCCGCTGCATCCGCACGCTGCCAATCGCCAAAGGGTATGTACGGAGTAAGCGTACACAAATAAATCTTTTGCTTATTTTCCACTGCTTCACTTATTTGCTTACGCAGCAGTTCACTATTGAGACTTCCCTCTTTGTAATTCAAGCTGCACAAACCATATTGAGCATACTTCGAACGTCCTAAGCGCAGCTCTGTGATATTACTCATCAATCCCTGCAGTTTGTCAGCAGCAGCAGAATCATCAATTATAATGCTTCCTTGAAAGCACTGTTCCGGCTCAATATACTCATAGTTAAAGATTTTGCCATCTATGCTTCTGCCAGCCAAGCGTTCCTTATCCTCATGACGAGACATATGAAACTCTACCTTCGTCGTAGTATCCTGCTTTTTTAGTATTGCCTGTTCCTTATCATATAATGCAAAGCCTGTCAGCTTTTTATAGCCTGCACCAGGCTTTTTGCCGCTTGCTAAATCCACGATTTCAGGCTTGTCAGGCTCCTTAACCTTTATTTTCATAATCGACAAAGGCAAAACTATCGGCATAGCTGCACTAAAAGAGGCCGAGGACACAGGATAAGCTGGCAAGAACTTCACCCTTCCTGATAAAAAAAGCTCATAAAACTCCTCATTTTTATAAGCTTCAGCTGCCTTTTTTATCTTCGCATCTATATACGAAGCAGCCAGCGCTCCGCGTACAGCACTGCCGGGAATATATTTTTTTGTCGCAAACAATACGTTATCGCCGCTTTTTTCAGCAAAGATTACCGGATCCTTCACGGTAATAAGATAGTCTATTCGTTTCAAAGCAGTCACGCCCCTTAATTATGCTTACTATATTTTTTGCATTTTATCCTGCCAAAGCCTCTATTGCGTTTACTACCGGCAAAGCGTAAATTTAATAATGCTTGTTCTACAATGCTTTCATCATCATTTATCCTATTCGCGCCAGCCAATAAATATATATCGCCGATAAAGGCCAGCCCCTTTTGCACTACGCGCATATTACGTAACGATTTATCTTCAGCTGTACCTGTCGCTTCATCTATTTTTGTCTGATGTCTGACTTCTGTATAAGACTGCCATACATTTTCTGTATTAAATATTTCCGGATACTTATTTTCAAGATAGCTCCATGAGCTGCGGATTTTTTCTGCATCCTCAGCTTCCGTACGGCTTTTAAGATAAAAATTATCTATACGTATCCTGGTTTCACCAATATTACCAAAAAGAATGTCTATATCCCTCTTATTAAATTTTGCTCCCATCTCCACAAGCTCCAGCGCACTCTCATACAAAAGTCCCTTTAATCGCTTCCCGGGAAAATAAGGCACGCCATAGCTATCATGCACGGCATCACTATCATGGATAATATCCTCTCTGCCGCTGCTAAGCTGCAAAGGAGATAAAAGCTCAATCTCGATTTTCATCTTTTTCATTTTGCAGCGTCTCCTGTTCTTCATAAACGAAATCGTCAATTTCTATAGCATCCATATAACGGGTAACAAACCAGTCGTCTCCTGCTGCTTCCCAAAAATCATGCGCTGCTGCTGCCGCTTTATTATTGCTATCCCGCAGCAGCTGCTGAAGCTCCTCGCTATTCTTCAGCAAAATCTCCTGCTTATGAAGTCCGCTAAGCAATGCGCTTCTCAGCTTTTTTAGCTTATTCTGGCTCTTCCCTAATCTGCTGTAAAGCTGCTTGTGCAGCGCAAACAACGAATCCAGACTATGCTTATCTACATCCGGACTAGTCAGGCGATACGGGCCATAATGTAATTTGTACTTTCCAAGCTGGTATTGCTTTTCCCGCAGCTGCTCAAGACTGCCAAAAATCTCTCCGTGCAAAACTGCAAAATCCAGATAGTTGTCATCCTGCACACGCGACCTTTTCTTAGCCTCATCACAAAGCTGCTCTGCTAATTGATAAGCTCTGAAAAAAGGATATTTTGCAGGAACGATGGCCACACCAGCACAGCAAGTGAATCTGTCTGCTGGATCCTCACTAAGCAAATCCATCAAGCGGGCAGCATACTGCAGACCAACACGACCAGGGCAAACAAAGGTAATATCATCACCGCCAAGAATTATCGGTCTGATAGGCAGCTTACTCAAAGCCTCATCAAGATATTTATCGTACACTCCGGCTTTATATTCATCAACTATACTGTCTACAAGCTTTGCAAAGCCTTCCTTGATAATGTCTGATACCTTGATAGACTTCTGCTTACGTGAAGGCAGATCTGCACAATCACTAAACTTTTTGCCCATGTTATTGCCATCTATATGGATAACACAAATATAACTTTTTTCACCCTTTATATAGCCTATCTCGTTGATATCATTACTGAATTCAAGGTTACTAA